>OLPC01002813.1_pt1 | contig 12442 bp, 2 predicted proteins | sample 1672341 | NCBI WGS metagenome assembly OLPC01 (sample SAMEA3136673, study PRJEB25190) | human gut metagenome | reverse complement strand
GTTTGCGACAATTTTAAAGATTGAACATGAAAAAGAATATTTTACTTGCAGTTTGTTTTTTGATGCCGTTGGCAACCATGGCGCAGAATGATACTTTGGGACATGAACGCAATATTACGCTGTCGGAGGCCATTGTACTGGCCCGTACGCAGTCTGTGGATGCTGCTGTGGCATTGAATGAATTGAAAACCGCGTATTGGGAATACCGTACATTCCGTGCGGACTTGTTGCCGGAAGTGAATTTCACCGGTACACTACCCAACTATAACAAGTCCTACAGTACCTACCAGAATTCCGACGGCTCCTATAGCTTTGTCCGCAACAATACACTGGGGCTGTCCGGCCAGCTTTCGGTAGACCAGAACATTTGGTTTACGGGGGGTAAGCTGTCACTGACTTCTTCGCTGGATTATCTCAAACAACTGGGTTCCGGAGGAGCGAAGCAGTTCATGTCAGTCCCCGTGAGCCTGGAGTTGACGCAGCCGGTCTTCGGAGTGAATACCTTGAAGTGGAACCGCCGTATAGAGCCCGTACGCTATGCTGAGGCAAAGGCCGAGTTCATTTCAGCTACGGAAGAGGTGACGATGAAAACCATCACTTATTTCTTTGAGTTGCTGCTGGCCAAAGAATCGCTCGCTACCGCCATGCAGAACAAGACGAATGCCGACCGCCTTTATGAAGTGGCCATAGCCAAACGTAAAATGGGACAGATATCCGAGAATGATTTGTTGCAGCTTAAACTGAATTCATTGCAGGGCAAGGCCGACGTGACTGAGGCAGAGAGCAACCTGAATGCAAAAATGTTCCAGCTCCGTTCTTTCCTCGGGGTGTCCGAGCAGGAAAGCCTGAATCCGGTGTTGCCCGCCACTGTTCCCGATATAAAGATGGAGTATGACCGTGTGCTGAACAAGGCACTGGAACGCAACTCCTTTGCACAGAACATTCGCCGCCGCCAGCTCGAAGCTGATTATGAAGTGGCAACGGCACGCGGAAACTTGCGCAGCATCGACCTCTTTGCCAGTGTGGGCTATACGGGGCAGAACCATGAATTCTCTTCAGCCTACCGGGACTTGCTTGATAATCAGATTGTGCAGGTAGGCGTCAAGATTCCTATCCTTGACTGGGGCAAGCGCCGCGGCAAGGTAACAAGCGTGGACAAGCGCAACGTGCTCGAGACCTCCCGCATGTGGCGCGAGATAGTTCATCGCGTGCATGACGAGGAGTATGCAGACGTAGAGCTTGAGGACCTGCTTGTGGACAACACCGCAATGCAACTCATCAATCGTCCTGCCGACTTTGATGTCGTGGTAACCGAGAACATGTTCGGCGACATCCTCTCCGACGAGGCTGCGCAGATCACGGGTTCGCTCGGTATGCTCGCTTCTGCAAGTTTGGGCGACGGCGTGTCGCTTTTTGAGCCCAGCGCTGGCTCCGCGCCCGATATCGCGGGCCAAGGGATTGCCAACCCGCTCGCCCAGATTCTCTCGGTGGCAATGATGCTCACCTATGCCTTCGATATGACCAAGGAGGCCGCATGGATCGAGGCGGCCGTCGAACGCGTGCTTAACGAGGGCTGGCGCACGCGCGACATCGCCGATTCCGATACGCCTGCCGAGAAGATCATCGGTACCGCCGATATGGGCGACAAGGTCATCGCTGCCCTGTAGCGTCGACAAGACCGAAACCACCACAAAGGGGACAGGCACCTTTGTGGTGGTCTGATGCGATGCCCCCGTAGCAAGGCGGCGGGGGCATCTTTAACCGTTCACGCATTAATTTCTAAGACGCTTAAATAAGATATATAATCAATCATATATGGAATTACTGTGCCGAAAGGCGCAGTGGAAATTGCAGTTGATGTATTGCCTTGCAGCATTGATTTGCCGTGATTGTTTTGTTGGTGCGCTAGAAGAATAAACAACTCGTAAACGCATCGGCAACTGAACAGCGGCATCGATGGGAACGAGAGGGCTGCTAACTCTCGACTGAACTTGCATGAAGCAACGCCTTGGCTGCGCGCCGCGACACACCGCCGCGGCGGGACGAACGTGCTCGGGGGAGTCATCATGTTCAAGCACGCAGACCGAAAAGACGGGGACACCGAATTTGCCAAGGGGACGGGGGTCGCCTCGACGGAGATGCCCCAGCGTCGTTGCTTTCGCAAGACACGCCTGAAGGCCGCCTTTGCTGCCAAGATCGCTCTGGTCACCATTGCTTCGGCCGTGATGGTCATGCAGACGATGCCCGTTTCCGCCATAGCCGAAGTGGTCGAGCAAGAGCAGCAGGACCAGCAACTGCTCGCAGAGGTTCAGAGTGCCAACGAAGGCTCTACTGCAAATGTGGGCGAAGGCGACAACACTGGTAGCAACGGTAACGCCACGAACGATTCTACGTCTCAGGGCGATGTCACACCCGACTCCGATACTTCCGACTCCTCCTCGACCGACAACGCCGACAAGACTGATGTCGCTACGACGCCCGCAGCCAACGCCGCCGACAGCACAGACGCCGACTCAACCGGCATCGTCGACGCCTCCAACTTCGACAGTCCGAACGTCAAGCTCGTTGCCCCGCCGGCACAGTCTGAGCAGGCGCTTGCGGCGCAGGCATCTCCCTCGGCCCTGCGTGCGGCGAAAAAACAGGGCAAGCAAGAGCCCCAGACAAATAATTAGAATCCTATTTCGGGCGACGACCAACGCATCGAGAACATCACCGTTGCATGGGCGACGCCCGATGATGCCGAGGACAACAGCCCGGCGCGTCTTTCCCTTGTGCCCAAAGCCGACGAGTTCTCGGTCAAGATGAAGCTCTCGGTCGCACTCTCGGGCCAGTACAGCTATAAGGAGGGCGAGATCCAAATCGTCGTCCCCAAGTACATTTTCTCCGACCGCGACGGCAAACCGGCGGGCGAGCTGGAGGCGGCGGTTCCCGAGGCGCCGAGTCAGCAGTCCACGTTTGCCTACACCGAGATGGACGACAGCTATGTGCTGAGCAACACCTGCGAGTTCTCCGCCGCCACGCAGGCGAGCTTTGAGTTTGCCGTGCGTAAGCTTGACCCCATCGAGCTTGTGGGCAACGGTCAGCTCGCCGACGGCGAGAAAGCGCATGCTGTTGACGCCCTTCCCACCGAGGTGGAGAAGTACGTCACCGACAACTTCTACGGCACGGTCAACCTCACCACGCACGCCGGCAACGTGCTTTCCATGACATCCAATAAGCTCGATGCGAGTGTGGATACGCAAGGGGCCATCAGCGGTGCCGAGCTGCGCGGCCAGAGTCTCTCCGAGAACTGGCCTTCCAATTGGCCCGAGGAGCTCAAGCCCGCCGATGCCGACAAGTACATCTATATTGACTGGTACTCGTGGACAAGCGCGCGTGGAAACCAAAAGTACGTGCTGCAGGGATTGACCGACGGCAGCGACAGTGGTTACAAGTCGAAGCTTTTGGGCGTGAGCTATAACGGTAAGACGGTCGGCAACAAGGACGACGATGCCGCGCAGGATATTCGCTTTACCGCCGAGAACTGCCTTGATTATGTGAGCTCCAATCACAGTACGGGTTATCTGCACACCTACATGGCATACCCCAAGGACCAGTTTAAGCTGGGCGGGCACTATAAACTTAAGCACAAGGTGGGCTACACGCTCACCTCGGCAGATGATCACGAGGTCACTTCTGCCCCGGCAACAGCGCAGCTTACCTACTCTCCCATCAAGTTCCAAGACCCGCACGGGCATTTTAACGTGTTCAAATATTCAAACGGCTCGTACTCGAACAAGCGTGGCAAGTGCGATAACTACTCCTATGCGCTCGACAGCCTGCGCCTGGGGCGCGATGCCGTGTGTAGCTACAATGTGAAGACCGTGGGTTTTACCGGACCCTGGACTACGGACAAGGGCGGCAAGACCGACTACAACCAGTTCCTCGCGGGCGACTACGGCAAGCAGACCGTGCGCATGGAGACCCCCGATTATTCGGTGCGCTTCGACCATACCGACGACGACCTCACGGCGGACGACTTTGAGTTTGAGGGCGTGAGCGTCGACAAGCCCACGGTCTACGGCTACCAACGCTACACGCAGACGGGTTATGGCTATTACGAGGACTCCGACGGTGCTGTTCGCTATGGCAGCATCGGGGCGGGCAACTACGGCTATGTGGTGGACGGCGATAACGCCAAACAGCCCGATATCGAGATCTGGGGCTCGGTGAAATCCGGTACCGAGGAGGGCGACAACTGGGTGCGCTACGGCACCGTCAGCTACCGTTCCGGTGCAGTTGCCGTGGAGCCGCAAAATGGTGCGAGTGTGAGTGCAGACGGAACGCGACTGCTGTTCCCCAAGGACGCCGGCGTGACCGATATCAAGACCTGCTTGAGCACCAAGACGGCGGGCGTCACCTATACCATGCACCCCTACGTGCGCCTTAAGCCCACGGAGCGCATCCGTGCGCGCGTGGACCAGCTCTTTAAGGACTCCGACACGCCCGAAACGATCCTGCGCAACACTGCCAAGTCGTACAACTACGACTTCAACGGCGACCTCATCGTGGAATGCGGCCCCAAGAGCGATGATGATTTCCTGACGGGCGCGGCATCGGGCATCAGCATGGACAAGGGCGTGAAATACGATACCGACAAGGACGGGCAGACAACCACGCTTCGCTACACGGCCAATGTGTACGAGCAGACCAACCTCACGACCCTTTCCGACTACAACGAGGCCGCGGCGGCGGGCATCTTTACGCCCGATACGGCCGGCACCTTCTATGATCTGCTGCCCAAGGGCGTTGAGCCCAAACTGGGCACCGTCAAGCTCAATGGCGACAACGCGGTGGAGAGTGTGGGCCTCAAGCGCAACTATAGGGGCACCGGGCGTACGCTCATGACGGTGAAAGCTCGCGTTGCCCCCAATCCGGAGTACCGCAGCAGCTGGAGCGCCGGTAACCAGCCCTACGAGGGCTACGGCGATAAAATCACGCTGACGTTCGACGCCGTCTACTCGTTCGACACCGAGCGCGACTATGGATCCACGCTCGTCAACAACATTGCCTACGAAAGCGCGGAGCCCAGCTGGGGTACCATCGCCGGCTACAAGGGCGAGCCCGACAACCCGCTTGCGGGCAACAACCAGGCGTCCAAGGATGCGGTCAAGAGCGTCGAGGATGCCATGACCGACCTTGATCCCGAGAGCGATAACTCGTCGTTCGTATATGCCCGCGTATCGGTCAAGCTCGACCACCTGTCGTGGTCGGTGGCACAGTTCGACAAGAAGGTCGATGCCAACGACGAGGGCGCGTGGAGCTCGGGCCTCGACAAGGACGGTTCTCGCAACGTCTTTGAGAACGGCGTATACAGCTATCGCATCTCGCTCAATAACCCTGACAACTCGAGTGCCAAGGACATTCGCTTCTTCGATGCAGTCGATGCGTTCGACCCGGCGAGCAAGACCATCCAAGGAGACAAGCCCGATGCAGGCGATGCCATGTGGAAGGGTCACCTGCTGGGTGTGGACGTGAGCGCTCTCGAGCGTGCGGGTGCCGATCCGCATGTGTATTATTCGACGGTGCCGGCAGACCAGCTTACACTCGATTCCGAGAGCAAGGAGGCTCAAGCCGACCTCAAGGATCGCTCCATCTGGACGCCGGCGGAATCGTATGAGGGGAGCCTCGATGACGTGACCGCGGTTGCCGTGGACGCCACCAAAAAGACCGACGGCAGCGACTTTGTGGTGGGCGAGGGCGATACGGCGGCGTTTACGATTCGCATGCGGGCGCCCGAGGTCAAAGACCTTGAGCAAGATCCCGCCGCGTACGGCAAGTGGTTCGATACCAACCTGACAGAGGGGGAGAGCGAGTCCGGTCTCACCGGCGGCGCTCATGCCTACAACAATGCCATCTTGCGCTGCACGACAATCAGTAACGTGGGCGTGGAGTCGCCCAACCAGGTGATCCGCAAAGACTACACCAAGGTTGGTCTCAAGCCTTTTGGCATCACGATAAAGAAGGCTTGGTCCGATAGCGATGACCGGGACGGCAAGCGCCCCCAGAGCGTGACGGTGCATCTGTACGCCGATGGGCAGGACACGGGCAAGAGCGCCGTGCTGAGTGATGCTAACAATTGGCAGGCAAGTTTTGGGTCTGATGATGGACTGTGCGTTCTCAATGACGAGGGTGATACCATCGCCTACAGCGTCAAGGAAGAGACGCCCGAGGGCTATCTGGCCGACGTGCGCATGAATCCCACCGATACTGGTTATGAGTTTACGGTCACCAACAAGCATGGGGCCGAGACGGTCGAGATCGCCGGCCGCAAGATTTGGGACGACGCCAACGACGCCGCAGGCAAGCGCCCCAAGGAGGTCAAGCTCGACCTCTACGCCGATGGTGAGCTGGTCAAGAGCAAGACCGTCAAGGCCGCGGACTCTGACGATTGGAACTACAGCTTCGGTAGCCTACCCAAGTATCGCGACCATGGCATAGAGATTGCATACGAGGTACGCGAGGACACCTACTATGGGGGCTACGTGACGAGCGTTGCCGGCACGGATGTAACCAACACGTACAACCCTTACGGTACGCTCAAGATCAGCAAGTCCGTACAGGGCGCCACGGACGTGAGCGCACAGAAGGAGTTCTCGTTCAAGCTGACGCTGACCACCCCCGAGGGCGAGCCCGAGGGCGGCATGTTCGCCTACGCGGTGACCGATGCGGCAGGCGCGCAGGTCGCCACGGGCAAGGTGGGCAACGGCGACACCATTAAGCTGCGCGGCGGCCAGACGGCGACCATCACGGGTATTCCCTCCGAGACTACCTATAAGGTGACCGAGGCCAAGGCCGCGGGCTTTAAGAAGACCGATTCCACGGGCGCTACGGGCACGATTCGTGCCGGCGAGGAGCGCGCCGCCACCGCGAGCTTTACCAATACATATAACGCCACCGGTAAGGCATACCTCAAGGCCACGAAGGTGCTCGAGGGGCGCAAGCTCAAGGCTAAACAGTTTACGTTCGACGTACTGGACGAGGCCGGTAACACTGTGACGGCCGCGCGCAACGGCGCCGACGGTACGGTGAACTTCGGGGCCATTAAGTATGGTCTGGCCGACGTGGGCAAAACATACACCTATACCATCCGTGAGCGAAATGCCGGAGCCGCGGGCTACACCTATTCCGATGCCGCCGCCAAGGCCAAGGTCTCGGTGACCGACAACGGTGACGGCACGCTTGCGTGCGACGTCTCCTACTGGGATGGTTCTTCGTGGGATGGTTCTGCGCCGACGTTCACCAACGCATACCATGCGTCAGGAGCTGTCGACCTCAAGGCATGGAAGACGCTCGAAGGCCGCGACCTCAAGGACAATGAATTCACCTTTAAGCTGGAGAAGCTGACGGGTGAGGGCGACAGCGAGCAGGCCGAAGCGGTCGGCACTGCCACCAACTCGGCCGACGGCAAGATCGTCTTTAGCCATGAGAGCATCCAGGCGCTGCAGTTTACCGAGGCGGACGCCGGCAAGACCTATCGCTTCCGCGTGAGCGAGGTTGTGCCCGCGGGCGAAGATGCCGATCCCACGGTGGACTACGACAGCCAGAGCTCGTTCGTCTATACCGTGAAGGTGGTGGACAACGGCGACGGCACGCTAGGTTTTGACGTAAGCTCCGATGCCAAGCCGGTCTTTAAGAACAAACTCAAAGACGGTAAGCTGCGCATCGCTAAGACGATGGCAGGCGACAATCCCGATCCCAACAAGGAGTTCACGTTCCGCGTGCAGCTCACCGGCAAGAACCTGCCCGAGGACGGCTCGTATTCCTTTAAGCGCGAGGCCTATACCGGCGAGGGCGACGCCGCGGACGAGGCGGCGACTGCCGCCGCCTCGTCGAGCGAACCGCCTGCCGAATCCGAGCAGGCTTCTGCAGGAGTGGGCGATTCATCCACGAATATGTCAAAGGCACCCACAAGGGCAAGGGCAAAAGCAAAGGCGGCTGCCGCCGAGGACCCCAATATCAAGAAATGGTACGGAGAATTCAAAAACGGCCTCTACAAGGACAAAAAGGTAACGCTGCCTGACGCTTCGGTGCACGGCACGCTCAAGACCCTCGGCTGGGTGGGTTACAACAGATGGGACCTCTACGAAGACGGCACCATGCGCGTGCGCGGGGGCATGTTTGCGTTTGAGTGGTCTGAATTGATGGGGAAGGTGCGCAAGACGGGCGCCAAGTACCTTGAGCTCGAGGATGGGTGCAAGGCAAGCAGCTGCTGGAACATGTACCCTTTGGATGGGGTGAGCCTCATCTCAATCGTGGGGTCCTTGTCAACTTCCGGCGTGACGGACATGAGCAACATGTTCGGCATGGTCGACGGCTGCTCGGGCCCGACGTACCTTTACCTCTCCGGCCTCGACACCTCGAGCGTGACGGACATGCGCTACATGTTCGAGGACTGCTCGGGCCTGACGTCCCTCGACCTCTCCGGCTGGAACACCTCCAAGGTAAGCTCTGAGGTAAACTCTGCGTCGGGAATGTTTTCCTCCTGCAAAACACTCAATGAAGTAGTTTTGGGGGGAGAGACCAGACTGCCTGAGGGTTCAAACTTTGGGTCCTCCTATGATAATCTCCTGTTTACCGATACGTGGGAGTGTGTCGAAAACGGTGATCAGCTGACTTCGTCAGAGCTTGCCGACGGTGTTGCTCACCCCGGTACTTGGCGCCGTATGCCGATCGATTTTTCGTATACCGTGAACTATGCTGCGGGTCCCGATGACGTCACTGGAGAAATGGCCTCCGTGACATCCAAGGAGGGCGAGGCCTTCACCTTCCCGAAGTGCACGTTCTACTCGTTGAACAATGAATTTGCGGGCTGGAAGGTCGCTGGCGACAAACTGAGCATCGACCCGTCCAAGACCTATCAGCCGGGTGACGTGGTCGAGGGGGGCATCAGCCACAGCGGCGGCACGGCAACCCTCACCGCACAGTGGAAGCCCATTAACAACAACGTCGATATCAAGGACGGTTCGTTCGACATCACCCTGCGTGCGGGCGAGGCCGGCGTGATCGACGGCCTGCCGGCGGGCACGGGCTACAACGTGTACGAGAAGACGCCCACGGGCTACAAGCTCGTGAGCTCGTCCGATACGTCGGGGACTATCGATCCTGCGGGCATGAAGACCGCGGTGTTCACCAACGCGGTCTCGAACGGCGAGAAATCTGCGAACGCGTCAATCACCGCACTCAAGACGCTCGACGGCGAGCCCGCCACGGGCGGCGCCTTCAACTTCACGCTTGCCGCGTTGGACGGGGCTCCCATGCCCGAAGGCCCCGCAGGCGGCAGCCTGACGGTCGCCAACGGTACTGGCGGCGCGGTGAACTTTGGCTCAATCACCTATGACAAGGCGGGCACGTATTGCTACACCATCGGCGAGGTGAAGGGCGACGATGACGGCGTGACGTACGACGGCAAGACCGTCAACGTGACGGTGGAGGTCAAGGCTGCCGACGACGGCTCCTTGAGCGCGGACGTAACCTACGACGGCAAGTCCTCGCTGCCCGTGTTCGCCAACAAGACGAAGACCGTTGAGCCTCACTACGGCTCGCTCACCTTCACCAAGAAGGTCAAGGGCGCGCCCGAGAGCGATGCCGGCAAGAGCTTCAAGTTCCGCATCGACTGGGACACCGCGCGCGAGAGCGAGGAGTTCACCCTCGCGGCCGGCAAATCCAAGACCTGGAAGGACTTGGAGCCGGGCCTGGGTTACACCATTACCGAGCTCGACGTCCCTGCGGGCTACAAGGCGAGCGGCAAGGTGACGGGCTCGATCGAGGCCGATAGTGAGGCCATGGCGAGCATCACCAACACCTACACCGTGAAGCCCAAGGGCAGCTTTACCGTGAGCGCTAAGAAGAAACTCGAGGGCCGTGAGCTCAAGGCCGGCGAGTTCACCTTCGAGCTCGTTGAGGCCGGGGCGGACGGCACGGCCGGCAAGACGATCGCGACGGCCACCAATGACGGCGACGGCAACGTGGCGTTCCCGAGCGTCGCGGTGACCTCCGCCGGTGAGCACCGTTACCTCATGCGCGAGAAGGGTGGCACCGAGACGGGCGTTTCCTACGACACCGGTAAGCACTATGTGACGGTGGCCGCTACCGTTGCGACCGATGACCCCGCCAAGCTCGACTGCTCCGTCAAGTACGTGGACGGCGGCATCTTCAACGCTTCGCCGACGTTCACCAATACGTACAAGGCTCCTGAGGGCAGCTTTACCGCGAAGGCGGTCAAGAAGCTCGACGGCCGCAAGCTCACCGCGGACGACAAGTTCTCCTTCGATCTGCTCAAGGTGAAGGCCGACGGCTCCGACGGCGAGATCGTCGCGACGGCAGAGAACGACGCTGACGGCAATGTGACGTTCCCGAGCGTCACCGTTGCCTCCGCCGGCGAGCACCGCTACCGCATCCGCGAGAAGGCCGGATCGGCGGCCGGCATCACCTATGACAAGCGTGCGTACGACCTGACGGTGACTGCGCGTGCGTCCCAGGCCGATGACAGCAAGCTCGAGTGCACGGTTGCCTATATCGGCACCGACGCCGCTGCGGAGCCTCCTGTGTTCACCAATAGCTACGAGGCAAAGGGCACGTTTGCCGCCCATGCGACCAAGAGCGTGAAGGGCGCGGACCTCAAGAAGGATGCCTACACGTTTGAGCTGCTTGAGGTGGAGACCGACGGTTCCGACGGCGAGGTCGTCGCCACCGCGAAGAATGACGCTGAGGGTAACGTGACGTTTGGCGACGTGACCGTGACCTCGCTGGGCGAGCATCGCTACCGCATGCGCGAGGTCGTCGGCGACGAGGCCGGCATGGCCTACGACACCGCGGCGCGCGACCTGACAGTTACGGCGACGGACGCCGGTAACGGGAAACTGAAGTGCGAGGTTGCCTACGAGGGCGGCGCCGAGCCCGAGTTCGTCAACGTGTTCCAGAAGCCCGGGACCTTCGTGGCCCGCGCCCACAAGGCGCTCGACGGCCGCGACCTCAAGGAGGGCGAGTTCGAGTTCGAGCTCGTGAAGGTCAAGGACGACGGCTCTGACGGCGAGGTCGTTGCTTCCGCAAAGAACGACGCCGCGGGCAACGTGGTGTTCGGCAAGCTGAGTGTCGACGCCAAGGGCCGCTATAAGTACCGCATCCGCGAGAAGGCAGGCAAGGACGGATCCGTCATTTACGACAAGACCGAGTACGACCTGGACGTGGTGGCAACCGACGACACGGATGGCAACCTCAGCTGCCAGGTGGTCTACGGTACGCCCGACCACGTTGTGCCGACGTTTACGAACAATATCAAGACGCCCGAGGGTTCCTTCAAGGTCGAGGCGACCAAGAAGCTCGAGGGGCGGAAGCTCAAGAAAGGCGAGTTCGAGTTCGAGCTCGTCGAGGTCGAGGCTGACGATTCCGACGGCGACGTGGTTGCCACCGCGAAAAACGATGCCGACGGCAAGATCTCGTTCGGCAAGGTCGAGCTGAAGGGCGCTGGCGAGCGCAGCTACCGCATCCGCGAGGTCAAGGGTTCCGAGCGCGGCGTTGCGTACGACACCGCGGCACGCGACCTGACCGTCAAGGCGACGGATAACGGAGACGGCACCCTCAAGTGCGTGGTCTCCTACGAGGGCGGCTCTGCCCCGGTGTTCACCAACAAGTACACGGCGCCTAAGGGTTCGTTCAGGGTCGAGGCGAGCAAGGTCCTCGAGGGCCGCAAACTCAAGGCCGGCGAGTTCGAGTTCGAGCTGGTGAAGGTCAAGGCTGACGGTTCGCTCGGCAAGGTCGTCGCCACCGCGAAGAACGGCGCCGACGGCAAAGTCTCCTTCCCCGAGGTCACCTTGGATGCCGCCGGCACCTACGGCTACCGTATCCGTGAGGTCAGGGGCGACAAGCCCGGCGTGGCCTACGACGAAAATGAGTACGGCCTGACCGTGGCCGCGACCGACAACGGCGACGGCACGCTCACCTGCAGCATCGCCTACGCGAATGAGTCGGAACCGCAGTTCGTGAACACGTACACGCCGCCGGCCAACCCGCCTACTAACCCGCCATCGACTACGACGACTACGCACAAGCGGAAGCGCGGCACGATGCCTTCGACGGGCGATGATGCATGGGCACTCGCCTGTGGCATGGCACTTGCGGGCTCCGTGATCTGCGCGCTCGGCGTTGCCTCCCGCCGTCGCAAGCGTCGGTAGAATCTGACCGGCGGGCAGCATGCGAGCGCATACGGCTGTCCGCCGGCTAACCGGGGCCTCCACCCTTAAGCCGGAGGTCATCAAGGGCGTTGACATGGTGCTCGTGCGCGAGCTCACGGGCGGTATCTACTTTGGTGGCCATGAGCGTTTCTACGACGAGCAGGGCGCTGGCGCACGCGCGATATCGCCGATTCCGATACGCCCGCCGAGAAGATCATCGGTACCGCCGA
>OLPC01002803.1_pt1 | contig 12465 bp, 14 predicted proteins | sample 1672341 | NCBI WGS metagenome assembly OLPC01 (sample SAMEA3136673, study PRJEB25190) | human gut metagenome | reverse complement strand
GTCTGCTACCCTCTGTCTGTGACTCGAAATTAATTCAGCAGACCCTAATTAATTTCCGGTTCTTCGCCACAAGTCATCTGATAGCCGTTTTCGTCGTTTTCGAAAAAGATATGGTGCTTGCCCTTGCCCACACGAAACGGCATATCGTCATCACCGATATATGGTAGGATGCACACCACCGTGTTGCGGTCCTCGAAGAACGCTGCCATATAACCCGCTTTCGGCGAGCTGAATGACATAGCGAAACGGTCGCCGGCAACGTACTCGCTGCTTTCATAGCGGTCGGATGTGCCGTTGCGCAGTGTTTTTGCCACAAATTCCACGGGAGCATATTCTATAGGTGTTGCGTAGAAGTCGACGGTGACATTCAGCGTGATGCAGCGCATCCTGCGACTTGCAGGACTACCCGACAACATGAACAGTGAGAACCTTGTGTTCTTCGGACTGCGAGAGTACAGCCCCAACCTTAGGCTGCGGTTGATAGAATATGCTTTGCAGACACAAAAGGGTTTTGGCTTGGTCATCATTGACGGCATAAGGGACTTGATGCTCGACATCAACAATCCGAGCGAGTCCGTCCATATCATCAACAAACTGATGCAGTGGTCAAGCCGCTATGACCTGCACATTCATTGCGTCCTGCACCTGAACAAGGGTGATGACAATGTAAGAGGTCACATAGGAACGGAACTCAGCAACAAGGCAGAGACGGTACTGGTGATAAGCAAGAGCAATTCGATGGCGAATGTGAGTGAAGTGAAACCGCTCAATATCCGAGACAAGGACTTTGCGCCCTTTGCGTTCCAAATAAACAAGGAGGGACTTCCAGAGATTGCCAAGGACTATGTGGTTGACTCCACCACAGCCAAACAGCCGAAGATGACAATAGCCGACATTACCGATGAGCAGCATGACAAGGCACTTGGAATGGCTTTCGGCAAGAAAGTGGTGTCAGGTTATGAGAATGTGATAAACGCATTGACGAAAGGATATACAACTATTGGTTTTGCCAGAGGTAGAACAGTGATGTCAAAGTTGCTGACCTTCCTATTGAAGAGCAAACTGGTGGTGAAGTGTGGCAACAACGAGTATTGCAGGATGAAGGATTATCCTTCGCTTCCGCTGCTTGAAGAGCAGGAGGTGAAGAAGTGAGGATGAAGCGAAAATCGCTTCAAAAACCACTTCATTCACCTCGGTGTATATATAATAGTAGAACGGACGGATTTTGTGAAGTGGCATCATATTTAACTACAAAATGACTTCACAAAACCGTTCATTCACTCTGGTGTATATATAATAAGCGCACGAATGAACAAAAAATGAATGAAAGATGAACATACAACAAGCAAAGGAAATCAAACTCACGGACTATCTGAGCGCATTGGGACATCAGCCCAAACGATGCAGCAAGTCCACATCTTATTATCTGTCGCCATTGCATGCGGAGACAAAGCCATCGTTCAAGGTAACTTCAGCCGAAACCAATGGTATGACTTTGCTCTTGGCAAGGGTGGCAACATCATTGCTCTTGCCCAACTCCTCTACAATACGGATGATGTGGGTGCTGCATTGCAGCATATAGCAGCGGACATGAACAACCCAAAGTCCACAAAGGCAAAACCTCCCATACCGGCACAAGTAGAGACAGACAAGATGGACAAGGTACATATCCAAGAATTGTCCTACCCTGTGCTTATGTCGTATCTGCGTTCACGCCATGTGGATGCGGACATAGGTAAACGCTATAGCAAGGAGATCTGGTACACGTTTAAGGGCAAGCGGTATTTTGGTATAGCCTTTCCAAATAACAGGGATGGTTATGAGCTGCGTAACCCATATTATAAAGGTTGTTTGGGCGAGAAAGACATATCCTTGATACATTCACAGCAAGTTGGAGTGCAGGACAGATGCTGCATCTTCGAGGGGTTTATGGACTTTCTTTCGTACAAGACTTTGGAAAAACGAGGCGACAATGTGATTTGCATACAAGAGCCATGTGATTATATTGTACTGAACTCCATCAGTAGCCTTGGGAAATGCATGGAACGATTGGCGTGTTACACCGCTATCCATTGTTATCTTGATAATGACCAAGCAGGAACGGTGGCTGCCCATACAATCATGGAGCGTTATCAAAACAAGGCAATCAACGAATCCATAAGATATGCAGAATACAAGGATGTCAATGATTATCTGATAGGCAGGAAATCCATAAATATAGCTGTAGAATAGTAAAATATGACAGTTTTAAACGGACAAAACAAACATTCTCCGTAGAAAACTATTGTTTTTTGAAGATAAAGTTGTATCTTTGCACCGATAAATAACCATAATAAGGTAAAAGTATGAATGAGATTATGTATAAGGCAACCTCGCAAGGTGGAATCATAACTACCGCAGAGTTCCCAAACCAATCAGATTATCAGAAAATTGTGAGGGCTAAGGAACGTGGAGAACTTATTCGGGTTCGCCATGGGGTCTATGCTGTTCCAGATGCTCTTTTCAATACGATGATAGATATTGAACGAATCGTTCCAAATGGAATTGTATGCCTGTACAACGCTTGGGCATATCATCAGCTCTCCACTGTTGTTCCACCTTCCTTTTGTGTTGCCATAGAAGCCAAGCGAAAGGTGGCAATGCCGCCAACCCTACCGATAGAACTTTATTATTGGAAAAAGGAGAACTTGGAGTTTGGTGTTATGGATGTGGAAATGTCGGGCTACAACATTCGTATGACGGATATGGAACGTAGCGTATGTGATGCCGTCAAGTATCGTAACAAAATCGGATTGGAAGTATGCTCCGAGGTGATACGAAATTATCTGAAGAAACAGAACCGCAACCTAAGCCAATTGGCAGAATATGCAAAACGGCTGAGGGTTGCCAATATTTTGAAAAATTATCTTGAAATAGCAATAGAATAAAATGGGAAAGAAAAACTATGGCAAGTCTGTCAAGACTCGTCTGCTCAATCTGATGAACGAGACAGGCTATAAATATATGTATCTTCTTGCAAGATACTTCAACGAGCGACTGCTGTACAGGGTATCTGTAAGTCAGTACAAGGACAACTTTCTGCTTAAAGGCGGTTCTTTGCTCTATGCGATGGATGGCCTTAACGCTCGTCCAACCATAGATGTGGACTTCATGGCAGAAAGAATAAGCCGTGACAGAGAGTTCTTGACAAAGGTGTTCCAGGAAATATTGGGCATAGTCTGTGATGAGGATGGCGTTACGTTTGATACGGAAAACATAACGATGGAGCCTATCACTGTGGAAAAGAAATATCCTGGTACAAGGTTCTTCTTCACGGCACACATGGACAGCATTATCCATAAAATGTCCGTGGACATAGGCTTTGGAGATGTCGTGACACCTTACCCTGCATCCATTGATTTTCCTTTGTTGTTGCCGAACATTCCATCAGTCAATCTCCAAGCCTATTCGTTGGAGACTGTTATTGCCGAGAAGTTCCACACTATGTTGGACCGTGACGAGTACAACAGTCGAATGAAAGATTTCTTCGATTGCTACCAACTATTGACGAAAAGACAGTTGGACGATGAAACACTATATGATGCAATCAAGGCGACATTTAATAATCGTGAACTTGAATATAACCCTAAGCTGAAACTTTTCACAGCCGAGTTTGTCAATGACGCCAATCGGCAGATGAAATGGAAACTGTTTCTTCGGAAGATTCAATGGAAAGAAGAACTCAGCTTTAATGTGGTAATGCAAGTTATCACAGACAGGCTAAAGCCTATGGCTGAAAAATATTGGAACAAGTAATAATTGTGATAGCTGTGGCTGCCTATATGTTTACTTTTTATAAGCTCTCCCATTCGGAGGGCTTTTTTTATGCCCTTTTCACAAACATGCGAAAACTAACAGAAAAAGCTGATTAAAGTATGATTGAGAGTATGATATATGATTATAATTTGAATATATCTTAAACTTTGATGGCCATACTTTACAAAATTCTTTTATGTCGGATTTTACTCTTTACTTTGCACTCGCAACTGGCACTTTTGCCACTGCATAGAGTATAAATCATCTATAAAACAAAGTATTATATGAGTCCATTTTTGATATTCGCCATCAGCCTTACCATTGCATACGCTATCTACTATGCGGTGATGATAACTAGAGACCTGTATGGCAAGAAGGAAGAAGCCAAGAGCAACGAGGAAGTGTTTGACATTAGCAACATAACGGAAGAGGAAGCCGCAGTAGCCGTCAACGAAAGCAATGGTGGCTTTAGCGTTGCCGACAAGCAATACGACACGAGCTTCCAAGACGGCACATCATACGATGAGGACTATGGCATGGGAACAGAGAGTAACGGAACGAATGGTTGTTCTCCTGGTGCGGATTCTTCCGGTAGAGAAGATGATGTTGATGAAGACGAAGAAAATGATGTCAACCAACAGAAGCCGAAGAACGCAGCCGAGTCGTTGCAGGAAAAGATGGATGAACAAATGGAGTCCACTTCTCCCATATGGATAGACGGACTATGGCAGGACGACTTCACGGAGAGCCTATTGAAACAAGACGAGACAAAGCCAGGACAACCAAACATCAAAACGATACCAGTCAAGGATGAAATTTAGCCATATCATAAAGAATGTAGTAAGTTCCTTTGTCTTTGCGCTGTTCCCCCTGTCCGCATCAGCCAAATGCGGTAATGTGGACTATAGCTGGGGAGCAGACGCACTGGCAGGGATGCACGACTATGTGGTGACGATGATGCTGTATGTGCTGTATCTGACATACGCTGGCGCTGCCGTGATGGTGATTATATCCGCTTTGCAGATATATATCAAGATGAACACCGGGGAAGATGGAGTCACCAAGTCCATACTGACGCTGATAGGAGCCTGTCTGTTTATGATAGGTGCATCCATCCTGTTCCCGGCATTCTTTGGCTACCAGATTTAAGACTCAACTGTAGAAGAGTATATCATGTGAAAGCGACAACACTTTTCTATATAATTATAATAAGGTGTTGCCAAACGAATCATTAACAAGTAAAACAAGAAAGAATGTTTAAGAAAACAACGAACTATCTGAAGAAGACCGCCAAGAGCGTTCTCTCTTCAGGACGCTTGAAGACATTGGCATTGATGCTCCTTGTGGGTGGTGGCATTGCCATGGCACAGAACTCGGCAGGTGACTACACGGCAGGTACCACCGCGCTTACAACAGTGACGGAGGAAATTGCCAAGTACGTACCTATTGTGGTCAAACTATGCTATGCCATTGCTGGTGTTGTCGCCGTAGTGGGTGCCATCAGCGTTTACATCGCTATGAACAATGAGGAGCAGGATGTCAAGAATATCTTAGTCCTCCCAAATGCGTTTGAAAAGACAAGAAAACAAATGAAAGTAAACGCACTAAGTATCAATGCATTAAGCGACAATTTGAATTTTCCGATGTTTGCAGAACTCACTCTTAAAAAGACATAAAAGACTGTTTCTTGTTTCCGTTTTGTTTCTCGTTTCTCGCTTTATTTTCTTATCTTTACATCAGTTTTCCGAAGTAAGGGAAGAGAAAGAAAAGCAAATGTCAGCATTGGAAACCATATCTGACATGAACTTTCAACAAAAGGGAGAAAGACCCTCCAGGCAGCAGAATACAAAAACAAAATAACACTTTATACATCATGGCAAGACCAAAGAAACAAGTAAAGCTGAAAGAGCCGATTAAAATTCGGTTGAAGTCGCTCGCAGATGGCAACAAGAGCATCTATCTTGACATCTACTATAAGGGAGTGAGAAAGTATGAATACCTCAAACTCTATCTCGTCCCCGAAATCAATCCCATCTGTAAGGAACAGAACAAGCAGACTATGGCGATTGCAGAACGCATCAAGGCAGAGCGCATCCGAGCATTGCGAGGTCATGGCATACAGGACTGGGAAACCGTCAAGCAAGGTTCAATGCTTCTTACTACTTGGATAAAGAGGTATTGTGAAGGTGGTGTCGGCATCAAGAAGTCAACACTCCATTGCCGTGTGGAAATGCTGCACACCGTGGAGAAGTATCTTGACGAGACAAACAAAGGCTTCATTGCGCTTGAAGAGGTCAATGCGGAGTTCTGCCGTGGTTATGTAAAATTCTTGCGTAACTTCCCAAATTCCCATATCAAGTATGGCGAGCCAAGACCTATCAGTGAGAATACGGCAAGCCGATACCTCGGAATGTTCTCCACTGCTCTCAATAACGCTGTGCGACAAGGCATTATCCGCAACAACCCTATGAAGGAACTTGATGCACGTGAGCGCATTCAGCCCAAGGACGGCAAGAAAGAGTATCTGACCATTGAAGAACTTCGCACCCTCATGGCTACGGACAGTTATCGTCCAGAGGTCAAGGAGGCTTTCATCTTCGCCTGTTTTACTGGATTGCGATTAAGCGACATGTACCGTCTTGCTCCGATGCACATCTTCAAGACCGCTGACGGAAAGGGTGAATACATAGACATGGAAATGCAAAAGACGGAGAAGTCAGTTATAATACCTCTCTCGGAAGAGGCTAAGCGGTGGTTGCCAAAGTCAAGAGGAAATGATATTCCTTTCTTTGATATACCAACCACACAGACCGTTATAGGCAGGGCTCTCCGCAAATGGGCGGAAGCGGCTGGCATTGAGAAGCATATCTCATTCCATTGCTCACGGCACACGTTCGGAACGATGATGCTCACGCTCGGGGCAGACCTTTTTACCACAAGCAAGCTGATGGGACATTCCAACATTCAGACCACGGAAATCTATGCTAAAATCGTGGATAAGAAGAAGGAGGAAGCCATCAACCTCATAGACGGTATGTTCAAATGAATCATTGACAACGAAAATATATAGAGACATGACAATAACTATCAGACAAAAGGCTCTTGCCAACGACAACATAAGCTTGTATCTTGACATCTACGATGGTGGCAAGCGCAAGTTTGAATTTCTTTCCCTCTATTTGTTGCCAGAGGTTGATGCAGAGGCCAAAGCAAGGAACGAAGAAACATTGCAACGTGCTCACCAGATAAGGGCAGAGCGTATTCTTCATCCAGAGACCATCCCAGAGGTAGGTCACTTGATGATTGTGAAGGGAATCCCCAATGACGAGTCTCCCGAAGTCTTGGACTGGATCCAGACCTACATCGACTGGATGAGCGACAATACAGACTATTCCAAGGCTATTGTTGACCAATCAAAGTATCTGAAATACCTAATGAGCGAGTTCCTTGCCAACAAGCGCAGACCTCACATCACTCTGAGGAAGTTCGATAAGGCATGGTTCAAGGCTTTCTTCCTTTGGTTGAAGAACGATTATGTACCACAGAAGTATGTACGAGTTGAAGCCAAGCCTTTGTGTGAAGGCTCCCTGCATAATGTTCAACAGCGCATAGTGACGGTGTTCAACAAGGCTGTCAAGTTCGGCAAGTTGAAGGCTAACCCTTTCTACCAGTTGGAGAAGTCAGACATCTTTCCCAAGCCGAAGTCATCACATAAGCAGTATCTCACTCCCGATGAACTGAAAAGGTTCATGGCTTCAGATGAGAGAAGTCCAGGGGTTGCAGAAGCACAGAGAGCTTTCGGTTTTGCCTGTCTGACAGGACTTCGTATCAGCGACATCAAGGCTCTGCGGTGGAGTGATATCAAGAGGAACGAGGAAACAAACACGCTTGTAATCATCCAAAAGAAAACCAAGGCTCTCAATGCCGTACCAATCGGCAATACCGCCTTGTCATGGATGCCACCCAAAGGCAATGATGATTTTGTGTTTCACCTTCCTGCCAAGGCTAATGTGGATGCAGCCCTTAAAAGGATAGCTAAAAAGGTGGGCATTGAGAAGAATATCTCTTTTCACTGTGCCCGACATACATTCGGAATTTTGGTGCAGGCGGTTACTGGTAACATTGAGACTACCAAGAAGCTGATGGGACACAAGTCACTCCAATCCACCTCCATCTATGCAGATGTGCTGACGCATGAAAAGGTCAAGGCTGTTGACAATATGAAGAAAGCCTTTCGAGGTCGCAAACAGCGTGAAGAGAACAAGCAAATACCGAGGACAAAGCGGACAGCAGCCACCAACACCCATCCACGCAGAATAACTTTTATACAGGATAACAAGTAAACAGAACTTTTCAGGATAACAACCAGTTAATTTCACTTTTGTAGTCCCCATTTATCGGGCAGGGATTTCTCTCTGCCATGGGGGACTACACTTTCAAAACAAGCAATACAACGAATTACAAACAATTAAATTACAGGATAATGAACAAAACTATCGACACCGAAACTCTTATTTTGAAGGTAGAGTCACATGAGCACCGCATTGGAATAATGGAGAACCTCCTCCGTCATGCCAAGCAAGTATTGACATTGGAGGAAGCAGCCTTATTCATGGGTATATCAAAGAGCAGTCTCTACAAGATGACACACAAGCATGAACTTCCGTTCTTCCGTCCCAACGGCAAGATTATCTACTTTGAGAAGTCCGAGCTTTTGAACTGGATGCGCCAGAACCGCAGTATGTCCGAGGCAGAGACTAAGGCTGCAGCGACCAAGCACATGAGTGAACTTTGTAAATAGACACGGCGATGATGAAGGATAATATTTCCCATGAGGAGTATAGAAGCAAGTTGGCAAATGTCGCTGACCTTGCCGTGAGCTACATAAATACTGGCAACGGCTACTTTCGGATGCGTGATGCTTTCAATGGACTTGCCGAGCAATGCGGAGCCAACAAGGGCATCAATGATGAAGCAACTATCGGCAGAAGAAAACTTCTTGCCCAGTCTGTTTGCATTGAATGCATTTCACGATTAAGCAGTCATTCTAATGACAGGTTGCAAGGCGAGCTCTATGTTATCGCAGAGGACATTTCCCCAAGGAGAGGATGGCATAGATGATTTTCTCTTTACTGAGAAAAACAGTCTTGCCAGTTATGGTTATAATATTCAAAATTCACAGAACATGGATAAACAAAAGATACATTACTGCTTCACGCTGTCCGATGCACAGATGGAGTATCTTCGCTGCAAGAAGTACAAGATTGACCGCATGGAATGCTTCATGTCTCTTGCCTCTCTTGCTGAACGTGAAACAACACTTGTTTCTATCAGCAAAACCCAACAAGTGGAAATCTTGTGTGGGCAATGTCTGGTTGACAATACCCAACTTGCAAAACTCTGGGATAAAGACCGCAAGACCGTCCCCAAACTTTTACAAGCTATGGAGGCTGTGGGCATTTCCTCTTCACAAAAGGTTGGAGACAACCGCATCATTACCCTGCATTCACTCTCTGGTTGGTATGTGGACGGAAGATTTGTCAAGAACGGCTTTTCATTGAAGCGCAATGCGGATGGCTCTGCAATCGTCCATACGGAAGTTCCACAAGCAAGAGTATTTGTTACGACAACGGAGGATGATACAAAGTCGGACAAGGAAGATGGGCATTTTTCCAATGGAATATCCGATACAGACAAAAAGGGCAATTCTTCTACGGCAGATATTTCTTCTTCCCTAAATTCGGCTTCATCTAATGATAATGGAAGCGTGGGTAAGATCGGAACTAATGGCAATCTTTCCGATGCTATTACTGGTGGAATTTCTCCACAGCAAAACTACTCCAGACAGTCTGTTGGCAATCCTTCTTCCCTGCAAGAAGCAGATGCCAAACAGAATGAGGGAGAGCACAACACATATCCACAGCATCAGTTTGGAGGTCAAACACAACAGTCGAACGGTTCTAATGCCAATGGCTACAAACCTAACGAATACCATAACGGCAATCAATAGGCATACAGAGGCTAATAAGCCACTATACATAAAAATCATCCCAAAGGACGATTAACCGCCATAGGCTACCGCCCAACTGTTATACGTTTAAGCAGCCTTGGGGACGGAGGCTGTTAAAAGTGCCGTCATTTTATAGGTACTTTTCGAGAAATCCTTTTGTAATACAGAAGCCGTGTCCGTCTTTCTGTATTCCTAAAAGTTTCTCGGACTACTCGCAGGCTCGCAGTCGTGACCACCTTTGTAAGATGCTTGTAATCATCCCATTTTAATTTGAGACAAGAACAAATGAGAAAGAAGAACATCATAAGAAAACCGCCTACGGAAGTCCATACCTACCGATGCACGGAAGAGGAATTGAAACGTCTCCAGACACATGCCAAGGAGTGTGGGTTAAGCCTGAGCCGCTATGTCGTTGAGACTGGCTTAAAGCACCGTCCACGCATGAGGCTCACCAAGGAAGAGGTGGACGCTCTCAACTCTCTCGCCATCGCAAGGACGGATTTGATAAAAATCAGCAACGTGCTATCCAAGAAAACGGCTGAGGAAAAGGCTCGGTTCTTCAAGAATGAGAAGTTCATGCGTTGGTGGATTGATGCCGTTGCAGGACTTATCCAACATTGGTATAGCATTGAAGAGAATATCGCAACAAACGTACAGACCCAATCAAAGGAACAATTATGATTATGCTCGCAAAGGTCGTATCGTATGGAGGCAATTCCGTAAGGTACGCATTGGAAAAGGAGAATGCAAAAACGGTCAAGGTGAACAATATGCCAGATGGTCTTGACCCTACCGCCATCTGGTACATGATGAAGCATCATTGCCAGTATCATCAAGCGGAAAGGACGGTGGGCAGAAAGTTGGAAAGGTTCATGACCACTTTTGTACTTTCCCCATCAAAGGAAGAGTCTGCAAACTTCACGATGGAAGATTGGGCAAACCTCCAAGACGAAGCTTTGAGAGTTTTGGATTCTGTTGGGCTTATGCCCAACGGTTCCTCCAATGTGATAAAGACCAACTTCACCAATTCTATGAATGTGGGCGGACTGCACTCTGATTCTATGTCTGGAACGCTGCACCTTCACATTGATTGTTGTCGTGTGGATATGGAGGGTAAGACCAATGATGTACACGATATTCACCTTCGGGCAATGAAGGCTGCGGAAATCATCAATATGCGCCATGGATGGGAACAACCGCAGGAAATTCGGAATATGCGAAAGGCTGAACTTGCGGAGGATTGCGAACATATCCTCACAGATATGCAGCAGTTCAACATTGACAGATATTTCAATCTGTTGCGTATGAAAGGCTATGAGGTTAAACCTCGTTACGACAAGCAGCGGAAACTTGTCGGCTACACAGTCGGCAAGAATGCTTCCGTGTTCAAGGCTTCTGAGATTGGCAGAAAGTTTATGGCATCAAAGATTGAAGACACATGGAATAAACTGCACCCACAACCTACACAAGTCAAGACAAAGCCTGTTTCTCCATCCGTTGCTTCAACGCCTCGCCCAGTTCGTCCTATCGTTCAAACTCCAACTGCATCACAACCAAAGGCACAACCTCAACTTGCACAAACGGCATTCACAATCAACATTGGCGATGGAGTCAAGAAGGTGTGGATTCCGAACTCTGTCAAAGATGTCTTTACTAATGAGGTTCAGATTCCAGAGGACAATGATATAGCGACTACAGAAAATGTCGCTCATGTAGCGATGCTGTTGTTTGCAGGGTATATTGACGCAGCTACTTCCATGTCTGAGTCATGTGGCGGTGGTGGTTCTGCTCCTTCTTCTGGTTGGGGCAAGAAGGATGATGAAGATGACTGGAAGTTTGCCCACCGTTGCGCACAGATGGCTCACTCTATGTGCAAGCCTAAACCACGTTACCGTTTCCGTAGATAAATCAATGACAATATGGCTATCAGAAAAAGCAAGATAAATATAGACACAGAAGAAAGATCCGACTTCGACAACATGATGGATGATGTCGAAAACGAGATTGAGGAGCAGCAAGCCGAGGATGGACTTGTAAGCCGTGTTCCTGAGTTGAAGCAGTTGAGTGAGGACATTGACAAGGCTACAAGCACCTTCATCAATGCCACACTTGAACTGAAGTCTGCCATTCAGCAGTATCAGCGTGCGGAAGTTCAATTGGGTGGTGCTGTGACTACCATCGGCAAAAAGGTAGATACCATCAATCAGCACATAAACAAGGTCTTGGAGAATGCACCGAACCAATTAAAGGTGTCTGTAAATGTCAATGATGCTGACTGGCAGAAAATTCAAGAACTGTTTGCCAAAGAACGTCAATGGATGACCTCACAGATGCAGATACATATCCGTGAGGTCAATTCCATGTTTGCTGATGAACGGAAAAAAGTCCGTGAGCGATACAAGGAATATGATGGCTGCTATCTCGGTCACTACGCACAGTGGTTCTTCTGGTTCTTCTTTACAATTGGTATCTTTGTGGTTGCAGGAGGTGTTGGAATGATAATTGCACAGAACTATATATGAGATAGACGAGTTACTGCCTAACATTAAGTTTGCACTTAAAATTAGGCAATTACTATTATTATCTCGATAACCAATCGACCAATTTAATTAGGGTCTGCTGAATTAATTTCGAGTCACAGACAGAGGGTAGCAGACGTA
>OLPC01002801.1_pt1 | contig 12467 bp, 8 predicted proteins | sample 1672341 | NCBI WGS metagenome assembly OLPC01 (sample SAMEA3136673, study PRJEB25190) | human gut metagenome | reverse complement strand
CGGTCAGGGTGCCGTTGTCCAGATCGCGCTGGATGTAGATGTCCAGGAAGGTGGACACACGGCCAACGGACATGGCAGCGCCGTTCTGGGTCTTGATGGCGGCCAGATAGCCGAAGTACAGCCACTGGACGGCCTCTTTTGCGTTGGCGGCGGGCTGGGAGATGTCGAAGCCGTAGGCAGCAGCCATCTCCTTCATGCCCTTCAGGGCGGAGATCTGCATAGAAATCTCCTCGCGCTGGCGGACGACATCCTCGGTCATCGTGCCGTCGCCGCAGTTGGCAAAGTCGTTCTGCTTGGCCTTGATGAGGTAGTCGATGCCGTACAGCGCCACGCGGCGGTAGTCGCCGACGATACGGCCGCGGCCATAGGTGTCGGGCAGGCCGGTGACGATGTGGCTGTGGCGTGCCTTCTTCATCTCGGGGGTGTAGGCATCGAACACGGCCTGATTATGGGTACGGGTGTACTTGGTGAAAATCTCGTGCAGCTTCTCGCTGGGCTGGTAGCCGTAGGTGGTGCAGGCCTGCTCCGCCATCTTGATGCCGCCGTAGGGCATGAAGGCGCGCTTCAGGGGCTTATCGGTCTGCAGGCCGACGACCTTCTCGAGGTCCTTCAGCTCGGGGTCGATGTAGCCGGGGCCGTAGGCGGTCAGGCCGGAGACGACCTCGGTCTCCATGTCCAGCACGCCGCCCTTGGCGCGCTCGGCCTTCTGCAGCTTCTGCAGCGCGCCCCACAGCTTGTTGGTAGCGTCGGTAGGACCAGCGAGGAAGCTCTCGTCGCCGTCGTAAGGGGTGTAGTTCTTCTGGATGAAGTCACGGGTGTTGACTTCCTCTTTCCAAATGCGGCCTTCAAAGCCTTCCCACTGTTTGAAATCTGTCATTGTGCACCTCTTTTAATGTATGGATCGCCGGGCGTATTTCGCCCGGCTTTGAGTATTATACCAGAATTACAGGGCTTTGTGTGTTGTTTGGGCAACAGTTTTTGCGTTGTAGGGGCGGATGCGATCATCCGCCCGCGGCATTTTCTCTCCTATCTTCTCTCTCCTATCTCCTCTCCAGCCCTTACTTTTTGATGTTAAACGCCCCAAACCCCGGATACTGCGCGGCGCTGCCAAGTTCCTCCTCGATGCGGAGAAGCTGGTTGTACTTGGCGACGCGCTCGCTGCGGCTGGGGGCGCCGGTCTTGATCTGGCAGGTGTTCAGCGCAACGGCCAGATCGGCAATCGTGGTGTCCTCGGTCTCGCCGGAGCGGTGGGACGCAATGGCGGTGTAACCGGCCTTGTGCGCCATCTTGATGGCCTCCAGCGTCTCGGAAACAGAGCCGATCTGGTTCAGCTTGATGAGGATCGAGTTGCCGCAGCCCAAGCGAATGCCCTTGGACAGGCGCTCGGTGTTCGTGACGAACAGGTCGTCGCCGACCAGCTGGACCTTGCCGCCCAGCTCCTTCGTCATGTGCTGCCAGCCCTCCCAGTCCTCCTCGTCGAGGCCGTCCTCGATGGAGTAGATGGGATACTTCTCGACCAGCTGCTTCCAGTGCTCGACCAGCTCCTCACTGGTAAAGACCTTGCCGCACTTGGGCAGCTTATACTCGCCCTTCTTGCTGCCCTTCCACTCGCTGGAGGCAGCATCCATGGCCAGCACAAAATCCCTGCCGGGCAGGTAGCCGGCCTTCTCGATGGCCTCAAGGATATACTGAATGGCCTCCTCGTCGCTGGCAAGGTCGGGTGCAAAGCCGCCCTCGTCACCGACGGAGGTGGCCAGACCCTTGGATTTCAGCAGCGCCTGCAGGGCGTGGAACACCTCGGTACACCAGCGCAGCCCCTCCTTGAAGCTGGGCGCACCGGCGGGCATGATCATGAACTCCTGCACGTCCACGGTGTTGGCCGCATGCGCGCCGCCGTTCAGGATGTTCATCATGGGCACGGGCAGCTTGTTGCCGGACACGCCGCCCAGGAAGCGGTACAGGGGCACATCCAGCGAGATGGCCGCCGCGCGGGCCGCCGCGATGGAAACCGCCAGAATGGCGTTTGCACCGAGGTTGGACTTATCCTTGGTGCCGTCGGCCTTCAGCATAGCGGCGTCCACGGCGTAGATGTCGGAGGCATCCATGCCGGCGAGAACCTCGTTGATGGTGGTGTTGATGTTCTCAACAGCCTTGCTGACGCCCTTGCCGCCGAAGCGGCTCTTGTCGCCGTCGCGCAGCTCCAGAGCCTCAAATTCACCGGTGGACGCACCGCTGGGGGCAGCACCGCGGCCAATCGTGCCGTCGGCCAGCCATATCTCTGCCTCGACGGTGGGGTTGCCGCGGGAGTCGATGATCTCGCGGCCAATGACCTTCTCAATTTCCAGATAGCTCATGGTACAAAGTCCTTTCTCTATAAAAAACTGCTTTTTCAGTATGCCCGGAATGGGATAAAGCGATACTTCAAGGTTAGCACAAGCTAACCAATGACAAGATAGCATAGACTAACCGCTTTTGTCAAGAGGGAGAAATAAACACCCGTTCGGCACAGTGGGCAGCGGAAATGTGGGGCAGCTACAGACTGTCGAAACACTCTTGTAGGGGCGAGCATTGCTCGCCCGTGCCCATTTGCCTTGCAAGAAACTGTCCCGGAAAATGCGTTGCTGCGGTAAGCTGGCGGGCGACCAATGGTCGCCCCTACACACGCAACAAGGCAATAATACATTTTTTTGACAGTCAGCGGGCGGGATGTATCCCTTCCGAAATGTTTCCGCGGGCGCACCCCTCCACAGCGTAGTGTGCCCCCACCTCACTCCTAACTCCTCACTCCCAACTCTGCTCTTGACAAATCCCCCTTCTTGCAGTAAGATAGTTTACGCTAACTGTTAGAGTATGCTAACCTTTGGCGATCCTATCACGGAAAGGAGCCGCGGTCCATGGCAAACCAACCGCAGCAGTCGGACACCGCGCTGCACAACGCAAGCCATCTGATGCAATATCATGACCTGATCGAGAGCATCGTCGCCGCCCTGGACGCGCGCGATGCCTACACAGCCAGTCACTCTGACCGGGTGGCGGACATGGTGCTGGTGCTCGCCGCCGCCCTCGGCCTGGACGAGGACGAGACGACCCGCATCCATATGGCCGCCCACCTGCACGACATCGGCAAGATTGCCGTGCCGGATTCCGTCCTGCGCAAGGCCGGGCCGCTGACCCGGCCCGAATGGGAAGAAATGCGCCGCCATCCCGTGACCGGGTATGAAATCCTGCGCAAAATCGACGATTTCAAAGAAATCGCCATACTGGTGCGCCATCACCATGAGCGGTGGGATGGCCGCGGCTACCCGGACGGGCTGTCGGGGCATGACATCCCGCCGGGGTCGCGCGTCATTGCCGTGGCGGACTCCATCGATGCGATGATGAGCAGCCGCAGCTACCGCCCCGCCATGACCAGCGCTGCCTGCCGCCGCGAGATCGAAAAAAACAGCGGCATCATGTATGACCCCCGCGTGGCCGCCGCCGCGCTGGAACACTGGGACGAGCTGGTCAGCCGCTATGCCGGGGCCGACACGCCCCGCACGCCCTACTTTGACCGTTTGCAGCTGGAGCACACCCACCAGGCGCACGATTATCTGCTGACCCACCAGGGCAGCCGCATCACCCTGCCCGAGCTGGCCGCAAAATTTCACCTGTCCCAAAGCTCGCTGAAGATCTGTTTCAAGGCGCTGTACGGCGTGCCGGTGGCCAGCTATCTGCGCGGGCTGCGGATGGACACCGCCGCCCGGCTTTTGCAGGAGAGCGACCTGCCCGTGGCCGAGATCGCGCACCGCGTCGGCTATGAGGACCCCAGCCGCTTTGCCGCGGCCTTCCGCCGCCACACAGGCCGCCGCCCCACCGAGCTGCGGCGGGTGGCGTGCCCGACGGCAAGCAGCCACACCGCGTAAGATTTTCTTGCCTCCCTTGCAGAGGGGGCCAAGGAGTTTTTTAGCAAAAAAATCCATTCTGCGCACCGTATGCCTTTTCAGCCTACCCCAGTCGTGGCTAACCGTTGTACAATTATGTGTAAACCTTATAGGTTCGCCCGATGGGGCACATTTTATACACCATCGCAAGCATATTACAGTAAAGGGGATTTGAACTATGAATTGGGCAAAGATCGGTCTGTTTGCAGGCGGCGCTCTGTTTGGCTCCGCCGGTATTGAGATTCTGACCAGCAAGGATGCGAAGAAGCTGTATACCCAGTGCACCGCCGCTGTCCTGCGCATGAAGGATCAGGTCATGAAGACCGCCACCACCCTGCAGGAGAACTGCGGCGACATCCTGGCCGACGCCAAGGAGATCAACGAGCAGCGCGCCGCCGAGGATGACGCCGTTCTGGAGGACACCGCCGAGGAGAAGGCTGAGTAAGTTTTCGCTGCTGCAAAAGCCTTCCCCGCGGGCGGGGAAGGTGGCCGAGCAAAGCGAGGTCGGATGAGGTGCGTGTTCGCCGCAGCCACCCGTTCACGGGATACTGCGGAACAGTCCGCCCTCATCAGCCGCCGTTGGCGGCAGCTTCCCCCTCGGGGGAAGCCTTTTTTATTTACCGGGAGAGTAATTATGAAATGGAATATTCTGCATGAGAGCCGCGGGCGCATCCGCCTGCATCTCCGTAAGCCGCGCATGTCGCTGGCCGAGGCGGACCAGCTGCAGGACTATCTGACCAGCCTGCCCGGCGTGCACACCGCCGCCGTGTATGAGCGCACCTGTGACGTCGTCATCGTCTATACCGAGAGCCGCGCCGGCATCGTCAGGGGTCTGGCGGCCTTCCGCTTTGACACAGAGGCCCTGGCCGAGGTGCCCGCCAACAGCCCCCGCGCCGTCAACCGCGAATATCAGGAAAAGCTCGTCAATATGACGATCTTCCACCTTGCGCGCAAGCTGTTCCTGCCAGCACCCTTGCGCATGGTCTACACGCTGGTGCGCAGCGTGCCCTATATTTTCCGCGGCCTGCGGTGCGTTTTCCGCCGCAAGCTCGAGGTCGAGGTCCTCGACGCGCTGTCCATCGGCGTGTCGATGCTGCGCGGCGATTTCGGCACGGCAGGCTCCGTCATGTTCCTGCTGCGCCTGGGCGAGCTGCTGGAGGAATGGACCCGCAAGAAATCGCTGGGCGACCTGGCCCGCTGCATGTCGCTGAACGTGGACCGCGTCTGGCAGCAGACCGCCGAGGGCGAGGTCCTTGTGCCGATCTCGCAGGTGTGCGCGGGCGACGCCATCGTCGTGCACACCGGCAGCGTCATCCCGCTGGACGGCAGGGTGCTGGACGGCGAGGCCAGCGTCAACCAGGCGTCCCTGACCGGCGAGGCCGAGCCCGTCCGCAAGAGCGAGGGGGCCGTCGTCTACGCGGGCACCGTCGTCGAGGAGGGCCAGATCACCGTGACCGTCGAGCAGCAGGCCGGCAACGGGCGCTACGACCAGATCGTCAAAATGATTGAGAACTCCGAGAAGCTGAAATCCGCCAGCGAGACCCGCGCCGCCGCGCTGGCAGACAAGCTGGTCCCGTACAGCCTGCTGGGCACCGCCGTGACCTACGCGCTGACCCGCAACGCGACCCGTGCGATCTCGATCCTGATGGTCGATTTTTCCTGTGCGCTCAAGCTGTCGATGCCGCTGGCCGTGCTGTCCGCCATGCGTGAGTGCGGCAGCTACCATATCACGGTCAAGGGCGGCAAGTATCTGGAGGCTCTGGCCAACGCCGATACCATCGTCTTTGACAAGACCGGCACGCTGACCCACGCAACGCCCACCGTTGTGCAGGTCGTGCCGTTCGGCACCCGCACCGAGGACGAAGTTTTACAGATCGCGGCCTGTCTGGAGGAGCACTACCCCCACTCGATGGCGAACGCCGTCGTGCAGGCCGCTGCCGCAAAGGGCATCCGCCACGACGAGATGCACAGCGAGGTGCAGTACGTCGTCGCCCACGGCATTGCCAGCCAGATCGGCGGCGAGAAGGCCGTTATCGGCAGCCAGCACTTTGTCTTTGAGGACGAGGGCTGCTGCATTCCGACGAGCGAGTGCGGCAAATTTGACGCGCTGCCGCCGGAATATTCCCACCTGTATCTGGCCATCGGCGGTGTGCTGGCCGGTGTCATCTGCATCGCCGACCCGCTGCGCGAGGAAGCCTCCGAGGTTTTGAAACAACTGCGCGGCCTTGGCATCCGCAAGGCCGTCATGATGACCGGCGACAATGACCGCACCGCGTCGGTCATTGCGAAGCAGGTCGGCGTGGACAGCTACTACGCCGAGGTCCTGCCCGAGGACAAGGCCAACTTTGTCGAGCAGGAGAAGGCCGCCGGGCACACCGTCATCATGCTGGGCGACGGCATCAACGACTCCCCCGCCCTGTCCGCCGCCGACGTCGGCATTGCCATCAGCGACGGCGCGGCCATTGCCCGGGAAATCGCCGACGTCACGATTGCCGCCGACAGCCTGCGCGAGCTGGTGATCTTGAAGTCCATCGCCAACGGCCTGCAGAAACGCACCAGGAGCAACTACCGCTTTATCATGAGCTTCAACAGCACCCTCATCGTCCTGGGCGCCATGGGCATCCTGCCCCCGGCCACGTCCGCGCTTTTACATAATGCGTCCACGCTGGGTGTCAGCCTGAAAAGCATGACGAATCTGCTGGATTGAGACAAGGCAGCGGCGTAGGGGCCGGACATGTCCGGCCCGCAGCTTTCCCGCATACGCCCGTCTGCCATACACCGCCGGGCCGGGCATGCCCGGCCCCTACCGCACATTTTCGCTGCCGCCCCCTCGCCGGGGCGGCTTTTTTCATTTTTACGTCAATTTTACACGCTCCCCTCTTGCCAGGCGCACAAATATTTTGTATAATTAAATTTGTCTATACTATTGTTTCAACGTATAAGCGAGGTTTTCAAATGCTGACAAAATACCTGAGTGTGTTCTTTATTTCGATGGTCCCCCTGATCGAGCTGCGCGGTGCGATCCCCGTGGGCGTGGCCATGGGCCTGCCACTGTGGCAGGTATACGTCATCGCCATCATCGGCAATATGCTCCCCGTGCCGTTCATCTTCTTCTTTGCCCGCAAGGTGCTGGAGTGGGGTGCGGATAAGCCGGTCATCGGCAAGTTCTTCACCTTCTGCCTCGAAAAAGGCCACAAGGGCGGCGCGAAGCTGAAGGCCACGGCGGGCCGCGGCCTGCCGTGGGCGCTGCTGCTGTTCGTCGGCATTCCGCTGCCCGGCACGGGTGCGTGGACCGGCACGCTGGCCGCCAGCCTTTTGGACATGGACTTTAAGTCCAGCGTCCGCGCCTGCATGGGCGGCGTACTGCTGGCAGGCTGCATCATGGGCGCGCTGAGTGTGCTGGGCGTCTCCGCCTTCGGCGCTGTCGCGGCATGATGCCCCAAAATTATCGTCCCGGGCTGGATGTGGTGCGGCTGGCCGCGCTGCTGCCCGTGCTGTGCTACCACTATTGCATCGAGGCCGCGCGCCTGGGCTTTGCCGTGCCGACGGCGCTGATTGGCCGCGGCATGGCCGACTGGGTCGAGGTCGGGCTGGCGTGGTTTTTCCTGCTGTCCGGTGCAGCGCTCTGCCTGCAATGGCAGGGGCGGTTTGACGCCCGGCGCTACTTTGTGGGCCGCGCCGCCGCGACCTACCCGGCGTTCTGGCTGGGGTTTGGCGCGCTGTTCCTGTACGGCGAGGTCCTGCACGGCAACAACGCCGATATTCCGCGCTGGCGTGTGATTTTTTCAGTACTGGGGCTGGATGGGTATTTAGCGCCCGTGACGGTCACTTTCTACAAAATCGGCGAGTGGTTTTTGGGCGTTATCCTGATTTTGTATCTCGTGTTCCCGCTGCTGCTCCGGTGCATGGAGACCGCAGCGCACCGCCGGGTGCTGGCGCTCTGCATGGCGGTGCTGGCCGTTGTCTGGCCGCTCGTATGCCCCGCTCCGTGGGAGGCCGGGCATACGGTACTGGGCCGCCTGCCCGCGTTTGCGCTGGGGGTGTGGTTCGGCACGCTGCTGAAAAAGAATGCTTTTCCGTCCTATCGGCTGTATATCGGGCTGGCGGTCTGCCCGCTTTTGTGGGTGGACGAAGTGCCGCGTCTGGCCGTGCTGTTGGTGCTGGCGGCGGTGCTGTTCTGGGCAGTCTATGCCGCCGGGCAGCACGTACCCGCACCGCTTTGCCCCGCCCTGCGGCGGCTGGCGGGCTGGTGCTACGGCGTGTACCTGGTGCATCATGTCCTGCTGACGCTGGTATTCCTGCCGTTTGTGCAGGGGCACGGCCTGCCGCTGGCCGGGATGTTCCCGGTGTATCTCGCCGCCAGCTTTGTGCCGGCGGCGGTGCTGACGGCAATGAGCAGACCGGTGAGCAAGGCAGTCAAAAAATTGGCATAAAAAAATCGGACGCACAGCTTTTCACGGCTGTGCGTCTCAGACTGTCGAAAAACTCTTGTAGGGGCGAGCATTGCTCGCCCGTGCCCGTTCGCCTTGTGAGAAGCTTTCCCAAAAGAGCGTTTCTGCGCTAAGTTGGCGGGCGACCAATGGTCGCCCCTACGTTCTCTATAAGGCAAAGTAGATGTTTTTTGACATACTGAGGCGCACAGCTTTTCACGGCTGTGCGTCTGTTTTTGTATTCATAAGGGCAGATTCTGTATCCGCCCCGCCTGTCTGCCAATGGCGCGGCTTCGCGGGCATTTTCCTCTTACTGCCGCGCCTGCAAAGCTGCCAGCAGCGGCGGGATGAGCTGCTTCTTGCGGCTGACGACACCGGGCAGTTTGGCTATGTTCCCCTCCGGTTCGACGTGGAACGCATCGCGGATGATCTCCTCGGCGTTGTGGCCGTAGAACATCAGGTCGGTGCTCTGGGTCTTCATGTCGGTGAACATGTAGAAGATCAGCGGCAGACCCTCGCGGCGGCTCGCCTCGGGCAGGAACGGCTGCACAAGCGCCTCGGCGGCGGCGCGGGACTTGTCGGTCATGTAGGTGGACTGGCCGACGCCGAACTTGACGTCGCCGCGGCTGAACGCCTTGAAGTCCGAGCTGAACACATCCTCCGCCGTGCGGCCCGTCAGGTCGGCACCTGCCTCAAACATCTGCTCGGCGTAGGACTGGATGTCCTCGCCCGCCAGCGCGGCCAGCGCCCTGGCGGCGGCTTCGTCCTGCGGGGTGGACGTCGGAGAGCGGAACACCAGCGTATCGGACAGAATGGCCGACAGCAGCAGACCCGCGATCTCGCGGCTGGGCGTCAGGCCCTGCTCGCCGTACATCTGGTACAAAATCGTGGCCGTGCAGCCCACCGGAACATTGCGGAAATAGACCGGACCGGTGGTCTCCAGACTGCCGATGCGGTGATGGTCGATGATCTCCAGAATGTCCGCCTGCTCCAGACCGTCCACGGCCTGGGTGCGCTCATTGTGGTCAACGAGAATGACCTGCTTGCGGTGCAGGTTCAACAGGTTACGGCGGCTGACGACGCCGCAGTACTTGCCGTTCTCATCCAGAATCGGGAAATAGCGGTGACGCACGCTGGCCATAACCTTTTTGGCGTCCTCAATCGGCGTATTTACGCTGAATTTCAGCAATTCCTTCGTGCGCATAAAGTGGCGCACCGGCGCGGCGGTGGAGATGAGCCGCGCGGCGGCGTAGGTATCGTAGGGGGTCGCCAGCACGGCGCAGCCCTTTTCCTGCGCACGTGCCACGATGGTGCGCGGCACCGCGGAGCCGCAGCAGACAATGATGGCCTGCGCGCCGCAGTCGATGGCGCACATCTGGGTCTCGTACCGGTTGGAGACCAGCACAAGGTCGCCGGGCTTGACGAGCTCCTCCATGATTTCCGGGCTGGTGCCGATGCAGATATTGCCGCTGTCAATGTGGGCGTCGGCGCTGCCGACCACCAGTTCAGCCTCCAGCGTTTCCAGCAGGTTCGTGCAGCGGGTGTTGGCCGCGGCCAGCACCGCCGTGTCGAACAGGTCCATGTTCGCGTCGGCAATGTCCTTGATGGTGATAAGCCCCTGCAGCTCGTTGTCGCCGTCCACGATGCAGAGCGTGTCGATCTCGACGTCGCGCATCAGGTTCCAGGCCGCGCGCAGGCTCATCTCGCCGTCGATGCCCGCCTGCTTGCGGATGTCGATGTCCTTGATCTGCGGGCTGACGTCGGTGCAAAGCCGCGGCGGCTCCACGCCGAAGTGCTGCAGAACGAACCGCGTTTCCCGGTTCACATGTCCGGCGCGGCGGGCCTCATACAGGCCGGTCAGGCTGCCGCGGTTTTTCAGCCAGGCATACGCCAGTGCGGAGCAGATCGAGTCCGTGTCCGGGTTCTGGTGGCCGATGATGTTGATGTGGCGTACCGTGTTGTTTGCCATAGTGGTTCTCCCTCGTATACTTTGTTTCCCTCATCTTCGCGTCCTTGCCTCCCTCTGGGAGGGAGGTGCCCCGAAGGGGCGGAGGGAGAGAACCTTGCCATTGCCCGAAGCCTTCTCACCTGGCCAGGCTCTCTCCCCCACCCGCTGCGGCGGGAGCCCCCTCCCAGAGGGGGCCAAGGAGAATGTAAAGCCGTATGGTTTAATTAGTGTAAAATATCACTATAATAATCCATATTATAGCACACATTTTTGCGTTTTGCGATTCTTGACAAATACCACATTATAGCGTATTATAAAATAGTATGTGGATATTGGGGCTTTGCCCCTGCAAATATCAGTATATCGGCATTTTCAATTTGAGAGGGAACGTATATGATTCAGGAAAATCTCCGCAACGTCGCGATCATCGCGCACGTCGACCACGGCAAGACCACCCTGGTCGACCAGATGCTGAAGCAGTCCGGTGCTTTCCGTGCCAACCAGCAGGTGGCCGAGCGTGTCATGGACTCCGGCGACATCGAGCGTGAGCGCGGCATCACGATTCTGGCCAAGAACTGCTCCTGCGAGTACAACGGCGTCAAGATCAACATCGTCGACACCCCGGGCCACGCCGACTTCGGCGGCGAGGTCGAGCGCGTGCTGAAGATGGTCAACGGCGTTCTGCTGCTGGTCGATGCAGCCGAGGGCTGCATGCCTCAGACCCGTTTTGTTCTGCAGAAGGCTCTGCAGCAGAACCTGTCTCTGGTCATCGCCGTCAACAAGATTGACCGTCCCGATGCCCGCATTGCCGAGGTCATCGACGAGATTTTGGAGCTGCTGATGGACCTGGGCGCTACCGACGAGCAGCTGGACAGCCCGATGGTGTTCTGCTCCGGGCGCAACGGCACGGCCAGCTACGACTGGACCGACCCCGCCTCCGGCACGGACCTGAAGCCCCTGTTTGACACTATCCTGAAATATGTGCAGCCGCCGGAGGGCGAGCCCGACGAGCCGCTGCAGATGCTGGTCTCCAGTGTTGACTACAACGACTTCGTGGGCCGCATGGGCGTTGGCCGCGTGCAGAACGGCGTCATCAAGGTCGGCAGCCCGATCCAGGTCTGCGACTGGCACAACCCCGACGTACACATGAGTGGCCGCATCACCAAGCTGTTCGACTTCAAGGCCAATGGCCGTGAGCCGATCGAGAGCGCCCAGGCCGGCGACATCGTCGCATTTGCGGGTCTGCCCGATATTTCCATCGGCAACACGATCTGCGACCCCAGCAAGGTGCAGCCCCTGCCCTTTGTCAAGATCAACGATCCCACGGTGGAAATGACCTTCTCGGTCAACGATTCCCCGTTTGCCGGCAAGGAGGGCAAGTACGTCACCTCCCGCCAGATCCGTGACCGCCTGATGCGCGAGCTGCTGAAGGACGTCGCCCTGAAGGTCGAGGATTCCGCCACGAACGATTCCTTCCGCGTCATGGGCCGCGGCGAAATGCACCTGTCCATCCTGATCGAGACGATGCGCCGAGAGGGCTATGAGTTCCAGGTCTCTCCCCCCCGCGTGCTGTACCAGGAGATCGACGGCGTAAAATGCGAACCCATGGAACGCCTGGTCGTGGACGTCCCCTCCGATTCCGTGGGCGCCGTCATTGAAAAGATCGGCTCCCGCAAGGGCGACCTGCTGGAGATGCTCTGCGCATTGGGCTTTACGGGGCATATTCTGGTGGTGGATCATTTTTCTCCCAAGGTGGACGGCGTGAAAATGAGCTGCATTCAGTTCTTCGCATGCGGCATTTTGGCGGGAATCTTTATGCTGATTCTGGAGGAGCCCAGCTGGGAGAATATCTGTGCCGCCGCCGTGCCCATCCTTTATGCGGGCATTTTGTCCAGCGGCGCGGGCTATACCCTGCAAATCGTGGCCCAGAAGGATACCCAGCCCACGGTGGCGTCCCTGCTTATGAGCCTGGAGTCGGTGTTCAGCCTGATTTTTGGCTGGATCCTGCTCAAGGAGGCCATGAGCGGCGTGGAGCTGCTGGGTTGTGTTCTGATGTTCGCGGCGATTATCTGGGTACAGCTACCTGAAAAACAGAAGAAAACTGCATAAGAATTGCCTGCTGTGGATTTGTCCGCAGCAGGCAATTCGTTTACTTTTGTTCCGGCCCCC
>OLPC01002798.1_pt1 | contig 12486 bp, 9 predicted proteins | sample 1672341 | NCBI WGS metagenome assembly OLPC01 (sample SAMEA3136673, study PRJEB25190) | human gut metagenome | reverse complement strand
ATTCCATCAATGAGATTTCTAAGATTGTCGGATATGATAACCAGCTTTATTTCAGTCGGCTTTTTCACAAGTTGAAAGGATATTCGCCGAGAGAATACCGAAAGCTGAGAAACAAATTCTGAAATCCACAAAGAGGATACCACCGAATTATCAAAACAATGATTTGTAATATCCTCTTCTCACTTTTGCTATTCTTATTTTACAAACTCAGCCGAATAATAATACATATACTCATTATCTGTATCTATGTATTCTCCTGTAATGTCCTGTATCGGCAACGAACTCACTCCTTGTTCGCCATAGATCAGTGCTGCCAATCCTTGCTCTGTTCCGTACTCTATCGTGCTTTTGTTCTCTATAGAGGTCGCAGATCTTCCATAATATTCTCTGTTTGCAACACCTTCCAAGATTGGCGTTTCTGTCATATATTTTGAATATTCATCTGCTGCAATAAGCTTTGCAGTAAAATTATCAAAATCCGGAGTGATGACAATCAATCCATTTTTTGCAGATTTCACGTCCTCATAGGAAAGTTCCAAAACTCGTTTATGAGAAACTCGTTTTCCAGAATGATATTCTGACAAGTAAACGTATAATGCTTGAAATGTATCTTTTGAATTGTATCGAAACATCATGGTTCCATCAATTCCGGACAACAATTCAGCCGTTTTCATTTCTACACTATCCGGATCTACTGCTTCTATATAATTTTGTGGTTGCCGCAATTTATTACATACCATGATTCCAAGAGTAATAGCAAATACTCCCACAGCAATAAGAAGTACAGCAATAATCTTCTTTAAATAACGCTGTTTATGACTACTATCTTTTGATATCTGTATCAGTGTATCTTCCGATTTTTTTTCTACATTAGTTACCTCAATATCTTCACCTGCCAAAAATTCATTTAGACTGATGCCTAATATTTCACATAATTCTAAATACACAGACACATCTGGTAAACAAATCCCACGTTCCCATTTGGAAACTGACTTATCACTCTTACCCAGTTTCTCAGCAAGCTGTTTTTGAGTCATACCAAGTTTTTTTCTTTTTTCTGCAAATTGGATGCTGTTTCACGACTTCCATCTCATCTATCGTTAATTTCCCATTTTTATTCAATATTTCTATCGATACCCGGATTTTACCAATATCATGGATTGGTGCAAGGTGCGATACATTTTCAATCTCTTCTTCGGTAATTCCATATTCCGGATAATTCTTCTGCAGTTGGCGATAAACCTGCTCCATGTAAAAACTAATATCATCCTGATGTTCTGTTTCCACCAGATTATTATGATTCAATACAGCAACAAGCAGAGAAACCATATCCCAATACTGTTTCGTGATATTCTTTTCTTTCTTCCGCAGTTCCTGTTCCATATCCGTCCTTCTCCAGGCATCTGCTGATTGCCATTGTTGACTCTGTACAGTTAATAACATCCATAAGAGAAATTTCTTCCGGTCGTTTTTCCAGCATATAGCCGCCATTAGCCGCCGTATTTTTACAGTGTTCGGGTCGTCGTAGACTTGCCGATAGGCAAAAAGAAAGCGGCGGCTCTGAAAATCAAAGCCGCCGTAATTTAGAAATGGCGCGTGAAGATACCTCTGCTCTGCGACGGCTTTTTTTCTTTTGCCGTCGTCCGGCAAATTATAGTTCTATTCTTTAATTTACATTTTGTTATTCAGTTCTGAAAATAGCACAATTGTAGTTAAAACAGAAATACCAGTTCTTATCGATTCATGTTATACATATGCCTATAGAAAAGAAATCGCAGATAAAAGAATATTAAAAAATCGAATAGTATATCTATTCGACGAAATAATAGCAGATGAAATTAATCGTTACGATTCTTGTGGAAATGATCCAGATTTAGCTCAAAATATGATTCAACAACTAATTGAATTTATTGAAAAACACTATTTTGATATTCCTCGCAAAAAGATAATAAAAATCATCTCCCGTCGTCTTGAAGAAATCCGCGAAATTGATAATTCCAGTATTATTCTAGGCTATTCACCTGAAAAGATACTAGAGGGATTTTTAATAAAACTTGCGGAATTTTATGATTACAAATTATCACCTAACTTTCTAGAAAAATACGAAAAGGAATTGCCTCATTCTCCTTCTTACTATGAGAATGATTATCAATTTTACAGGAATAGAAAAAAGAACTATTTTTAATTCGTAAAAACCTCCCGGTACATTAATTTGCACCGGGTAATTTTATATATTCCAAATTGTTCTAAACCATGCTATACTAAAAGAGCTGTCGAACCTCCAGCAGAAAGGAGGTGGCCACGATGGAAGAAATTCTCACCACATTTCTTGTCTCCGTTGTAGCAGGCGTAGTTAGCTACTACATATGCAAACGGCTGGACGGTAGACGATAGGCAGCAACAGCCTAAACGGAATAACTCACCGTAACGAGCAAGAAAGCCCCCAGAGCTGCAACTCTGAGGGCTTTCACTTTGCCACTTGGAATCTCACCACATTCCTTAGCTGTTATTATCATATGCTATTACCGGTAAAAAGTCAACTCAAAACGTCACGGAGCTCTCCATATTTTCTGGCGTTTGTCCTAAAAACGTCACAAAACCATATCTCTGAATCAACCCACATATCCAGAAATGGCTTAAAATCAACACTTTCCAGACTTCACGGTATAAATATATTGCTTTTCGCCACAAAAAGCGGTGGGTATTTTTTTATCTGATCATTTGTTTTTCAGCTCTTCCACTGCTTTTTTGATTCTCGCGCATGCTTCCTGAAGCTCCTCATAGCTGCATGCATAAGAGATTCTTAAGTATCCTTCTCCCTCGGAACCGAATGCAGATCCAGGTACCAGGGCGATCTTTGCATTATCAAGAAGGTACTCGGCAACTTCCATGGAAGTCATTCCAAGGCTCTTGATATTTACGAAGATGTAGAACGCACCATGTGGATTGTTGCAGCTGATTCCGTCGATCTCGTTCAGTGCTTTTACCACATAATCTTTTCTTCTCTGATACTCTTTTCTCATTGCCTCAACATCTTCTGCACAGTCGCTTAATGCGGTAAGTGCTGCTTCCTGTACGAAAGAAGATGCACAGGTAACGGTATACTGATGAACACGTACACAAGCCTGGATAATTCCAACCGGTGCACACATATATCCAAGTCTCCATCCTGTCATGGAGTAAGCTTTTGAGAAGCCTCCTAATGTGATGGTTCGCTCTTTCATTCCCGGAAGGGATGCGATGCTTACGTGCTCAGTTCCATCATATACAAGCTGGCTGTAGATCTCATCTGCAATCACAAGAAGATCATGTTTGATGGCGATCTCACTTAATTTCTCAAGTGTCTCTCTGGAGAATACACCACCGGTCGGGTTACTCGGGTTAACAACTACAATCATCTTTGTTTTGTCTGTGATCTTGGACTCCATCTCCTCAAAGTCGATCTGATAATCATTCTCCTCTTTCAGGCTGTATGTTACAGGAACTGCGCCAAGTGCTGACGGAACATGGATGTAGTTCAGCCATACCGGGTTCGGAACAAGGATCTCATCTCCAGGATCCAGGAAAGCGTCCATGGATGCGAAAGTTGCCTCACCAACACCTACTGTTACAAGAACTTCAGATGCTTCATAATCTGTACCATGGTTCTCGTTCTCCCATTTTGCAATGGCTTCTCTCAGTTTCGGGATACCATAGTTGGATGTGTAAAATACATGTCCTGCTGCAAGGCTCTCATTTGCTGCTTTTTTGATCTTCTCCGGTGTATCAAAATCCGGACGTCCGATCTCCAGGTGAATGATCTTCTCTCCTGCCTGCTGCATTTTGTTTGCTTTTTCCATTACTGCACGGATACCGGAAAACGGAAGGCATTCCATTCTTTTCGCTGTCTTGTACTCCATATTCATTTCCTCCTGAACCCTTTTATTTTTCTGCGGATATTCCGCTGTTTTTACTGCATTTAATATTTAAGCGTATAGCTGATGTCTCAACTATACGCTTAAATGGTATCATCGTAGTAATATTAAGTCAATTTAATAATTTGTATGTATAATATTAAGATTTTTTATATTTACTTACACGTTATATTTTGTTTCGTCAAGCTCATTTTCTTTCTTGTTAACGATAACGTTGACTGTTGCATCACCGATTACGTTAAGCGGAAGAAGTGCCATCTCAACCGGACGGTTGATCGCTACAACCAGTGCATATGCGATCATACAAAGGTCAGATGTCCAGCCCATACCGGAAAGGATTGTTACGATCAGAGTTGTTCCGGCGATCGGGATAGCCGGGCAGCCCATTGCCGCACAGATGGAAAGAAATGCGACTGTGATCAGGTTTGCCGGTGTAATGTCAATTCCGGATGCTGTTGCGATAAATGTTACTGCAAACATATGCATAACAGTTGTACCGTTCATGTTGATGGTCATACCTGTAGGAAGTACAAAGCTTGTGATCTCCTGGGAGCATCCAAGTTCATCAAGGCATGTTCTGGTGTTCAGCGGAAGGCATGCTGCGGAAGAGTTTGTGGAGAATCCGAATACACCAACTTTTGCGATCTTCTTAAGGAATTTCATCGGGCTTAAGCCTGTTGTAAGGCCGATACCGATCGGGTAAATCGTTACTACAAGTACAAACAGTGTCAGCATTGCGCCTACGATGTAAGCTGCTGCCGGTGCCAGATACTCAGCTCCGTAGATTGCGAATGTACGGGAGATCAGGCAGAAGATTGCTACAGGACCAACTTTGTTGATCAGGAATGTCAGATACAGGTTGATGATGTCGCTTAAGTTCTCAAGTACGCTTTTCAGCGGTTTCATCTTGTCGCCAAGTGCGTTCATGCAAAGCCCAAGAACGATAGCTACTACTACAACTGCAAGGATGCTGTTATTGCTGCTGAATGCGGTTCCGATATTGGACGGAACTGCTGTTACGATTGTTGCAAGCGGGTTGAACTGATCCAGTGTTGCAGCCTCTGTAACTGCCTCTGCCGGAAGTTTTACGTTGAAAAATCCAGCTGTTTTCATTGCGAATGCAACAATACCTGCGATAAGTGCGCCAACTACATAGAAGCAGAAGAATCCAAGTAATGTACGTCCTGCAATTCTTCCAAGCTTGGAGGAACTGGAGATACTGCACATTGCAAGGCTTAAGGATACCAGTACCAGCGGTACGATCGCCATCTGTAATCCTCTCATGAACAGCTGTCCGATGATGTAGAAGAGACCGATGGAATGAAATCCCTGATCTGCTGTGATATCCTGGAACAGAAGTGCATTGATCACGTTCCATGTCCCCTCTGACATCTGCTGTTTCAGAAGCATGAATCCAAGTCCTACGACCAGACCGCCGACCAGAGCGATCATCATGTTTCTTACTATGTTGTTCTGTTTTTTCTCTTTTGCCATAGTTTCCACCCTTTCCTTTCTTATCCTAAAAAAGTGCACTTTTCCATATAAAGAGAGCCGGACAAATCAACGCAGTAATCCCTTGTACTAAATCTCCTTTGATTTATCCGGCACTCTATCTCTCATGTGAATGTAATATACTTTATTTAGTTTTTATAAGTGTTTGATCTCAATACCCTCTTCTGTGAATTTTTCACGGATCTTCTGTACAAAAGCGAGTGCTTTCGGTCCGTCTCCGTGTACACAGAGTGTGTCTCCCTTGATGTCAAGCTCTTTTCCGTTGATGGATGTTACTTTTCCTTCTTTGATCATCTTCACGCATCTTTCGATGGCAATGTTCTCATCTGTGATCATGGATCCCTCCATCTTTCTCGGTACAAGAGAAAGATCATCCATGTATGCACGGTCTGCAAAGATCTCGGATGCTGTACGGAGTCCCTTGCTCTCAGCGATATCACCGAGAACTGCTCCTGCACAGTAGTAAACGATCAGATCTTTGTCATACTCACAGATTGCCTCGCAGATTGCTGTGGAAATGTCCTCATCATACTGGCAGGCATTTCCCATTGCTCCATGAGGAGCGACATGCTGAAGCTTCATTCCGTAGCTCTTGGTAAATGCAGCCAGTGCTCCGATCTGATATCTGACGTAATTCTTAACTTCATCATGAGAGAGAACCATCTTTCTTCGTCCAAAGCCAAGAAGATCAGGATATCCAGGATGGGCTCCAACCATAACGCCACGTTCCTTTGCCATGCGGACTACCTTATCCATTACCATTGGATCGCCTGCATGCCAGCCACATGCTACATTTGCTGTTGTGACATATTTAATGATCTCTTCATCTCCGCCCAGCTTGTATGCGCCAAAGCTCTCACCCATGTCACTGTTTAAGTCAATACTGTACATGTTGCTACCTTCCTTTCTTTCTTTACTTGATAAAAGTATAACATGTTAAATAAGAATAATAAAATAGATTATTATTTCAGAATATATTAATGTTTTCTATATTTCTTTTGTAATAGATTTTACATTTCTTTTATTCTTTTTAGAAAAAAATATTGACATCAGATAAAACATATGCTTAAATAGTCATATGAACATTCAATCATATATTCATATAAATTTCAAGGAGATTTCATATGGAAGAGAGCTTAAAAAAGAATTCCATGGAGTCCACGGATTCCTGTGGCTGCGGTTGCGGCCACGACCATCATGAGGAACATGAGCATGAGGAACATGCACATGAAGAACACCATCACCACGATGATGAGCATTGTGGATGTGGCTGCGAAGATCATGAGCATGAACATCACCATCATGATCACGATGATGACCACTGCGATTGTGGCTGCGAGGATCATGAACACGAACATCACGAGCATGAACATCATCACCATCATCACGACGATGACCACTGCGGCTGTGGTTGCGAGGATCATGATCACGAACACCACGAGCATGAACATCATCACCATCATCACGACGATGACCACTGCGGCTGTGGTTGCGAGGATCATGATCACGAACACCACGAGCATGAGCATCACCATCATCACGATGACGAACACTGCGGTTGCGGTTGCGGGGATCACGACCACAACCACGAGCATCACGAGCACTCCCACAGCACAGCATCCGCAAAACGTGTCTACATCCTGGAGAACCTGGGCTGTGCCCACTGTGCTTCCAAGATGGAGGAACAGATCCAGCATCTTGACGGCGTAGAAAGTGCAACCATCACTTTCGCCACCAAACAGCTTCGCTTAAACGCCGCTGACCCAGATGCTCTGCTTCCGCAGATCCGCAAGATCTGCACCTCCATTGAATCCGAAGTCAAAGTTGTTCCGAGAAACCCGAAGCCAGCCGCTTCTGCTGACGTAATAACCAAGATCTACCTTCTGGAGAACCTGGGCTGCGCCCACTGTGCTTCCAAAATGGAAGAACAGATTGCAGACCTCGACGGCATCTCCGAAGCCACCATCACTTTTGCTACCAAACAGCTTCGTGTAACCGCAAAGGATCCGGACCGCTACCTTGATCAGATCCGTAAGATCTGTACCTCCATTGAATCCGAGGTCAAGGTTGTTCCAAGAAGCAACAATTCCGGAGAAAAGACAAAAACTTATATTCTGGAAAACTTAGGCTGTGCTAACTGTGCTTCCAAAATGGAAAAACAGATTGCAGACCTCGACGGTATTTCCGAAGCTACCATCACTTTTGCAACAAAACAGCTCCGCGTCACCGCAAAGAACCCGGACCGCTACCTTGATCAGATCCGCAAGATCTGTACTTCCATTGAATCCGAAGTTGTAGTAAAAGAAAAAGATCCGAAGCCAAAATCACAGACAGCTACATCCGAAACTCACCCATCCAGCAAAAAGAAATCTTTTTCCAAAGAAAAGATCGACACGATCTGTATTATCATCGGCGCGATCCTCTTTGTTGCCGGTGAGATCATGGAACACAAAGGATTTGCAGATACTGCCACTCTTCCGTTATTTGTGATTGCATATCTGGCACTTGGCGGTGTGATCGTTGTAAAGGCAGCCAAAAACATCTCCCACGGACAGGTATTCGACGAAAACTTCCTGATGAGTGTTGCAACTCTCGCTGCTTTTGCCATCAATGATTCCGCTGAGGCCGTAGGCGTTATGCTCTTCTACCGAATCGGCGAGCTTTTTGAGGAAAAAGCCGTTGAGCGAAGCCGCGGACAGATCATGGACGCTGTAGATCTTCGCCCGGAAGTTGTAAACCTTGTTGTTGGCGATGATATTCAGGTGATCCCATCTGAAGAAGCTCAGGTTGGCGATGTTCTCCTGGTCCGTCCTGGCGATCGTATTCCTCTTGACGGCGTGATCATCGAAGGAAGCAGCCGTATCGACACATCCCCAATCACAGGTGAGCCTGTACCGGTTGCTGTAAATGAAGGTGATGAGATCACTTCCGGATGTGTAAACACTTCCGGTCAGTTAAAGATCCGCGTGGAAAAACCTCTCGAAGAGTCCATGGTCACACGTATCCTGGATTCTGTAGAAAATGCAGCAGCAAGTAAACCGAAGATCGACCGTTTTATCACACGTTTTGCAAAAGTGTACACTCCTTGTGTTGTAGGAATCGCTGTTGCAACAGCACTGATTCCATCCCTTGTAACCGGAAACTGGCATTACTGGATCTACACAGCCATCACCTTCCTGGTAATGAGCTGCCCATGTGCTCTTGTACTTAGTATCCCGCTTGCATTCTTCTCAGGCATCGGTGCCGGTTCCAAGAAAGGAATCCTGTTCAAAGGCGGCCTTTCCATCGAGGGATTAAGCAACCTTGGCGCTGTAGTTATGGATAAAACCGGAACCATCACAGAAGGTAACTTCCAGCTTCAGAAAGTTGTAACTGCCGGTAAATATAACGAAAACGAACTTCTTTCCATGTGTGCAGGCTGCGAGCAGAACTCCACACATCCGATTGCAAACAGTATTGTAGCTGCCGCAAAAGAACGCGGAATCCAGTTTGAAAAACCGATCTCTCTGGAAGAAATTTCCGGACATGGAATTGTCGCAGAAATGCCGGAGGGAAAAGTTCTCTGTGGAAACCGCAAGCTGATGGATAAATTCGGCGTCACCATCGGAGAATTAAAAGAAGCCTCTTACGGCTCTGAAGTATTTATGGCTGTAAACGGAACTTTTGCAGGATATATGCTGATCTCCGATACTATCAAACCAGATGCAAAAGAAGCCATTGCTTCCCTGAAAAAACTCGGTCTTCACACAGTTATGCTTACCGGAGATTCCGAAGACAGTGCAAATGCCGTAGGAAAAGACGCGGGAATCGATGAAATTTATGCCAAGCTCCTTCCGGAAGACAAACTCAACGCCCTGAAAAAGGTCCGTGAGGCACACGGAACGGTTATGTTTGTCGGTGACGGAATCAACGATGCTCCTGTACTTGCAGGTGCAGATGTAGGCGCGGCCATGGGAAGTGGTGCAGATGCGGCTATCGAGGCTGCAGATGCCGTATTTATGAACTCCAACGTAGATGCGATTCCTCAGTCTATCGCCATTGCACGAAACACAAACCGCATCGCATGGCAGAACGTAATATTCGCCCTTGTGATCAAGATCGCCGTTATGATCCTTGGTCTTGCCGGACATGCCAACATGTGGATGGCCGTATTTGCAGACACTGGCGTTGCCATGATCTGCGTGCTGAATTCCATTCGTATCCTGTATAAAAAATAAAAAATTTGACCGGTGCGTTTTTTTCAGCTACAATAGAAGTTAATAGTTTGGAGGATGCGCAAATGAAGAAACCACATATCGATTACCCGATCAATGATGATACGCTTTACCGGCTTGCCGACCTGTTCAAGGTCTTTGGTGATCCTACCAGGATCCGTATCCTGTATGCGCTTTCTGTAGAAGAACTTTGTGTGCAGGATATTGCCGACCGGCTTTCCATGACACAGAGTGCGATTTCTCATCAGCTTCGTGTGCTGAAGCAGATGTCACTGGTCAAATTTCGAAGAGATGGAAAAACAATCTTCTACTCCCTGGCAGACAGCCACGTGGCAACCATCATGAATCAGGGTCTGGAACACGTAACAGAAGAATAAAACATAAAAAGCACCAAAAGCCGATCCGCTTTCCAGCAATGGAAATAGCAGATCGGCTTTTTTATAAATAACGTTCAGTTCCGGCTTTTTTTATTCATTTACACAATTAATAGCATCAACCGTCTTTTTATACTCAGAAGACACTTTTTCAAGAAGTTCCGGCAGCTTTGCCTCATCCGGAGCACCGCCTCTGAGTTCTTCTGTCAGATCACTGGAAACTTTAAACAGCTGTGTGAATCCCAGATTTGCACAAACACCCTTTAATGTATGGGCAGCACGGAAAGCTTCCTCATAATCCGCTTTATCCATGGTATCGACAAGTGTTTGATAACTTGGATCATCAAGGAATTTTCTGGCAAATTTTTCTACCAGCATTTTGTTTCCCGCAAAACGTCCAAGCACCTCTTCGTAATTACTTTCAATCGCACTATAGCACTGTTCAATTGTCATTGTATATTTCTCCTTTCCATCAGGCATCCTCCGTATTTTCACGGTCTGTTTCCTGGCCTGTACATTATTTATATTTCTCTCTCGCTCTGTGGTGAAGTACCATCGCTCCGTATGCAGGCATTCTCACATGAAGGATTCCCGCATCCGCAATATATTCCTCTGCCTTTTCTGTGTAGCCATCTCTGGAAGAAAGCATCAGGCGCTGAAAAGCTGTCGCTTCTTTCCGGCTTACACCTGTTTTCCAGGCTGTTACCCTCACATCTCTCTCATAATCCTGATTATTGATGATCACAATGATCTGCTCAGAATCAGAAAAGCGGCCATAACTTAAGCCCTGATGATCGTTCCACAGAAACTCCAGGGAACCTTTTGCAAGGAGCGGATATGCCTTGTGTATACAGATCATCCGTTTATGAAAATCCAGCATCTCAAGATCTTCTTTTCCCCAGGGATAAGTTCTGCGGTTATCCGGATCTGTAAAGCCACACACACCGGCCTCGTCCCCGTAATATACCGTAGGTGCACCTGGCCACGTCATCTGGATCACAACCGCCTCTCTCATGATCCCAGGATTAATGCCTGCGGATGCCGCCTCTGCACCTGCATAGGAAAGCCTTCCTACTCTGTGGTTGGTTCTTGTCAGGAATCTGGAATGATCATGGTTGGAAAGCTCATTCATGGCCCCGTAAAGAGCTCCCATGTGCAGTGACCGCATATGATGCTTCATGGCACCGATAAAGGCCTCACTGTTACCGTAGAGGTCTTCCCTGTACTCATCGCTGTGTTTCTCCATTCCTGTCAGAAACCAGGTCACAGGCTCCATAAAAGCGTCATAGTTCATAACCGTATCCCACTCATCACCCAGAAGCCAGCTCTCCGGATTTCCGTAGTGTTCTGCAAGGATCACCGCATCAGGATTAGCCTCTTTTACCGCTTTTCGGAACTCTTTCCAGAAATGGTGGTTAAAATCATTGCTGTGTCCCAGATCTGCAGCCACATCCAGTCTCCATCCATCTACGTTATATGGTGGAGAAACCCATTTCCTGCCAACATCAAGGATTGTCCGGCAAAGTTCCTCAGATCCTTCGTAATTCAGCTTCGGCAAAGTATCATGGGTCCACCAGCCGTCATAGGTGGGATTATATGGCCAGCGATTCTGATCCTGGAAGCAGAAGAAAGAACGATAAGGGCTGTCCGCAGAAATATAGGCTCCTTTTTCGTATCCTTCCTGATTTTCATAGATCCGTTCTCTGTCCATCCATTTATTAAAAGATCCACAGTGGTTAAATACCCCGTCCAGGATCACTTTCATTCCTCTCCTGTGGATCTCTTCCACAAGCTCCCGGAAAAGCTCGTTGCTGGCCTTAAGATTCCGTTTATCGGTCACACGGCGGATATACTTAAGCGCATGGCTGTTATCCCGGTCTCCGGGGCTCAAAAGGCCGTCACAGTCCTCCACGATCTTTCCGATATGAGGATCGATATGATCATAGTCCTGGCAGTCATATTTGTGGTTGCTTGGGGAAACAAACACCGGATTCAGATAGATCACATCCACCCCAAGTTCCTGGAGATAATCCAGTTTATCCATAACTCCCTGAAGATCACCGCCATAAAATTCCCGTACCCCCATGACTGCCGGAATCTTTCCCCAGTCATCCACTTTCACGGAAATATCCCCGATATAGGAGTATTCTCCGGTTTCCACATCGTTGGAAGGGTCTCCGTTATAAAAGCGGTCCACATAAATCTGGTACATGACAGCACCCTTCAGCCATTCCGGCACATGATAATCCGGATAGATCTCAAATTCTGTCCGTTCCTCATGCCTGGTGCTAACACCATCTGTATCATAATAGCAGGTAACAAGCCCTGAATGGATTTCAAAATAATAGTGTACAATGTCCTTTCCCATTATGATCTGTGCAGTATAGTAATCAAAACTTCCGGAAGTCCTCTCCCGTTTCATTTCCAGATATTCTCCGTCATGCACAAGACAGACGTTGTCCACATTATTTC
>OLPC01002797.1_pt1 | contig 12493 bp, 10 predicted proteins | sample 1672341 | NCBI WGS metagenome assembly OLPC01 (sample SAMEA3136673, study PRJEB25190) | human gut metagenome | reverse complement strand
ATATGGCCTTCGTCCGGATAATAAATTCCATAGATCATATTCATCAGAGTTGTCTTGCCACTTCCGTTCTCTCCAAGGATCGCCAGAATCTCTGATTTTCTCAGTGTGAGATTTACCTGATCATTCGCTTTGACAGAGCCAAAGCTTTTGGATATATCTCTGAGTTCAAGTGCGTAATTTTCTCCCACTTTCCTCCCCCTCCTTTTATCTAAACATAAGAATTTCTTTATGCTTGTGGATTATGGAATCTGCGATCATTCCATAATACAGCAAAAGAAACCTGCCACTGCAGACTTCCTTTGCACACATAATGAAAGAAAAGGCAGAGCTGCTGACAGGCAGCTCTGCCTGATTATTTACAATTACTGTGTAATAGATGTGATTCCATCAATTGCAATGTCAAATGCCGGTGCAGAACCGTATTCTGATTCATGGAAGTATCCGTCAGAAATGTATTCTGTATCACTGCCATCTTTCTTATAAGTAGTAAGCTCTTTGCCATCTACTGTAAATGTAGAAGTATCAAACACATGGAGAGAACCATCAATGAGAGCATCTTCTACTTCTTTAACCTTTTCTTCAGTTCCCTCTGCTACAACCTTGTCATTGAGTGGTGTGATCTTGTCTGCGCCGTCTGCAAATCCCTTGCACCAGTCTGTATCGATTGCTGTACCGTCAAGGATGCACTGTACTGCATATTTGTAATATACACCCCAGTCCATAGATGCAGATGTAAGTGCTGCATCCGGTGCTACAGAAGTCATATCAATATTGTATCCGACACAAGGAACACCTGCTGCCTCACATGCTGTAGGAGCGCCTGTTGTATCTGCATGCTGGCTGATCAGTACACATCCGTCAGAGATCAGAGCATCTGCACATTCTTTTTCGAGGTCAAAGCTTGCCCAGCTGTTGGTATATTTTACTTCCATTGTCACGGACGGGCATACGCTCTTAGCGCCAAGATAGAAGGAAGTATATCCGGAAATAACCTCTGCGTATGGGAACGCACCAACATATCCCATCTTAGCTGCGTCTTCTTTGATTGTTCCGTCTTCGATCATCTCATTGAGTTTCAGACCAGCCACAACACCGGATACATAACGTGCTTCATAAATATTTGTGAAATAGTTATGCATATTGGAAAGTCCGCTGGATGCTGCCTGAGTTCCTGTTGCGTGACAGAACTGAACCTCCGGATACTCTCCTGCTGCTTCCAGAATATAAGTTTCATGGCCAAAGCTGTTTGCGAATACAATCTGACATCCCTGGTCTGCCAGGTCTGCTGCTGCATCGTAACATCCCTCGTCTTCACCGATCAGAGTCTTCTCAATAATCTGAGAATCATCAAGACCAAGCTCTTCCTGCATCTCATCGATACCCTTCATATGAGCGGCTGTATAGCCTTCATTTTCATCGCCGATGTAAATAATGCCAACCTTAAGATCTTCCTTTGCAACTCCTGCTCCGCCTTCTTCGCCTGCGTATACAGAGGCAGACATAGAAACTGTCATTGCTGCTGCAAGACCAATTGCCAATGCTTTTTTCATTCTTCTTTCCTCCATTTCTTCTCATGCTGTTTCCAACTACCGAACAAAAGAGGCACAACATAATTGTTACGCCTCCTTGCAAGTATCTTTAATATACAATAAGATATTTCAAATTGTCAATAAATTTGGGCTAAATCAAATTTTCTTTTCGACAAACTAATTTTTTTTGCAAAAAATGTATAATTTCCTTATTAAATATCGCCCCGATGTTCTGCAGAATTCTTTTTTACTTCTTGACTTTTACGCGTTGAAGCGTTATACTCTTAAAAAAGTGATTCGATATCATGTATTTCAGGAGGAAGTAAAATGAAAAAGCAGATTTTAGCAGTTGTTCTTTCCGCTGCAATGACAGCTGGCATGGGCAGTGTCAGCGTGCTTGCTGCAGATGATAAAGCAGATGACAAAACTTACAATATCGGTATCTGTCAGCTTGTACAGCACGAAGCACTGGATGCAGCAACTCAGGGATTTAAGGATGCCATCACAGAAGAACTTGGCGACAAAGTAACTTTTGACGAGCAGAATGCTCAGGGCGATTCCAACACCTGTTCTACAATCGTTACAGCCTTTGTTTCTGACAATGTAGACCTGATTCTTGCAAATGCAACTCCTGCTCTTCAGGCAGCAGCTGCCGGCACAACAGACATCCCGATTCTCGGTACAGCTGTTACAGAATATGGTGTTGCACTGGATATTGATGATTTTGACGGAACTGTAGGCGGAAATATTTCCGGTACCTCTGACCTCGCTCCACTGGAAGATCAGGCAGCAATGCTCAATGAGCTGTTCCCGGATGCCAAGAACGTAGGACTTATCTACTGCTCTGCTGAGGCAAACTCACAGTATCAGGTAGATACCGTTAAGGCTGCTCTTGAGAAATTGGGATACACCTGCACCTACTATGCATTCTCTGATTCCAACGATCTCTCTTCCGTAGCTACAACAGCAGCCTCCGAGAGTGATGTAATCTATGTACCTACAGACAACACAGTTGCTTCCAACACAGAGATCATCAACAATATCTGCCTTCCGGAGAAGGTTCCGGTAATTGCCGGTGAGGAAGGTATCTGCGAAGGATGTGGTGTTGCTACTCTTTCCATCAACTACTATGACCTTGGTGTTGCTACCGGTAAAATGGCTCTGAAAGTCCTTGTTGACGGAGAAGACATTTCCACAATGCCGATCGAATATGCACCTCAGTTCACCAAAGAATACAATCCTGAGATCTGTGAAGAGCTCGGAATCACCGTTCCGGATGATTATGTAGCAATCGGTGCAGAGGATGACGCTGCTGAAGAAACAACAGAAGAAGCAGCCAATGATACAGCAGCTGACGAGGCTGATGCAGATTCTGCCGACGACACAACAACTGAAGAAGCCAAATAAGTCTGACAACTAATAATAACAAATTTATGCAGACAGCGGGAAAGGATTATCCTTTCTCGCTTTCTGTGTTCATCAGGAGGAACAAAGAAAATGAACATTATGAGCTTAATCAACGCACTTCCGGGTGCTGCTGCCCAGGGTCTGATATGGGGAATCATGGCAATCGGTGTTTACCTTACTTTCCGTATTCTCGATGTCGCAGACCTTACCGTCGATGGTACCATGTGTACCGGAGGTGCTGTCTGTGTTATGATGCTGATGAGCGGTCATAACATCTGGGTATCCATGCTTGCCGCAACAGGTGCCGGAATGCTTGCCGGCCTTGCAACAGGAATCTTCCATACGTTTATGGGAATCCCAGCCATCCTCGCCGGAATCCTTACGCAGCTTGGTCTCTACTCAGCCAACCTCAAGATCATGGGCAAGGCCAATCAGGCTGTCAACGGAAACAAATACGATCTTCTGGTTTCCCTTCGAAATGTAAAAAACGTTCCGATCTACCAGAACACGATCCTTATTGTAGCTGTTTTTATTGTTGTTCTGATCGCGATTCTTTACTGGTTCTTCGGAACAGAACTTGGATGCTCTCTGCGTGCTACCGGATGTAATCCAAATATGTCCCGTGCACAGGGCATCAACACAGATGTATGTAAAGTGCTCGGACTGATGCTCTCCAACGGACTGGTTGCACTTTCCAGTGCACTCCTTGCACAGTATCAGGGATTTGCCGATGTCAATATGGGACGTGGTGCGATCGTTATCGGTCTTGCTGCTGTTATCATCGGTGAGGCGATCTTTGGAAAAATTTTCCGCAACTTTGCACTTCGTCTTCTGAGCGTTGCTTTTGGTTCCATCCTTTATTATCTGGTACTCCAGACTGTTATCTGGCTTGGAATCGACACTGACCTTCTGAAGATGCTGTCTGCACTTGTCGTAGCAATCTTCCTTGCAGTTCCTTACTGGAAAGCAAAATATTTCGCAAAACCTACAAAACGTGGAGGTAACAACTGATGCTTGAGCTGAAAAACATTTACAAAACCTTTAATCCGGGAACTATCAATGAAAAGGTAGCTCTGAACGGTCTGAACCTCACTTTGAATGAAGGTGATTTTGTTACCGTCATCGGCGGAAACGGTGCCGGTAAATCCACCATGTTAAATGCAGTCGCAGGTACCTGGATGGTCGATGAAGGCCAGATTCTTATTGACGGAATCGATGTCACCAAATTATCTGAACATAAACGTGCCACCTATCTTGGACGTGTTTTCCAGGATCCTATGACTGGCACTGCTGCTACTATGGGTATCGAAGAAAACCTTGCACTCGCAAAGCGCCGTGGCAAAACCCGTCTTCTGAAACCGGGTATCACCAAGGCAGAACGCCAGGAATACAAAGAACTGCTTAAGATTCTTGGTCTTGGACTTGAGGATCGCCTCACCTCCAAGGTCGGACTTCTTTCCGGTGGACAAAGACAGGCTCTGACACTTCTGATGGCTACGCTCCAGAAACCAAAGCTTCTGCTTCTGGATGAACATACCGCTGCTCTTGATCCTAAGACTGCAGCAAAGGTTCTTGAAATCACAGAAATGATCGTAAACAGAGATCACCTGACGACCATGATGATCACACACAATATGCAGGATGCGATCATTCATGGAAATCGTCTGATCATGATGATGGAAGGCAGAATCATCCTCGACATTCAGGGTGAAGAAAAGAAAAAACTGACCGTAAGAGACCTCCTCGATCAGTTTGAAAAGGCCAGCGGCCAGGAATTCAGCAATGACTCTGCTCTGCTGAGTTGATTTGGTGAGGCTGTGTAATAGAATAAGAACGCAGCCAAGAAATGGCACGGGAATTCAAACCGGCTTCGTCGTCCGGAAGTACTAAAGGATAACCTGTCTGCTAAAAGCATTCATAGAAACTGCAAACTCGCTTCGCTCGAACAGTGCAGCTTCTATGAACAACGCAGCCAGAGCATCCCTAAGTACTTCCAGGGATTCCTGCAGAGTGTTTGCCTTCCCATGTCATTTTTGACTGCTGACTTTTCCCCCAGCCAAATGGTCAACTATGGTGAGTCTTGAGGGATGAAGTGAAGGGGATGAGCATTTGAACTGGGAAACATCTGCAGGAACTGTAGAAACAATTAGGCGTGGAAAAGATGCGTTATACAGAAAAGACCGCTCTGTCTGAGCGACAGCGAGTTTGCGGGCTTTTCCGTATGATTTTAGCATATTTTCCACGCCTTAGTGTTTCCAGGTGACGAAGCCGTTTCCCAAGTCAAATGCTCATCCCCGGAGTGTTCTCTTCCACACGACCACCATATACAATCTCTTACTTTGTTCCCTTCATAGAAAGACTGATTCTTTTTTTTCTGAGGTCTACGCCGATCACGCGCACATCCACAACATCTCCAACAGACACTGCCTCAAGCGGATGTTTGATATATTTCTCGCTCATCTCTGAGATATGCACCAGACCGTCCTGATGCACTCCGATATCCACAAATGCTCCAAAGTCAATGACATTACGGACTGTTCCCTTAAGGATCATTCCTTCCTTCAGATCCTTCATGTCAAGGACATCTGTACGAAGAACCGGCTTCGGCATTTCATCTCGCGGATCACGTGCCGGTTTTTCCAGCTCTTTTACAATATCACGAAGTGTAAGCTCTCCTACACCAAGTTCCTCTGCCAGCTTCTTGTAATTCCTGATCTGCTTTGAAACACCACTGAGTTTGCCTCCTGCGATATCCTCCGGTGCATAGCCCAGCTTCTCCAGAAGCTTCTGTGCCGCTTCATAGCTCTCCGGATGTACACTCGTTGCATCCAGCGGATTTTTGCCGCCTGTGATACGTGCAAATCCCGCACACTGCTCAAATGCTTTCGGTCCGAGCTTGGCAACCTTCAGAAGCTCACGACGGCTCTCAAATCTGCCGTTCTCCTCACGATACGCAACGATGTTCTTTGCAATCGCCTTGCTGATACCGGAAATATACTCAAGCAGAGATGCAGACGCTGTATTTAAGTCCACTCCGACCTTATTTACACAATCCTCTACAACTCCATTCAGTGCTTCACCAAGCTTTTTCTGGTTCATATCGTGCTGGTACTGACCAACACCGATAGACTGCGGTGTAATCTTGACAAGCTCTGCAAGAGGATCCTGAAGACGTCTTGCGATAGAAGCCGCACTTCTCTGTCCAACATCAAAATTCGGAAATTCCTCTGTCGCCAGTTTGCTTGCGGAATATACAGATGCACCGGCCTCATTGGTAATCACATACTGTACCTTCTCCGGAATTTCCTTCAGAAGTTCCACGATAATCTGCTCAGACTCTCTGGATGCCGTTCCATTTCCAAGAGAAATCAGAGAAATTCCATATTTGCGGATCAGCATTTTGAGTGTGTCTTTTGCTGCCTGGATCTTCTTCTCGTTGGTTGGTGCGGTCGGATAGATCACTGTCGTATCCAGCACCTTTCCTGTTGCATCTACAACAGTCAGCTTGCATCCTGTACGGAATGCCGGATCCCATCCCAGAACAACTTTACCTACAATTGGAGGCTGCATCAGAAGCTGCTCAAGATTTTTGCCAAAGACACGAATTGCCCCATCCTCTGCATTTTCTGTCAGACTGCTCCGGATTTCCCTCTCAATCGCCGGTGCAATCAGACGCTTGTAGCTGTCCTCCACCACTTCTCGAAGAACCGGTGTTGTGACCGGATTTTCTCTTACAAGCACCTGCCTCTGGATCCATCCAAGAATCTCTTCTTCCGGTGCATTCACCTTTACTGTGAGGATTTTTTCCTTCTCACCACGGTTCAGTGCAAGGACACGATGTCCCGCAAGCTTCTTGATCGGCTCCTCGAATTCATAATACATCTCATATACAGAAGATTCCTCCGGCTTCTTTGCCGCAGATGCAACAGAACCCTTTTTCATAGTGAGGTCACGAATATAGATTCGGTAATCTGCCTCGTCTGAAATTGTTTCTGCCAGGATATCCTTTGCACCGTTCAGTGCATCTTCCACTGTCTCCACACCCTTTTCAGCAGAAACAAAAGCCTGTGCTTCCTCCTCCAGCGGTTTCTTTGTCATCTGAAGCATGATTATATTTGCCAGCGGCTCCAGTCCTTTTTCCTTCGCGATAATTGCTCTTGTACGTCTCTTTGGACGATACGGACGGTAAAGATCCTCTACTACCACAAGAGTCTTTGCATCCAGAATCTGTTTTTTCAGCTCCGGTGTCAGTTTGCCCTGTTCTTCAATACTTGTAAGAACCTGTTTCTTTTTGTCTTCCAGATTTCTCAGGTAAAGAAGTCTTTCATGCAGTGAACGAAGCTGTTCATCATTCAGAGAACCTGTTGCTTCCTTTCGATAACGGGAAATAAAAGGAATCGTACATCCCTCATCGATCAGTTTCACAGCGGCTTCTACCTGCCATTTTTCTACTTTGAGTTCATCAGTTATCACCTGAATAATATCCATAAATAAAAATCTCCTTTTGTGCCCTTAATAAATGTCACGCTTCTGCATTATAATCGTCTGATGATGCATTTCTGTAAATAACTTCTTCCTGCTTCGGCTCATCAAACTCTCCCAAAATATCTCTGTAAAAAGCGGTTTCAGACGCTTCCATATACGGAAGAACCCACAGAAGTGGAAGCCCCATAAGCAGAAGCGACACGATCAGCATCGGAGCAAAACTTAACTGCAGCATAAGATACTGCCAGATGTGTCCCTTCATCAGACGCCTGCTTTCTTTGAGAGATTCCACGCCTCCCATCTGCGGATTATCTGCAAGAAGATAGAAACTAAGTGCAAATGGTACCGTGATAAGTACATTCAGTACTATACTCAAAAGCATAACTCCAAAAGTCAGTTCCATCCACAAAAGCTGTGCGTCTATTGTACTTCCGGGAGTTGCCAGATACATAACAAAATAAAACGGAAGCTGAGAAACTGTACTCAGAAGTGCCATCACAAAGGCTACGATCAGCACACGGTCCGGCTGGTTGTGGAACATATACAGAAGATTTCCAAGACTGAATTCTCTTCCTCTGCTCATATTCAGCATCATATAACTGTACCCTGTGCTGAACACCATAGCGATCAGAGAAACAACAAATACAAAAACCTGTCCCAGTATAACTTCCAGGACAGCTTCTCCCGGAAAAAGTTCTGCCGAAACAATAGTTCCCAGAAAATCTACAGCCATATAGGCCAGCATTCCCGCAATCGCAATTCCCCAGTTTCCTCTGAGTACTAATTTCGCAGTTTCCTTCCAGTATTTTCGATTTTTTTTCATCCTTGATTCCTGCTTTCCAAGTTAAAACTCAGTAAAAATTCCATCCCTGAAGCCACAGAGATGGAATTCCTTTTGTTTCGGTTAATCTGCCAGGTTAAATGCGTCATGTACCGCATTCATCGCTCTTATTCCGTCTTTCTCGTTGATAAGAACGGTTACACGAATCTCTGAAGTGGAGATCATGTTGATGTTGACGCCCTCGTTATAGAGGCTCTCAAACATCTTCGCTGCAACACCCGGATTGCTCATCATGCCTGCTCCGACAATAGAAAGTTTGGCAATATTTCTCTCAGAATGCAGTTCCTGATATCCAAGTCTTGCCTTATTTTCATCCAGAACTGCCATTGCCTCTTCCAGATCTTTGTCATCTACGGTAAAAGAAATATCCTTGGTTCCTGCACGTCCGATGGACTGAAGGATCACATCTACGTTGATATTTTTCTTTGCCAGCACATCAAATAATTTGAATGCCACTCCCGGAATATCTTTCAGACCGATCACGGCAATTCTTACTGCATCTGTATCAAGCGCAACTCCGCTGATCAGCATTCTTTCCACTGTTACTTCCTCCTTTACAACAGTTCCCTCACTGTTATTTAAGCTGGAACGTACCACAAGCGGCACGCCGTATTTCTTAGCCATCTCTACAGAACGATTATGGAGTACACCGGCACCCAGAGTTGCCAGATCCAGCATTTCATCGTAAGTGATCTCCTTGAGCTTGCGTGCCGTCGGAACCTTGCGGGGATCTGCCGTGTACACTCCGTCTACATCCGTATAAATCTCACAGGCATCTGCATGAAGTGCCGCTGCCAGGGCAACTGCTGTAGTATCGGAACCGCCTCTTCCAAGTGTTGTATAATCATCGTATTTATTGATTCCCTGGAAGCCTGTCACAACAACAATCTTGTGATTCTCCAGTTCTCTTTTGATTCTCTCAGTATCAATCCTCTTAAGTCTTGCGTTGCCATGGACACTTGTGGTATGCATGGCAACCTGAAATGCATTTAGAGAGACAGACGGAATACCCAGTTTATCAAATGCCATGGCCATCAGGGCCACGGACATCTGCTCTCCAATCGTAAAAAGCATATCCATTTCACGTTTCGGCGGCTTCTCGTTGATGTCTTTTGCCATGGTGATAAGTTCATCCGTATATTTACCCATAGCAGAAAGAACAACTACCACATCATTGCCTTTTTTGTATTCCTCCACACATCTTCCGGCAACATTAAAAATACGCTCTTTATTTGCTACGGAAGTACCGCCGAATTTCTTTACTATTAACATAGCTTCTCTCCCAAAACGGTCAGTCTTTCACACGGATCATCGTGATCACACTGCCGTTTAATTCCTGAACTTTTTCTTTATATTCTCCCTGTTTCATCTTAGTTGTGATAAATCCAAATTCACCCGGGAGGCTCTTGAGATTTACAATCTCTACTTCATCAAAAACTGCCTTTACCTGATCCACTGTTGTTCCTTTGACTCTCACAAAGAATCTGCCCTCAACCTCATCCATTGGAATCAGTTCAAGCGGTCTGCTGGACCAGTTTGTCATAATATTTCTGTGGAGGTGCTTTGCTTCATCTACCACATCTGCTACTACTGCACTTGCAGTCGGAAGCTTGCCTGCGCCGCTTCCATAGAACATTGCATCACCAAGTACATTGCCATGGACAAATACTGCATTAAATACATCATTTACGCTGTAAAGAGGACTGGTCTTCCCTACAAGGAACGGTGCAACCATTGCATAGAAAGAATCATCTCCGATCTTGCGGCTGGTTCCGAGAAGCTTGATCGTCATATCAAGTTCTTCTGCATACTGCATATCTTCCGGAGTGATCCTTGTGATTCCCTCTGTATAAATATCCTCATAATTCAGGAATCTTCCATATGCCAGTGAAGAAAGGATTGCAATCTTACGGCACGCATCATATCCCTCCACATCAGCTGTAGGATCTGCTTCCGCATATCCTTTGGCCTGTGCTTCTTTAAGAACGGCATCAAACTCACAGCCTTCTGTACTCATCTTGTACATCATGTAGTTTGTGGTTCCATTCAGGATACCTGTGATCTCATCAATCTCATCTGCTGTCAGAGAAGAGTTCAGTGCACGGATGATCGGAATTCCACCGCCGCAGCTTGCCTCAAACAGGAAGTTTATATTCTTTTCCCTTGCAATCTCCATAAGTTCCGGGCCGTGTTTGGCAACCAGTGCCTTATTGGATGTGCAGACACTCTTTCCGGCTTCCAGAGCACGCTTCACGAAGGTATATGCAGGTTCGATCCCACCCATAACTTCTACAACAATATCCACTTCCGGATCATTTGCGATCACATCATAGTCATGGACAAGAACCTTCTCAACCGGATCTCCCGGAAAGTCTCTCAGATCCAGTACATACTTGATATTAATGTCTGCACCGGCTCTCTTATTAATGCCGGCATGATTTGTATTGATAACCTCTACCACACCGCTTCCAACTGTACCGTATCCTAATACTGCAATATTTACCATAGTCTCGTTTCCTCCTGCGTTCTTTCTTCTCTGTAACTATTCACAGCAACTATTCTCTTCCAAGAATCTTCAGATAATGGATTCCATCCCTCTGTTCGATCTCGTCCACCATAGCCTCAGCATCTCCCTCACCCGGCAGAATATCTACACTGAGGGTAAGCGTTGCCACTCCATTGATCGGGATGCTCTGGTGGATCGTCAGGATGTTTCCATGGAAACGTGCAATAGTCTGAAGCACAGCAGACAAAATTCCCGGTTCATCATCCATCTGAATGATGAAGGTGATCGTCTTTCCTCTGGCTTCTTCATGAAAAGGAAAAATATCATCCTTATATTTATAAAAGGAGCTCCTGCTGATCCCCGTCTGTTCTGCTGCCTCCTGCACAGTACTTACCTTCTCTGAGTCCAGTAATTTCTTTGCCTGTACTACTTTCAGCAAAACCTCCGGAACCGCCCGCTCCCTGACTACAAAATACTTCTTTTTTTCTGTTATTTTCCCCATGATGACCTTTCTGCCTCTACTGACTTTACCCATTTTAAACATATATCCCTCTCAGGAGATGTCTGTTTCAAAAAAACAACTGTTTTCCTATGAGGGATATGTTATCACACCTGCACAAAGTCTGCAAGGTTTTTTTGTTTTATGATTCGACCGGTTTTTTGGATAATGCGATCCATTTCAGGTAGGCATTGATGAACGGATCAATGTCTCCGTCAAGTACTGCATCTACATTTCCGGTTTCTTCGTTTGTTCTGTGATCCTTAACCATGGTATATGGCTGCATAACATAGGATCTGATCTGATTTCCCCAGCCGATATCAGTAACTTCTCCACGGATACCGGAAAGCTTTGCCTCTGCCTCCTGCTGCTTGAGAAGGAACAGCTTTGCTTTCAGCATCTGCATGGCCTTGTCCTTATTCATATGCTGAGAACGCTCATTCTGACACTGTACCACAATTCCTGTCGGGAAATGTGTGATACGGATCGCAGAAGAAGTCTTGTTGATATGCTGTCCACCGGCACCACTGCTTCGATAAGTATCAATGCGAATATCGTCGTCATTAATCTCTACATCCAGATCTTTCTTGATATCCGGCATAACGTCGCAGGATACAAATGAGGTCTGACGCTTACCGGCTGCATTAAACGGTGAAATACGTACGAGACGATGTACACCCTTTTCGGATTTCAGATAGCCGTAGGCATTTTCACCGTTTACCTGGAAAGTAACGGACTTAATACCGGCTTCATCACCATCCAGATAATCCAGTACTTCCATGGTAAATCCCTTACGGTCTACCCAACGGCTGTACATACGGTAAAGCATGCCGCACCAGTCACAGGCCTCTGTGCCGCCTGCTCCTGCATTCAGCTTGATAATTGCATTTTCACTGTCGTATTCTCCGGATAATAATGTCTTAACACGGATGCTGTCAAAGTTTTTCTCAAATTCATCCAGCATCTCCTGAATCTCCGGAATGATCTCCGGATCATTTTCCTCATAGCCCATCTCGATCATGGTTTCCATATCTTCCATCTGGCTCTCCAGACTGTGATAAATCTCCATGTCGTCTTTCATGCTTTTGAGTTCTTTCATTTTTTTCTGGGAAACTTCTGCATCATCCCAGAAATCAGGCGCTTCCATCTCACGCTCTAATTCTTCAACCCGCTGCTCTTTGTTAGCGAGGTCAAAGTGAATCCCTCACTTCCACTAATGGTTCTGT
>OLPC01002788.1_pt1 | contig 12529 bp, 9 predicted proteins | sample 1672341 | NCBI WGS metagenome assembly OLPC01 (sample SAMEA3136673, study PRJEB25190) | human gut metagenome | reverse complement strand
CAGGACATTACGAAAATGACAAAAAAGCGGTTGATCTTATGATCCGCAGTTCCAACAGCATCATCCGTGATCTTCTTCAGCGCAATGTTACATTTGCGAGAACTCCGGACGGAGAACTTGATTTTACAAGAGAAGGTGCACATTCCCAGCCGAGAATTCTTTTTTATAAAGATATCACAGGCAAACAGATTACACAGACTTTACTTGAACAGGCACGCACCAGAGACAATATCGAAATCTGCGAATACATGACGATGGTCGATCTGATTTCTGACGACAATATCTGCGGCGGTATAGTTATCATGGATGAGCAGAATGAGGTTTACCCGGTACATGCGTCCAACGTTGTACTGGCATGCGGCGGACTTGGAGGCCTTTATAAGAATTCCACGAACTTCCCACACATTGCCGGTGACGGTCTCGGAATTGCGATGAAACATCAGGTCGTTCTTGAACATCTTGATTACGTACAGATTCATCCGACAACACTTTATTCTCGTAAGCCGGGCAGAAGATTTCTGATTTCCGAATCTGTCCGTGGTGAAGGGGCACTTCTCTATGACAAGAACGGACAGCGTTTTACTGATGAGCTGCAGCCACGTGATCTTCTGAGCCAGAAGATTTTCGGGCAGATGAAAAAAGACGAGACAGAATTTGTCTGGGAAGATATGCGTCCGCTGGGCGAAGATACGATTATGAAACATTTCCCGAATATTTTCCACAGATGTTTTGAAGAAGGTTTTGATCCACGCAAAGAGCCGATTCCGGTCGTTCCGGCGCAGCACTATTTCATGGGCGGAATCAAAGTTGATCTGGGAAGCCGTACTTCTATGAAGGGGCTGTATGCCTGCGGCGAGACGAGCTGCAATGGCGTTCATGGCAAAAACAGACTGGCAAGTAATTCTCTGCTGGAATCTCTTGTCTTTGCAAGAAGAGCGGCAGATGATATAATTTTTGGAAAGAAGCATGAGCCGTGCAGAACTGCTTCTGTAGATGTGAAACCATATGAAGACAAAGAAGCGGTACTGGATGGTTATCACAAAATGGTATTAAAGGAAATCGAAAGGATGAAAATGAGTCATGAATGAAATTACAATGAAAATGCAGGCGGACCAGTTGATCCGTATGGCATTACAGGAAGATATCACAAGCGAGGATGTTTCTACAAATGCAGTAATGCCGACTGCCACACGGGGAACCGTTGACCTGATTGCAAAAGAAGACGGTGTGGTTGCCGGACTGGAAATCTACGCGAGAGTATTTAAGATCCTTGATGAAAAGACAGAAATTGAGCTTCATTGCAAGGACGGCGATGAAGTAAAAAAAGGTGAGCTGATGGCGACTGTAACAGGAGATATCCGTGTGCTTCTTTCAGGAGAGCGTGTTGCCCTGAACTATCTGCAGAGAATGAGCGGAATTGCAACCTACACCAGACAGGTGGCAAAGCTTCTTGAAGGAAGTAATGTGACACTTCTTGATACAAGAAAAACAACACCAAACTGCCGTGTATTTGAAAAATATGCAGTAAGAGTCGGGGGCGGACATAACCACAGATACAACCTGTCTGATGGGGTCCTGCTGAAAGACAACCATATCGGAGCTGCGGGCAGTGTTGCAAAAGCAGTCAGGATGGCAAAAGCATATGCCCCATTTGTACGTAAGATTGAGATAGAAGTAGAGACGCTTGATCAGGTAAAAGAAGCAGTTGAAGCAGGTGCAGATATTATCATGCTGGATAATATGACACCGGAGGTTATGAAACAGGCAGTCGAACTGATTGACGGAAGAGCACAGACAGAATGCTCTGGTAACATCACAAAAGAAAATATCCAGAAGATCCGTGAGATCGGCGTTGATTTTGTTTCCAGCGGCGCACTGACGCATTCTGCCCCGATTCTTGACATTTCCATGAAAAACCTTCATGCGGTATAAGGAGAAAATTCTATGAATGCAGGAGAACGACGCGGAGAAATATTAAAGATCCTGAAACAGACGGAAGTTCCGATTGCGGCAAGAGAACTGGCAGGACGTTTTGGGGTCAGCCGCCAGGTGATCGTACAGGATCTGGCGGTGATCCGTGCATCCACACCGGGAATCCTTTCCACAACAAAAGGCTATGTCATGCAGCAGGACAGCAGCTGTACCCGTGAATTCAAAGTACGTCACAGTCAGGACAAAGCAGCACAGGAGCTGAATCTGATAGTGGATTGCGGTGGACATGTAAAAAATATCAGCATCAGTCACAGGGTTTACGGGCGTGTCAGTGCGGAGATGGATATCCGGTCAAGACAGGATGTCAGTGAATTTATTCAGGCACTGCAAAACAGCCGTTCTACGGTGCTTAGCAGTGCAACATCAGGATATCATTATCATCTGATTGAAGCATCAAGTGAGGAAAGGCTGGATCTGATCCGGGATCAGTTGGAGAAAGCAGGATTTCTTGCACCACTTCAGCCGTGGGAGCAGCATACAGAGAAAGGAAATATAAAATTATGACAATACAGGAAATTCAGCAGGAGATTCTGCGAATGAAAAAAGAGCAGGATGTCTGTATCCTGGCACATGCGTATCAGGGACAGGAAATTCTGGAAGTTGCAGATTATATGGGGGATTCTTACGGCCTGAGCGTACAGGGAGCAAAAAGTAAATGCAAGGGCATAATTATGTGCGGGGTGCGCTTCATGGCAGAGACATGTAAAGTATTGAGCCCGGAGAAAAAAGTATGGCTTGCAAATCCTTCAGCGGGATGCCCGATGGCAGAGCAGCTTGATCTTGAGGGACTCCGCAAACTGAAGGCAGAGCATCCGGATCATACGGTTGTGGCGTATATCAACACGACTTCCGAGCTGAAAACAGAATGTGATGTTTGTGTGACGTCTTCTTCTGCAGTTCAAATATGCAGTAAGATTGAAAATGATAAGATTCTGTTTATTCCGGATCCGAATCTTGGAAGATTTGTAGCAGAAAAACTTCCGGAGAAATCCTTTGTCTTCTATAAAGGTGGATGTCCGAGACATATTGTTGTCAGCGCAAAAGATGTCGAAAAAGCTCGAAAAACACATCCGAAGGCACTCCTTCTTGTTCATCCGGAATGTCGTCAGGAAGTAGTTGAGCAGGCTGATTACATAGGTTCTACAACAGGCATTATAGATTATGCAAAAAAATCCGATGCAAAAGAATTTATCATCGGTACAGAAAACAGTATTGTTGAACATCTGCAGTTTGCATGTCCGGATAAGCAGTTTTATCCGCTTTCCGTTATGCTTACCTGTATGAATATGAAAATTACGACACTGATGGATATTTATAATTGTCTGAAGGGAACGGGCGGAGAAGTGATTGAACTTCCGCAGAATGTTGTTGATGGGGCAGGACGCTGCATTCATCGTATGGTGGAACTTGGCGGCTGATTTTATGAATACAAAAGAAAAAGGCGGGCAGATTCGTAAAGAGATCTGGCCGCCTGATTTATAGAAATAAAAAAGACAGTCACTGACGGTTGTGACTGTCCTTTTAATTATAAGCTTATAATTAAAAATAAGTGTTTCCTGAATTAGCCAATGCTGTTGACAGCTTTAGTAAGACGGGAAATTTTTCTTGCACAGTTGTTTTTGTGATAAACACCTTTGGAAGTTGCTTTGCTGATTGTAGAGATAGCCTCTGTAAGAGCAGCCTGTGCAGCAGCTTTATCGTTTTTCTGAACTGCAGTTTCTACTTTTTTGATGGAAGTTTTAACAGCAGAACGGATAGATTTGTTTCTAGCAGCTTTAGTTCTGTTTACTAAAATTCTCTTCTTAGCAGATTTGATGTTAGCCAATTGGTACACCTCCGTTTCAAATTCTGATATTGTGTCGTTGTTACAGAAACAGACACGGGCGCTTCTGTAAACATGCTTATATATATTAGTACATTTGGCAGGGATTGTCAATACATAATTCACGTAAAAATTACAAATAATTCTCATAAACGTTACAGAAAGCAAAAATATGAAAAAACAGGAGGATGCAGATATGTCGGGGAGCAGAAGAATCAGAACAGACCTTGCACTTGAGACAACAGAGCGATTTGCGGAGGAAAATGCGGAAATACGGGGTGTGGAAGTGCATGAAGAATACGATGAGGAAAAAGATGTGCGGACGACGGTCGTAAAAATTGTGACGGAAAATGGAGCAAAATCCATGGGACGGCCGCAGGGAACGTATATTACGATTGAGGCGCCAGAGCTTTCGACACCGGATGAGGATTATCACAGAGAAATATCCGAAGAGATATCGACTCACCTGCGAAAACTGATCGATCTGAAAAAAGAAAAGTCAGTACTTGTCGTTGGGCTGGGAAATGCGGCGATCACTGCTGATGCACTGGGACCTCAGGTAGTGGATAATCTTCTGATGACACGACATATTATAAAAGAATATGGGCTTCGCGGGATCAAACATGAGAAGATGCACCGGATCAGTGGAATTGCACCCGGAGTGATGGCTCAGACCGGAATGGAGACTGCGGAGATCGTGCAGGGAATTGTTTCTGAGACAAAACCAGATGTTGTGGTTGCAATCGATGCGCTTGCGGCACGAAGTGTGCGCAGGCTAAGCCGTACGATTCAGATTACGGACACGGGAATCCATCCGGGTTCGGGTGTTGGAAACCATCGAAATGGTCTGACTGAGGAAAATCTGCAGGTGAAAGTAATCGGTATTGGCGTGCCGACAGTGGTAGATGCAGCAACGATCGTTCATGACTCGATGGCACATCTTCTGGATGCACTGGAGGAAACAGAACAGAAAGAGTTTTTAGACGAAATGATTGCGCCTAATCTGTACAGCATGTTTGTTACACCGAAAGATGTGGATGAAACTATAAAATATCTGAGTTTTATGATATCTGAAGGCCTGAACATTGCGTTCAGTCAAGTATAATCCGCAAAAAAATATCATAGGATTATCTGAAAGGGGTGATCCTGTGTCAAAGGTCCGGCAGGTACTTTATCTTGTTTTGGAATGTTGTATATTTGCGATTCTGGCGCTTGTGCCGGGAGTCTTTGTATTGCAGAAAAATGTGTTCCGGCAGTTACCTCTGTACTGTTTTCTGGAAGGACAGGCAGTGGAAGATCAGCAGAGACGGGATCAGGAGACGTATGAAAAGCTGGTGGAGAGCAACACACGGTATCTTGGAAAAATGGTGCGTGAAGAAAATAAAGATGCGAGAGTGACACCGGAAATTACGGAGAAGCCTCAAATTACGGATTTTGCTAAACATGAAGAAAGATCGAAGGTGACAGAAACTCCGAAATCAGAGAAGGATAATGTTCAGACGGTCAGGACAGAAGCTCCTGCGGAAGAGGAGACTGCTACAGCAGCAGCGCAGGTCGTCCCGGTGCCGGAAATCGATCTGGCACCGGAAACGCTGGCAGATTACGATTATCTGATGAATCATTTTTTTATTGTGGATTCCGCTACAGAAACAACGGCAGAACAGATTAATGCAGCACAATTTCTGGCAGAAGATCTTACTTTGCCAAAAGAGGCGGGGCTACCACAGATACTTATTTATCACAGCCATTCGCAGGAGACTTTCTGCGATTCAAGGGAAGGGAAAGAGGAAGACACGATCGTCGGAGTGGGAGATTATCTTACAGAACTTCTTACAGAAACATATGGCTATCAGGTGATGCATGTGACGGAGAAGTTTGATCTTGCAGGAGGGGAGCTGGATCGAAGCAAAGCATATGATTATGCAAGGGCATGGCTGGAGCCTGTTCTGAAAGAAAATCCATCCATACAGGTAGTTATTGATCTGCATCGGGACGGTGTACCGGATGATCGTCGTCTGGTGACGGAAATCAACGGAAAAGAGACGGCACAGTTGCTTTTTTATAATGGACTCAGCCATACGATAAACAGCGGAGATCTTTCATATCTTCCAAATCCTTATATTCAGGACAATCTGGCGTTTTCATTTCAGCTGGAATATCAGGCGGCGCTTTATTATCCGGAACTTTACAGGGGGATTTATCTTGCGGGACTTCGGTATAATCTGCATCTGCGTCCGAGGGCACTGCTTCTGGAAGCGGGGGCGCAGACAAATACTGTACAGGAGGTAAAAAATGCAATGGAACCGTTTGCGGATATTCTGGATCGGGTGCTGCAGGGAAAATAAAAATGAAATTAAAAAAAGAAAGACTTGCAAACAAGAACGTATGTTTGTATAATGAAAGCATATAGAGACAGAAGTGGCGGAAGAACTGGACTAAAGGTAAATTTCTATGCTATAATGCCCCATGATACAAATCTTTATTATAGAAAGATTATATAAGAAAGAACTTATTTGAAATGACAGTCAGATACATAAGGAGGAACACCGCAGAATGATAGATCAGAGTAAAATCCGCAATTTCTGCATTATTGCACATATAGACCACGGCAAATCCACGCTGGCAGACCGTATTATCGAGCAGACGGGTACATTGACCGAGCGTGAGATGCAGTCTCAGGTTCTTGATAATATGGAACTTGAGAGAGAACGTGGAATCACGATCAAGTCACAGGCCGTACGAATCGTATATAAGGCCAGTGACGGAGAAGAATACATTTTCAATCTGATAGATACTCCCGGACATGTCGATTTTAATTACGAGGTGTCGAGAAGTCTTGCTGCCTGCGACGGCGCAGTACTGGTTGTAGATGCGGCACAGGGTATCGAGGCGCAGACACTTGCGAATGTATATCTTGCGCTGGATCATGATCTGGATGTCCTTCCGGTCATCAATAAGATTGACCTGCCAAGCGCGGATCCTGATCGTGTTGTCAGTGAGATCGAAGATGTGATCGGACTTGAGGCAGAGGATGCTCCACGTATTTCTGCGAAGACCGGACTGAATATCGGTGAAGTGCTTGAGCAGATTGTGACGAAGATCCCGGCACCTCACGGGGATGTAGATGCACCGCTGAAGGCGCTGATCTTTGACTCAATTTATGATGCTTATAAGGGCGTTATTGTATTCTGCCGTATTATGGACGGACGCGTAAAGAAAGGCACACAGATCCGTATGATGGCAACCGGATTTACGACAGAGGTTGTTGAAGTAGGATATTTTGGCGCAGGACAGTTTATTCCGTGTGATGAGCTGACTGCCGGTATGGTTGGATATATTACAGCAAGCATTAAAAATCTTGGTGATACCCGTGTGGGTGATACCGTTACTGATAATGAGAGACCATGTGCTGAGGCACTTCCGGGCTATAAGAAAGTACAGCCGATGGTATACTGTGGTCTGTATCCGGCAGATGGTGCGAAGTATGGCGATCTCCGTGATGCGCTGGAGAAGCTTCAGCTCAATGATGCATCACTGTTTTTTGAGCCTGAGACATCTATTGCTCTTGGATTTGGTTTCCGCTGTGGTTTCCTTGGGCTGCTTCATCTTGAAATCATTCAGGAACGTCTTGAGAGAGAATACAACCTTGACCTTGTGACGACTGCGCCGGGCGTTGTTTATAAAGTCTACAAGACAAATGGTGAAGTAATCGAGCTGACGAACCCGTCGAATCTTCCGGATCCGTCTGAAATTGAATATATGGAAGAGCCGATGGTAAATGCCGAGATCATGGTGACGACAGAATTTATCGGTGCGATCATGGATCTCTGTCAGGAACGCCGTGGACAGTATGAAGGTATGGAATATATGGAAGAAACACGTGCGCTTCTGAAATATAAACTTCCGCTGAATGAGATTATTTACGACTTCTTTGATGCGCTGAAATCTCGATCCAGAGGATATGCTTCTCTTGATTATGAGCTGTGTGGCTATGAGCGCAGTGAGCTTGTGAAGCTAGACATCCTTGTCAATAAAGAAGAAGTCGATGCGCTTTCCTTCATCGTGCATGCAGATACTGCTTATGAGCGTGGACGCAAGATGTGTGAGAAGCTTAAGGAAGAGATTCCGAGACAGCTTTTTGAGATCCCGATCCAGGCTGCCATCGGAAGCAAGATCATTGCCAGAGAGACAGTACGTGCCATGCGTAAGGATGTACTTGCGAAGTGCTATGGTGGTGATATTTCCCGTAAAAAGAAACTTCTGGAGAAACAGAAGGAAGGTAAGAAACGAATGCGTCAGGTAGGTAATGTGGAGATTCCGCAGAAAGCCTTCATGAGCGTATTAAAACTGGATGATAAATAATCGCAACTGTGAGGACACTGAACAGTTACAAATAATCTTTGTTCCCGAAGAAAGGGGAGAGGACTATGAAAAGCAGATTCTTTAAATCGATTATGATGGTATGCATACTGGCTTGCTGTCTGGCTCTTGTCGGATGTGGCTGTGGAAAGAAGAAAAAGACAGATCCGGCATCGGAGCAGGTCCTTAAGATCAGCATTACACCGACACCGTCCCCGACACCTGAACCGGAGACAGTCGATTCCGCAGCAGTAACAACGAACGGTGATGTTACGATGGTGAATATCTATGCGGCAGAAAATCCGGGTGCGACGACAGCAACGGACGACACTGCAGGTTCCGGTAATGCAGATAATTCAAGCAGTGCGGACGGTTCTGAGGATATGAGTGAATCTGACAGTTCAGATGAGTATGATAATTCCGGTGATTCATATGAGTCCGAAGATCAGGAGGATGATGGTGAAGAATACTAGGCGCAGACCATTAGAACTGTACATTCATATCCCGTTCTGTGTCCGTAAATGTCAGTACTGTGATTTCCTTTCCGGACCATCGGATGAGGAGACGAAGGACAGATATATAGAAGCTTTATTGCAGGAAATCCATGCAGCAGAGCATACAGAAGACTATGAGATCGTTTCTGTTTTTATCGGAGGAGGAACTCCTTCTGCACTGAAAGCAGAGGCGATTACTTCTGTTATGAGGACTTTACAGGAGAAATTTTTCTTCTGTGAGGATGCGGAAGTAACGATTGAAGCCAATCCGGGGACAGTGGATTCGGAGAAACTGATGACTTACCGTAATGCCGGAATTAACCGTCTGAGTCTTGGGCTGCAGTCGACAGATGCAGAGGAATTAAAGATGCTGGGCAGGATTCACAGCTATGAGGAGTTTTTGCAGAGTTATCAGTGGGCGAGAGAAGCCGGATTTTCCAATATTAATATAGATCTGATGTTTGCCATTCCGGGACAGACCGGGGAGGCGTGGCGGCAGCATCTGCGCCAGGTGGCAGAGTTAAATCCCGAACACATTTCGGCATACAGTCTCATTATTGAAGAGGGAACTCCGTTTGCGCAGAGAGAGCTTGATCTTCCGGATGAAGACACAGAGTACCAGATGTATGAGGATACGGCAGAGATTCTTGGGACATACGGATATCAGCAATATGAGATTTCCAATTATGCGAAGCCGGGATATATGTGCCGGCATAATGCAGGATACTGGCAGCGCCGGGAATATCTGGGATTCGGTCTGGGTGCTTCATCTCTGTACAGGGAATTGCGATTTTCTAATACAGGGCGGATGCAGGAATACCTGACAGACAGTGGAAAACTGGAGCAGATCCGTAAAGAAGTGACGGTCTTGTCCCGCAACGAACAGATTGAGGAATTTATGTTTCTCGGACTGCGAATGACAGAAGGTATTTCTGAAAAACTGTTTAAAGAGACATTTGGCGTCCGTATTATGGATATTTATGGAGATATCCTGCAAAAATATGAAGCAATAGGATTTATGGAGCATATAGAGACAAAATGGTGTCTCACACGTAAGGGAATACACGTGAGTAACCATATTCTGGCAGATTTTCTGCTGGATGAGTGACAGAGGAGAGAAAGATGGCAGAACGAACACCGGGGAAAAAATTTATTAAGATCAGAGGGGCAAATGTCAACAATCTTAAGAACTTAAGTGTAGATATTCCGAGAGATGAATTTGTGGTACTGACAGGTGTCAGTGGTTCTGGTAAGTCTTCGTTGGCTTTTGATACAATTTATGCGGAAGGCCAGAGACGTTACATGGAATCTCTGTCTTCATATGCGAGACAGTTCCTGGGACAGATGGAAAAACCGGATGTGGAATCCATTGAGGGACTTCCTCCGGCAATTTCTATTGACCAGAAATCGACCAACAGAAACCCACGTTCCACCGTGGGAACTGTTACAGAAATCTATGATTATTTCCGACTGCTGTATGCACGTATCGGTATTCCGCACTGCCCGAAATGCGGCAAAGAGATCAAGAAGCAGACTGTCGATCAGATGGTAGACCATATTATGGCACTGCCGGAGCGGACGAAATTGCAGCTTCTGGCCCCGGTTGTCCGCGGGCGTAAAGGTACGCATGCAAAACTTCTGGAGCAGGCGAAGAGAAGTGGCTATGTAAGGGTGCAGATTGACGGAAATCTCTATGAACTTTCCGAGGAAATCAAGCTGGACAAAAATATCAAGCATAATATCGAGATTATTGTAGATCGTCTTGTAGTTAAACCGGGAATTGAGAAACGCCTGTCTGATTCTATTGAGACAGTCCTGGATCTGTCAGATGGGCTTCTGATGATCGATACGATGGATGGCAATATCCGTACATTCAGTCAGAGCTTTGCATGTCCGGATTGCCAGATCAGTATTGATGAGATCGAACCGAGAAGTTTTTCCTTCAATAATCCGTTCGGTGCGTGTCCGGACTGCTTCGGCCTCGGATACAAAATGGAATTTGACATTGATCTGATGATACCGGATAAATCCTTAAGCATCTCGCAGGGAGCAATCGCTGTAATGGGCTGGCAGTCCTGTACGGATAAGGGAAGCTTTACGAGAGCAATTCTGGATGCGCTGGCAAAAGAATACAGATTCAGTCTGGATACACCGTTTGAAGATTATCCGGACAAGATAAAAGATATTCTGATCCATGGCACAAACGGTCATGCAGTCAAGGTTTATTATAAAGGTCAGAGAGGAGAGGGAATCTATGATGTTGCTTTCCCGGGCCTGATTAAAAATGTTGAGCAGAGATACCGTGAGACAGGATCAGATGCGATGAAGCAGGAATACGAAACTTTTATGCGCATTACGCCATGTAAGACCTGTAAAGGTCAGCGTCTGAAAAAGGAATCTCTGGCAGTAACTGTGGGTGACTGCAATATCTATGAGCTGACTGCACTTTCCATAGAGAAACTTAAAGCTTTTATGGAAGAACTGAAATTGACGGAGCAGCAGGAGCTGATCGGAAAACAGATTCTGAAAGAAATCCGTGCAAGAGTAGGTTTCCTTGCAGAAGTCGGACTGGATTACCTGTCTCTGAGTCGTGCGACAGCGACGCTTTCCGGTGGCGAGGCGCAACGTATCCGTCTTGCGACACAGATTGGTTCCGGACTGGTCGGAGTTGCATATATTCTGGATGAGCCGAGTATCGGTCTTCACCAGAGAGATAATGATAAACTCCTTCGCGCGCTAATGCGCCTTCGTGATCTTGGAAACAGCCTGATCGTAGTTGAGCATGATGAAGATACGATGCGTGCGGCAGACTGCGTGGTGGATATCGGACCGGGAGCCGGCGAACATGGTGGAGAACTTGTAGAAATCGGCACAGCTGAGGCACTTATGAAGAATCCGCGTTCTGTGACAGGGGCATACTTAAGTGGCAGGTGCAAGATTCCGGTACCTTCTGAACGTAAAGCGCCGACCGGATGGCTGAAGATCCGGGGAGCAGCAGAAAACAATCTGAAACAGGTAAATGTTGATATTCCGCTTGGCATTATGACGTGTGTGACAGGTGTGAGCGGCTCCGGCAAGAGTTCTCTGATCAACGAGGTTCTGTACAAGACACTGGCACGCGATCTGAACCGTGCAAGAGTGATTCCGGGTAAACACAAAGTGATTCAGGGGCTGGATCAGCTTGATAAGGTGATCAGCATCGATCAGTCACCGATCGGAAGGACACCGAGATCTAATCCGGCTACTTATACAGGTGTGTTTGATCAGATCCGTGATTTGTTTGCATCGACAGCAGATGCAAAGGCAAGAGGTTACAAGAAAGGCCGTTTCAGCTTTAATGTCAAGGGTGGACGATGCGAAGCCTGCAGTGGAGACGGCATCATCAAAATCGAGATGCATTTCCTTGCCGATGTCTATGTACCGTGCGAGGTCTGCAAGGGCAGACGCTACAACAGAGAGACACTGGAAGTCAAATATAAAGACAAGAGCATTTACGATGTGCTGAATATGACGGTAGAAGAAGCGCTGACTTTCTTTGAGAATATTCCGTCTATCCGCAGAAAGATCCAGACACTCTATGATGTGGGGCTTTCCTATATTCGTCTGGGACAGCCGTCCACGGAGCTTTCCGGCGGTGAGGCACAGCGAATCAAGCTTGCGACAGAACTGAGTAAGAGAAGCACCGGACGTACAATCTATATTCTGGATGAGCCGACGACAGGACTTCATTTTGCCGACGTACACAAGCTTGTGGAAATCCTGCAGCGACTGACCGAAAATGGAAATACGGTCGTTGTCATTGAACATAATCTGGATGTTATCAAGACCGCAGATTACATTGTTGACATGGGACCGGAAGGTG
>OLPC01002769.1_pt1 | contig 12580 bp, 8 predicted proteins | sample 1672341 | NCBI WGS metagenome assembly OLPC01 (sample SAMEA3136673, study PRJEB25190) | human gut metagenome | reverse complement strand
TTTGACCCGATTTCTGAAAGGAAAACACATGGAATCACTCAAGGAACTTTACCGCATCGGCACAGGTCCCTCCAGCTCCCACACCATGGGGCCGGAGCGCGCCGCGCACCGCTTTAAAGAAAAATACCCGCAGGCAGACCGTTTTCTCGTCACTCTGTACGGTTCGCTCGCCAAAACGGGCAAAGGCCACTTGACGGACTGGGCCATCTACAACGTATTGGGAAAAGACCGGACGGAATTTATCTGGCATCCAGAAATCGTTCTTCCCTTCCACCCCAACGGAATGAAATACGCCGTTGTGGACGACAACGGGCAACTGCACGATGAATGGACGGTTTACAGTATCGGCGGAGGCGCACTGGCAGAAGAAGGTGTCAACACGCTTGAGACTCCCGACCTTTATGAGCTCGACCATCTGGAAGACATCAAGCAATGGTGTGAATATCGCGGAAAGAGCTACTGGGAATACGTTGAAGAATGCGAAGGCCCAGATATTTGGGAATATCTCGCGGAAGTATGGCAGGTGATGCGCGAAGCCGTTGAGCGCGGCCTTGACAACGAAGGCGTTCTCCCAGGTTGCCTCAAGCTGCGACGCAAAGCCCCCGACTATTACATCAAAGCGATGGGCTACGGTGCCAACCTGCAAACGCGTGGATTGGTATTTTCATACGCTCTGGCCGTCAGTGAAGAAAACGCTTCTGGCGGACGCATCGTCACGGCCCCGACCTGCGGTGCCTGCGGCGTTGTCCCCGCTGTGCTCTATCACATCCAGAAGAGCCGAAAATTCAGCGACAAACGCATTCTGCACGCCTTGGCAACAGCTGGACTGATTGGCAACATCGCCAAGAGCCTGGCCTCCATCTCTGGTGCCGAAGCGGGATGCCAGGCAGAAGTCGGCGTGGCCTGCGCCATGGCCGCTGCCGCAGCCAACTACATCTTCGGCGGAAGTCTCGCAACAATTGAATATTCTGCTGAAATGGGCTTGGAACACCATTTCGGAATGACTTGCGACCCCATCTGCGGACTGGTGCAAATCCCCTGCATCGAGCGCAACGCCCATGCCGCCGCCCGAGCTCTCGACGCCAACATCTATGCCACATACGCAGAAGGCATCCACCGCATCTCCTACGACAAAGCGGTGGAAGTCATGAAGCAAACAGGACACGACCTGCCTTCTCTCTACCGCGAAACGAGCGAAGGCGGACTGGCGAAGGAATACAACAACTAAGTATATTTGATCATACACGCTGAACATTAAAGGCAGCGTATATCGTATATACATTATCCAATTATCCCATCTGCCTATCACACGATTTAGAAACATAGCACGCTTTGTTGCAGGCATTCTCTTAGGAGGATACCTGCTTCTGCTGTTTGTCGTGAACTTCACGCCCATCCAGCATCTTCTTGCCGACATGGTGGAGAATGCGCTTAAAGAGAAGTTGGGCACCGAAGTAAAGATTAGCCGCGTAGAAATCGGCTTGTTCAACCGTGTGATTCTACACGACGTGTACATCGAAGACAGGCAACGCACCCCAATGCTTACCAGCAATTTGATGTCTGCCAAGATAGAATATCGCGCACTACTTGACGGACGGGTGTCTCTCCGCTCTGTTTCTCTGCTCGATGGGAAAATCAATCTCTATAAGACAAAAGCCGACAGCGCGGCCAACTATCAGTTCGTGCTCGATGCCTTCAAGTCTGACTCAAAAGAACCGTCACACCTCAACTTGACGCTCAATTCGCTCATCATCCGCCGCTTGGATTTCGGATATGAGGAGTACTACAAGCCCCAAACACCAGGGCGCCTGAACGCCTCACACCTCCGCGTAAACCGTCTGAACGCCAACATCAGTCTCAAAACGCTGACGCAAGACAGCATCAACCTGCGCGTCCGCAGTCTTGATTTCAAGGAGCAGTCGGGCCTCGACGTCCAATCTTTCTCATTCCGCCTGGCCGCCAACAAACGCCACATGGCCGTCACGCAGTTTGAACTCCGCCTGCCTCATTCCCAGTTTACGGAAGACGAATTGCAAGCAGACTACGACCTGACAAAGCCCGGTGTCTTCTTGAAGACCGTCACGGTGCACGGACAGATTGAGCAGGCAAGAATCTCGCTCAACGACCTTTCCTGCTTCGTCCCCGTCTTCAAAAAAACGCCCTACGCCTTCAACCTCTCCGCGAAGTTTGACATCAAACCCGAGGCGGTGAAAATCAACACCATCCGTCTGGAAGAAGAAAACAAACGCATGAGCATGCAGGCCCACGCTTTCATGCAACGGAAAAAAGGCGTCATCAACAGGGTCAACGGAAGCATTGACAAGCTGCATTTGGAAAGCGAACTTGCCGCCGACCTCCTTTCGACATTCAGCCGCCAGAAGGAAGCCGAGATTGCCAAACGCCTCGGCTCCGTCGACCTCAAGGCCAACGGATTTTTCGAGAGCGACGGCGTCAAATGGGTCAATGCCGATGCGACATCGCCCCTTGGCAACCTCTATGCCTCGCTCCATTGGCGCGGCGAAGCCTACATGGCGCAAATTTCATCCTCTCGACTGCAAGTCGCCGACATTCTCGGTCAGAGCAATCTACCAAAGAATGTCACGTTTCACGCCGATGTGCATGCCAAGACCCAAAAGAAGCAGTTCACAAGCCTTTCGGCCACTGCCCTGGTCGACCATGCTGAATACCAGGGATATACCTATCAAGGCATCAGTCTGAACGGGGAATGGAATGGTCGGGAAGCCGTGGCACGCATGGCCCTCAACGACCTAAATGCCGACTTCAAAGCTGAGTTCCAAGGGGCTTTCAACGACAAAAAACTCTCCTCGCTCCAAGCCGACATCAATGTGAAACGCCTCAACACGCCAGCGCTCCACCTCAACCATCTGTTGGGAAGCGCCATCTATATGGGCCACGTGCAAATGTCGCTGCCCTCCGTGTCTGGCCAACTGAAAGAGGGGAAATTGTCGTTGTCGCAATTCTTCAAACTCCCCTTCTCCCCAGAAGCGAGCCCCTACCACCTGAAGCACCTTGAAATAAAACTCACGCCTTCTTCACGTGGAACGCATGCTTGCCTGACAAGTGACTTCGCTAATGTTGACATCGACGGACCTTTGTCGTTGCCAGCACTGAAAGACAACCTCAACAATCTGCTCTCCTGTGCGCTCCCCACGCTTTCAAGCAAACAGCGCTCGAAACCTTCCCGCTCCCAATCTCCCGATTGCGAGTGGAGCATTTCCGCACAACTTCTTCAACCCGACTTTTTCCAGGCCGTTCTCAACCTCCCCATTGACTTCGACGAAACGGTCAACATCAACGGCTACCTGTCGCCCTGTGGCGAACGCTCTGCCCTATTGATGAACACGCCGAGACTCGACTACGGCAGCCTCTCGTTTAAAGACTTCCGCTGCTATCTCCAAGGCGACAACGGCGATCTGAGCGCACTGATTCAGGGAAAGAAAAGAGTGGGCGAAACCGACCTCAAGGTGGCGCTCAACGCGGAAACGAAGGCGGGAAAACTGCACACCACCTTCCGTTGGGACGACGGCACAACCCACAGATACCAAGGAGCGCTCAACGCCGTTTCCGATTTCTCCAAGTCGTTGCATGGCAAAACGTGTGTCAACACGGAGTTCATTCCTTCGCAATTCGTCATGGCCGACACCCTATGGCAAATCGCGCCGAGCCGCGTCACCATCGATGAGCGCGGACTGCAAGTCAGAAACTTCTCGCTCAGCCATAACGACCAATCGCTGAACATCAACGGCCTCCTCTCTTCCAACACGACAGACAGTCTGCGAGTACACCTGAACAAAATAGAGGTGTCTTACATCCTGAGCCTAATCGACCTCAAGCCAGTGTCTTTCTCTGGAAAGGCAACGGGTCTGGCCCGTCTCGCACCCAATTCCGCTGGAAACATCTGCATCAAAGCCAACCTGCATTTGCCAGAGTTCCGGTTCAACGATGCCCTGATGGGCGACGCCCACATCCGCGGAGATTTCTCAACGGCCGACAAGCGCCTACACCTGAAAGCCAATATCAACGAGGCTGGCGTGGGCAACACCATGGTCAATGGCTACGTGGGCATCGGAGAAAAAGGCCTCGACCTCCACGTGGCGAGCAAAAACACAACGCTGCTCTTCCTGCGCCGCTATCTGCCCGACATCTTCAGCAACCTCAACGGGCGAACAACGGGCAACTGCCGCATCCACGGCCCCTTCAAAGAAATCGACTTTGAGGGAACAGAGCAAGCCAACATCTATGCCACAATCAACCCCATAGGCACCAGCTACCACCTGGCCGATGGCACCGTCAACATCAGTTCGGGAACATTCGCGTTTGAAAACTACGACATCACCGACGACCAAGGCGGCCGAGGACGCGTTCGCGGCACACTGCTCCACGATCATCTGAAGAACTTCAGATATGATTTCACGGCAGACTCCAAACAACTGCGCATCTACGACCGCCCGCGAAGCATTGACATGCCGTTTTACGCCACGGCCAACGGCACGGGGCGCATTCATCTATATGGCAAGCCTGGAGCCTTCAGCGCCGACATCGACATGCGCCCAGACAAAGGCACCTTGCTGGTCTACACCGTTGACAACCCAGAAACAAGCACTGATGGTGCCTTGCTGCAATTCCGCGACAAAGCCGACGTCCTGCAACGCATTGATTCCATCAGCCATCAGTTGCGCCTGCAACCAACGGAACATGAAGCGATGTCCGCCGACTCGCTCTTCCTGCAAGCATCTGCAACAAAGCCCGCAGCAAAAACCGTTGCCAACAAGGACGACGACGATTTGGAATCCTCCACCGACATACGCCTCAACTTCCGCTTTGACATGGCGCCAGAAGCAAAACTCCGCGTGGTGACCGACGCCAAGACGGGCGACAATATCACGCTTTCGGGAACGGGGTCCATCCGTGCCACCTACTACAACAAAGGCAACTTCCAGATGTTCGGCACCTACACCGTGCAACAAGGACTCTTCAAGATGGTCATCCAAGACGTCATCCACAAAGACTTCCAGATGCAACAAGGCGGAACTATCAACTTCGCTGGCGACCCCTATGAGGCCGACCTCGACTTAAAAGCCGTCTACACCGTGCCGTCCGTATCATTGGCCGACCTCGGCTTCAACTTCGCCGACAAATCCGTACGGGCCGACTGCATCCTCAACCTGGGCGGCAAGGCGGGAGCACCACAGGTGACCTTCGGCCTTAACCTCCCAACCGTTAGCGACGACGTCAAGCAGATGGTGCGCCAGCTCATTGCCACCGACGAAGACATGAACCGCCAAATTCTCTATCTGCTGGGAGTCGGCAGGTTCTATAATTACAACTATGCCGCCACCGATGCCGCCGCCGACGGACAGTCGCAAAGCAGTGTGGCCATGAAGTCTTTCCTCTCCAACACACTGAGCGGGCAGCTCAACAACATCATCTCAAACGCCATCGGTGCTTCAAACTGGACCTTCGGCGCCAACTTGTCGACAGGCCAAGTGGGATGGAGCGACATGGAAGTGGGAGGACTGCTCAGCGGACGCCTACTCAACAACCGCCTGCAAGTCAACGGTATGTTCGGCTACCGCGAACGCCCCACTTCAACAACGAACTTCGTGGGCGACTTCGACATCAATTATCTCCTAACACCCTCAGGAAACATCAGTCTGAAGGCCTACAGCGAAACCAACGACCGCTATTTCTCCAAGTCATCGATGACCACACAGGGCGTCGGCATCTTGCTGAAACGCGACTTCAAAAATTTCAAATCGCTGTTCCGAAGGAAAAAGAAGGGAGGAATTTCTGGCAGAAAAAAACATTGAAAAACAAGGTGGACAAGCAAACCAACGCTTCATGCGTGGCATTGCTTGTCCACCTTTTATATTTGGACTGACCAAAAGATTCATTAAACCGCAAATAAGCAGAATCAAAACAGAAGTTCTCTGTTTCTTGCCTATATTGCGCCCCTACTTAGGGCTATTCAGCAAATACATAACTAATTGATTTTCAAATAAATATTATTTTGTAACTTACTTGAATTTTGAAGTAACATTCTCCATATATTGCCTTGTACGGTTCTCTATATGCCTAATCATGTCTGTTTGAGGCATTGTTTCGGGAAAATCCCATTCTAGTTTATGATCCCCAATAAATACATTTTTCATTTCAAATGTTATATTGATTTTGTTGAACGTATGTTGAAAATGGAAAACAATACTTCCTGCATTATTATTCATGCCTACACACATGTACTTATTAGTTTTTTGAATAACTCTCATCCCAGACTCTGGGCTATGAAATTATCTATCAATGTCTTATATTTATTGTAGATTCCTCCTTCTTTAACAATTTTATTAGATTCAGCTATAGAATCCTTTATAAATGAAAAAATTACAAAACCCACTATAACCAATATAAATATAAGGATTGTACTCATATATTAAAGAAAATAATCAGAGATTTCTTGGTAAATTGAATTTGTGGATCTGCTCTTGTCAAATTTCAATTCTTTCAAAAGAATAGAATGTTCGATACATGCAACAAGAAGTTTAGGTCCATTCGATCCTAATGACGAGTAACTTAGAAACAGTTCTTGGTTTTTAGAGTTGCCTATTCTAATTGATTCATCATAACTTCTTTCAAACTTGATATAATGATCTTCCGATTGAAGTAAAAGAGTGATTAAATCTCCAAAATTTTCTCTAAGTCGGGTTGCTTGACCAGGGGTCTTCAATGCAACTTTTTCCTCTTCGTCAATTTTCTTCTTAGAATTTGTTGCCCAAATGAAGAGCGCGATACATACTATAATAACAACTACGGTCATGATTTTTTGATTTAACGATTTAAAAGTATCTAATGTATATATTTTTTTGTCCAATAATTGGTAAAGAATCATATTCAATTTCAGTAAAACTCCATACATCTTCTTTGTTTACAAAGGTTGTTGTTTCAGTTCCCTCTCTCTTGTTTATAGAGATGTTAATATTATGAGATGAATTAAAACGTTCTGACATTTCTTCACAAAGAATTTTATATGTTTCATAACTATTAGGACTATAATTATGTAAACTTATAAATCCAAGTTTGTTTTTTTTGATCTTAAGATTACAGCTCCAGACAATAGCTCCTGTTTCGTACGAGAAAACTATTTCCTTATTATCCTTATCAGAATAATCAGGAAATTCGCTATAATCTACATCATGTTGTTGTAAAACTTCCACTATTTCATCAAACGACGTAACATTTACTGCGAAGCCAAGAAAATTGTTTATAGCTAACTTATCGAATTGTCTTTGGGGCTCATTTTTATAAGTATCAAGAGGTTCGTTTGAGAAATTGATTTCTCTTTCTTCTTGTTTGTCACAACCTACTTTTTCCTTTTTTTTACGGTTGCTAAAATACAAAAGGGAGCACCTGTCAAAGCCAACAATAACGTTGCAGACATTTTTTGTCCTGCAGCATCGGCTGCACCATAAGATGCAGCTGCAATTGCGACAAAGAGATTTAATGCTGCGAATACGAGTAATACAACACCTAAAATTTTCATAATAATATACTTAATTAATATCCATTACTTTATCTATGACATTGTCCGAAAAGTTAATACGCATAATATTAAGGGGATTTCCATTTACCGTATTGAATGTCCAATTCTTTCCTCCATTGGCTGATACATCAATTGTCTTAACTGGAGTCGTATGTAACTAAAGTTTTTCTCCTATCATATTTGACACGATTTCGAACACATAAATCACATCATCACCTTGTGAAACTTTTCTTAGTATTCGGCTTACAACAAGATCTATATTTACGCCATTGTCTCTGTATTTATTGCCTGCATCATCTTGTCTAAGATAGAAGCAAAAAGACTCTCATGATGTTGTCATCTGATTCTTCAAAATAAAACCTTCTGAAATATTTAACGGCGTCTTTTGTGGGTAACTACATGCGTTGTCAAAGTCTCCACGAAGCTACGCAGTATTATATGAAGCAAATTGTCTGAGCATATTTCCTCCATTAATTCTTGCTTCGTATGGAATAACCACTCCTAAGAATTTAGCCTATTCAATTCTGTTATAGAAGTATAATTCTTTTAACCACGACGCAAATATATCGAAATTCTATCAAAAATCAAAATATTATATATATATTCTTACTCTAGAGTTTAAGAATCCTGCCATAATAGTTCTAAAATACTACAATGTATGTCAAAAACGAACCCTTTATATTCATATACAATCCATTCTTTGTATGTTGGGCTGCAATACTCACCTTCCTGACTCTACGCGGCAAAACCGTTTTTCTCTACTTTGTCTTTATTTTTGCCACCTTTTTAGAAGTAAAAATGGAGAGATTTACATTCATCCATACACCTTCGGGGTAAATATCCAAGTGCAATAATCAGAAAATTGCCGTTCATAACCATTCAGCGGTAGTAAGAATGGTCATATTCGATCTTATTTCTTTGTAGGGTTTTCTTGAAAATCATCTAAAATAGAGCAATATTCTCTTGTGCATTTCAGATATTTCTCGTACATTTACACCTATGAACTAGCTAGTTACGGACATATCAAAAGTGGTGCTAAACATAGCGGAAGAAATGCGATTGATGCATGGAACCATCAATCAGCAGCATACTGAGATCACGAAATTGAACCGTAACATCAAGCCTTTAAATCATCAACTTCGTAAAAAGAACGAGGAGATAGCCAAGATGAAAATTCGACTTATAGGTCTGATTTTACAAATGATTTGTTCCCATTATATTACAGACTTGACCACAGATTATGACATTTCTAATGACCGATTTGGGTTCAAGAGAACATCTCCGGCCTTCTGAGAACTTGACGCAGAAGGATTGAAATTTTTTCTGAATACGACAAAGTCGTTTACTCGCGGCCGAGAGTAGCATTACCTGCGGCCGAGAGAAGCGTTACCCTCGGCCGCGAGTAGCATTACCCTCGGCCGCGAGTAGCATTACCCTCGGCCGCGGGTAGATAACTTGTAATAGTTTTACAAAATACGTAAAACCAGTGGTTGCCAATTTCATGGAGATGGAATTGGATTTTAGCAAGATTGAATTGGAGATAATGAGTTCAAAAGTTTACTTATTCGGACGGGAATGGTCTGCAGCACCGACGTTGTCCGCAATATATCCATTCCTGGGTTGCGGTGGATTCTTCGTTTTCAGCTTCTTCCCAGTTTTTCTTCCTCTTTAAAAGTCCGAAGTTCTCCCCTCTCCCTCGTTCTGCAAAATGCGTTCGTAAAACGCCTCGTATTTTTTTGCCACGAGCAGGTGGTCGTAATGCCGGTTGACATATTCTATGCTCTGACGCTTCAATTCATCAATGCGGTGGCGGTTGGCCACCAGTTTTTCCAACTGAGAATAAACGCTTTCGTAGTTGGGCTGCACATTGACGATGGGGCGCAGTTGGGCTTCGCCAAGAAGACGATAGTGTTCCTCCTCGCCACCGCCAATGCAGACGAGACCGCGCGACATGGCCTCCAGGGAATTCATGGAGGGGGTGTAGCTGTAGAGCTGATCGAGAATGGCATCGCTGCCGTTCATCATCTCAACATACTGGCGGAACGGCACGGAACGCGCCACGCGCAACTGCACCTCTGAGGGGTGGTTCTGCGCGACGGCTTCAGCGGCCCGCAGCATGATGTCGGTGCCCTTGTATTCGCTGCGGCGCTCGTTGATGCCGATGAAAAGACGCAGAGGGCCCTGATGGGGGTGTGCCTGCAACTGGCGCAGCATTTCGGGCTTGGAATGGATGGGGAGAGGGATGTAGACGGTTTTCTCTGGAAAGGCAGGCTTGTAACACACGTAATACTCATACAACCCTGCAACGATGCCATCGCAGTCGCGGGCGATGAATTTGTTGAGTTGCCCTTTGGCCGTTCCCAGCCAGTCTTTCTGTTCTTTGACGGCATCGGCATTGGTTCTCGTTTCAGCGCCGATGTTGAAATCGCTATAGCGGAGCGGTTTTTCATGCGTGCAGGTGTGCACCCAAAACCAATCCATCCCCATGGCACAGAGGATGACGCGTTTATTGTGGCGACGGAGGTAACGATAGAAGGGACGCAGGCGCTCTGCCTTGAGCTCGGCAAAAACGGGGTTGATGAACTGCACGATGTCGAAACCGCGGAGGCGCGGCAAATCGGAACAGATTTTTGCCATCAGGCGTAAGGCTGCAAAACGTGAGGTTCCGTAACGGGCCCAGTCGAGGTCGCGCGGATAGTTTTTCCAGAAATCGCCATTAGAAGCCACCACGACATGATGGCCCAATGAGCGAAGGCCTTGGGCAAGGGTGGCATGGACATTGCTGTATTCTCCTATCAACAGTATTTTCATTTGGGGAGGATAGATAAGGGGAAGGAAGGGAGAGGTGATGTATGATGTATAATTTGTAAACTACCGCTAAGCAAAATTCCATTCTGTCTGCTTAACAGACAACGGAAATTTTTCTGTCTGCCCCGGAGGTGAGGCACGACAAACAAACTGGGACGGCGGAGAAATGGGTATGCGTCTACGCGTTTGAAGCGCCCAGGCTTACTCCTCCGGCTTTGCCAGAGGCAATAGGAGGCGGAGAAGGCAGAGTCCGGCAGAGGTGTTGGCGAGCAACGAAAAGAAGAAATATTTCAGGGTGTAGCGCCTCACGGGCAACGGATAAAGGCCGTTGGTCTTCAGAAGACGGACATGAGAAAACAAGGCTTTTCGGGAGCGCAGGAGCATAACGGCTTGGTATATATAGTCCATTGTCAGTTGGGAAACACGACGATCCAAGGCTTTGCTTGCATTTCCTTTCAAATGGCACGTCTCATCGCGCAGGCGCTTGATGACGGTGAGCAGATGGTCGAGCCGCATCTTGAAATGGGCGCGCGAACGGCGCGTGGTGATTGAGGATGGGCAGCGGCGATAGAAATAGGCCGTGATGTCGGTGGGCAGGAGTGTTTTGGCGCGTAGGAAAAGCAGCGGTGTGAAAGCCTCGTCTTCATGAAAGAGGCCGACGGGGAAACGTAGGCTACCAAGAAGGTCGAAGCGAAAAACGTAATGGCAAGCCGAGCCCTGAATGTTGTTTTTCAAAAGATGGGAAACGCCGTCGGTCATGGGGCGGCAAGCGCGGCGTTCTCTGAAATGCTCGCTTCGCGTCCATCCGAAGAGGAGGATGTCGGGGCGGCGTTTTTTGATTTCGCAAATGACATGGGAATACTGACTGGGAATGAGGCGATCGTCGCTGTCAACAAACTGCACATAGGTGCCCCGCGCACATTCCAACGCGGCGTTGCGGGCCGCTCCCAGACCGAGATTGTCTTGACGAAGGAGCTGGAGGGCTTCACCGTAGGGAGCAAGAAACGTGGCAATGGGCGTGGCGGAACCGTCGTCCACCACGATGACTTCGCGCTCTTCATTCCGAAGCGGCAGAGAGAGAATGCTCTCAATGCAATCCGTGAGCATTTCCCGAGGCTCGTTGTAGCAGGGGATGATGAAGCTGATCAACGGGCGCGGCGGATTTTCCACAGAAGTTTGTTGATGAAGCATAATCCGTTAATTCCAAATAGTTTCAACAATATGACCTTGATTTTCAAACGCAGCGGCAAGTGGGCCATCGGAAGGCTGTGTGCCTTCGGCAGGATGGGCGGCATGCCAGTGAGGCGGCAGACGTCGAGTTGTATGTTCACGACATGGAGGTAATATTCCGCACTGCGCGTCACGTCCCAATGGTCGAGATGGGCGTGCAGCAACGAGAGGAGGTGGGCGCCGGTGGCGGTGGCGGTTATGCCACGAGGGTTGTGGCAATAATAATAGAGGCCGACATCGGTTTGACGTATCTGCCTGACTTCACGAAGCACGAGGGGCATGGTGTGTACGTCTTCGAAAATGACGCCGACGGGAAAGCGCACGTTGCGGAACACAGACGCATGAAATATCTTGTTACAAGCATAGGCGTGTTCATGGCCGTGGTTTTCAACCCAATAGCGCGTGGCGTCTTGGCAGACGCTGGGAACGAAATTCAGGAGCGACTGTTTTTCTGAACCATAGAAGCGCAATATGGGAAACTCTATCATGTCGTCGCCCTCGCGCAACTGCTGCATGACACGGAGATGGGTGTCGGGGGCCAGAAAGTCGTCGGAGTCGACAAAGGTGATCCACTCGCCTGCTGCCAAACGGATGCCTGTGTTGCGTGCTTCGCTCAGTCCTTTGTTTTCTTGATGAACCACGCGAAAACGCTCATGGCTGGCACACCATTCGTCGCAGAGATGGCCGCTACCGTCGGTTGAACCGTCGTCCACCAATATCACTTCGCTGTCGGCGACCGACTGCCGAAGCAGGCTTTCAAGACAGCGATGAAGGAAGGGCGACACGTTGTAGACGGGAACGACAACCGAGAGTTTTACGTACATATATAATATATGAGAGTGCTGGTTTGCAGTATTTACGAAGAAGAGAAATATGACGGGAGGGGAAAGAACGCGACAGGTGGGAGGGTTGAAAAATTGGAATATTAAGTCGATGGAGATTGTGCGGAAAAGCCCTATCTGCGGCTCTGTGCGGGCTGAAAGCCCA
>OLPC01002763.1_pt1 | contig 12609 bp, 7 predicted proteins | sample 1672341 | NCBI WGS metagenome assembly OLPC01 (sample SAMEA3136673, study PRJEB25190) | human gut metagenome | reverse complement strand
TATTTGTATAAAAGTGAGCACCGTTCAATTACCCGGGATGCTCCTCATCGAAAAAAATTTGCCGATGAGATACTTTCTTTTGATTTCGGTCTACACTGCAGAGTGAGAAATAAGTTTTTTCTAACCAGGAGCACCGATGGCCGACGCCGTACTTCTAAAAATCAAGTCTCTCATGCCCAACCTCTCCGCCAAGGAGCAAAAAATCGGGCGTTTTATCCTCGACGACCCACGCGCGGCATCGCGCATGACCATCTCCGAGATGTCCAGCACGCTCGACATCGCCGATTCGACGGTCTTTAAGTTCACGCGAAGCCTGGGGTACAACGGATTTCGCGACTTCCACAACAATTTGCTTTCCGAGGAATTCGACCCCGAGATCTCGATTCACGAAAACGTTCGCCCCAACGACAGCTCCCTCGACATCGCAAAGAAGGTATTCCATTCCTCGGCGACTTCGCTTTCCGACACGCTCGCGATGATTCGCGAGGACGATCTGGAGAAGGCGCTGCAGTTTTTAACGAGCGCGCGCATCGTCTCGTTCTACGGTTGCGGCGAATCGGCAGTCGTAGCGCTTGACGCTTACCAGAAGTTTCTGCGCTCCCCCATCAGTTGCCACTTCATCATGGATTCGCACATGCAGCTCATGCATGCCTCCCTCACGCAACCGGAAGATTGTGCCTTTGTAGTTACCCACACAGGTGTTACCAAAGAGATGCTCTCCATCGCGCGCATGGTCAAAAGCGCGGGCGGCAAGGTTATCGTGATCACGAGCTACCCCAATGCGAAGATCTCCGAATATGCCGACGTAACGTTTGTCTCGACCTCCGAGGAAACGGGCTATCGCTCCGAGTCGCTCTCGAGCCGCTACCCGCAGCTCGCCATCATCGACTCGCTCTACACCACGTTGATGTTTCGCAACCCCAATGCTTCCGAATCCTTGAGCCGAATCCGCACGATCATCAGCACCACCAAAGAGGACCATTAATAGCAAGGGGCAAAGGCGCTTCTTTCACATTTCGCTTATACGCCCCTCCGGCGATACTTTCTGCTTATATGGCTTATACGCGCCCCGGCGATACTTTCTTCACCCTCGCTTTGGGACGAGACCGCATCTGGCCCCTCCGCTTCAAATGAGTGGCGGAAATTCACTCGTTACCGAGATGGGTGGCGGAAACCCGCTCGTTTACGGGGCGTTTCCCTCTCCCAAACGTATGCGGAACCGCCACTCGTTCGAAAACGAATGAAAAGCCGCCGATCATCAGAGGGCGATGTGGCGGAAAAGAAGAACAAAACCGCCACTCATTCACGGCAGCACGTTGCTTATGAGCGCGCTCGGCCATGCTCGATGCATAGCCGGGCGCGCTTTTTATCGTTCGCTATATCGTTCGCTTAATTGTCGACGGGCTTGAAGACGACGCCCTCGCCAAAAACGCTGTTGAGCAGGTCTTTGCCCTCCTCGACGGTCTGCGGCGTCAGGTTTTGCTCCATCACGTTGCCAAACGGGCTCGCTGCAAAAGGCGAACTCGGCACCGGAGTCAAGCGCACCGGCTCGACGGCGGGCACAGAAACAGACGTCTCATCAACCTGAGGTGACGAAGCGGGTTCGGCAGGCGCCGGCACGGATGCGGGTACTGCAAAAGGCGAAGCTGCAGAGTTGGAGGCGGGTTCTTGGAAAGGAGGCTCCTCGGCGTCAGCCTCGCCGATCATGGCATCGTCATAGGGAACCTGCTCATCTTCCCAAGGGGCACGCTCGTCGGCATCGCTCGCCGGAGCCGCACTGGGGGCCACGGTCTCTGCAGCAGGAACAACCGCAGGCGTAATCGGCTGCGAAGCCGGAGCCGGCGTTGCAGAGACTGCGTGAGCAGCGCTCGAAGCGGGCGGCTGGAACGGCGATCTTGACGTGACGGCGACGGTAGCATCGGGCTCGGCAGCGGGGACAGCGGACCCAGCGACAGGGACAGCGGACTCAGCGACGGGCGGCACCGGACGCTCGAATACCTCGGCCACAGGAGCGGAAGCGGGCGCAAGATCTTGCTGGGAAGGCGCCGCGGGCGTCGGCTGCGGCACAGATGCGTCGGGCATTACATACTCGACGGTTCGCGAACCGAATACCTCGCAGACCACCGGCACGATGGCCTCGCAGGAATCTGCTCGCTGCAACATCTTCATGGCAAAGACGGAACCCGCAGGAAGCTCAATGGTCAAACGCGATCCATCATCGGACTGCGCGCGAGCATGGAGCAGCAATGCCCCGCGCGAAGCCTTTTGCGCCGTCACGCGCTTCACAACCTCATTCCATTTGCGCTGAAGATCGAATTGGTCTTCCACGGCAGGGGTCTTGAAGGCGTCGGCAACAGCACGCTTTGCCACCGTAGATTGCTGTGGCGCCAACTTTGGAGCGGGCCGCCCTGAAGCAGGGGCGGGTGCGGGGACAGCCTTGTGCGCTGGCTGCGCTGCAGATTGTGAAGCAGAAGACGCCGGCCGATGTGCAGGCGCGGTGGGAACCGAGAAGGCGGATCGTTCTTGAGACGCAGATGCGGCTTTTGGCGCCGTCTGCGTCAAAGCGGGCTGAGACGCAGGCGTCGGATTGTTCCAAGGCGCCGCCGTATTCGAAGTCGGCCTGTTCGCCGACGCAGCAGCCTGCGGCACCGCCTTCTGTTCACGATTCTGCGCAGAAGACGAAGTAGCGGGAGCCGCAAAGGAACCAGAGGACAGCTTTGTCTCAAGCATGTCCAAGCGCTCGGCCAAAGCCTCGAGCGTCAAATCGCTCTCGGGACGCGAAAGACGCGTGAGGGCGATCTCGAGCACCAGACGCGGGTCGGAAGCATTGCGCATCTCGATAGCGGCATCATCCAGCACGGTAAGAATGCGCGCAAGGCGATCGGACGTCTCGAAGCAAGACGCCTCCTCGCCCAAGGCAGGAATGTTTTCTGGGGGGCAATCAAAAAGTTCGGGAGCGGTACCCGCCACGCGCGCCGTGTAGACATCACGCATGTGCGAGACAAGATCGCGCGTGACCTCCAGCAAATCATTTCCCTCTTCGACCTGCGCGCGGACCAGTCCAAAGAGCGTCGCAACATCGCGCGTGGCGATACCCTTCGAAAACTGCGCGAGAATCGCGCCCGAAGCCTCGCCCAACAGGGAGCGAGCATCGCCCACTCGCACGGCGCCATCGCCAAAAACAGAGAGTTGCTCAAGGGTAGAAAGGGCGTCGCGCATGCCGCCGCGGGCATGGCGAGCAACAATCTGCAAAGCTTCTTCGTCGCACTCAAAGCCCTCCTGCTCACACACGTAATGCAGGCGGCCCTCGATATCCTCCATCGAGATGCGGTGGAAATCAAAACGCTGGCAACGGGAAAGAATCGTCTCTAAAATCTTTTGCGGATCGGTGGTGCACAGGATAAACACCACATGCGCAGGCGGTTCCTCAAGCGTCTTGAGGAGAGCATTAAACGCCGCCGGCGAGAGCATGTGGACCTCGTCGATGATATAGACCTTGTAGGCGCCGCGCACAGGGGCGAAGCTCACCGAATTGATAATCTCCTCGCGCACATTATCGACGCCGGTGCGCGAAGCCGCGTCGAGCTCGTAGACATCGGGGTGCGTTCCCGCGGCGATAGCCTCGCACTCAGGACATGTTCCGTCGGGCATGCAGCCCGATGCGCCCTGGGCACGAGCCCCTTCTGCCTGCTGACACAAAAGGGCTTTGGCGAGAATGCGCGCCATGGTGGTCTTGCCCGTGCCGCGCGGGCCGCAGAACAAGTACGCATGCGACAGACGACCCTCCGCCACCGCGTGCTCGAGCGTCGACACGATATGCCGTTGCCCCACAACGGAATCAAAGGTGAGAGGGCGATATTTTCTGTAGAGCGATTCCATGGGTGCTCCTCAACTCAAATGATTACGGGCCCTATTCTACCGTGTCGTGCGACGCCGCACCCATAGCGGCCGTGCTAAACTAACGGCAAACATGACACCCGCACGTACCCCGTGCGAACCAAAACCCAAACGCATTAGGTGACTTCATGCCGTTGTTCTCGCAACATAGCCCGCAGCAAAACGGTGCTGCAACCCTCCTGCGCCGTTATCGCCCGCTCGAGACGCGCGCAACCGGAGGTTTTGGCAGCGTCGAAATCTGTCTCGACACGCGCCTGCAGCGACGCGTCGCCATCAAGCGCATCCCCCTTGTTGCAGAAGGCATGCCTGCACCGGCAGGCTCCACCGCCGCAGCGCTTGCCGAAGCACGCACCGCAAGTATGCTGCAGCACCCCAACATCGTTTCGGTCATCGATTTCACCTATGATGCCTCCTTCGCCTACTTGGTCATGGAATACGTGGACGGACTTTCGCTCGAGGAGTTCCTCGCTCAAGTCGACGGCCACTCACTCACGTACGATGAGGAAGCGCACATTGCGGACTCCTTATGTCAGGCGCTTGCCTACGCGCACGAAAACGGCGTGCTGCACCTCGATATCAAACCGGCAAACGTGCTCATCGACCACAGCGGGCACGTCAAACTGGCCGATTTTGGCATGGCGTGCCTCACGAGCGCCGCGGGCTGGGGCGGAGCGCGCGGCGGAACCATCGGATACATGTCGCCCGAACAGCTCGACGGGTCTGTAGTGGACGAGCGCTCCGACCTGTTCTCCCTTGCCTGCGTGCTCTACGAGTCGCTCTGCGGCGGCAAGCCCTTTGTCGCCGCGTCTCCCGCAGACTCGCTCAAGCGCATCGAAGCTGGTGTCGAGACGCCCAGCGAGCTTTTGCCTGATATTCCCGCATCCGCGGAGCACGCGCTTTTGCAGGCGCTCTCCCCCACGCCGGAATCCCGACCCGTTCGCGCGGACGACTTTGCCGAGACGTTCCTATCGGAGATGGGTAATGCGCGCCAGGGCAAAAAGAGCCTCGCACGCATGATCGCGCGCATGACGTCCGACGAGATGGACCCCGTGGAGCCGACCCAAGACGACGAGCCCACCGTAACCGATCCGGCAAAAGGCCTTTTGGGAACCAGATACCCTCAAGCCCGATTGCTGCTGGGCGTCATCGCGTCGGGCCTCGGCGTCGCTTGGCCGTCTTTTGCCATCCTGCACGCCATGGGCCTGGCTCAGGCTCCTGCCGCCCTCTCCGCCATCGTCATCGGGGCCGCTGGCGGCGCCGCGCCTCAGATTGGCTCGGCCCTGCTTGCAGCCGGGCTCTTCACCATGATTGTCAACTCGACCCCCCTCGTCCCCGCACTGCCCTCCCTTGCGCTCATCGCCGCATTGGGAACATCGTGGTGGCTCGTATGGGGACGCGCCTCGCGCCATGCATCAACGGCACTCGTCGTGACCTATGCCTTATCCGCATCGCCATCGCTGCCGGCCGATGCCTGTCTTGTCGGAGCTTGCCTGGCCGCGTACCTCGCGTCGCCTGCCGAGGCGGGGATCTCGTGCGCACTCGGCATGATCTTAGGGAGGCTGTCGCTACTCGCTTGCACAGCAGGTGGGGTCCTTGGAGCCGATATGCTGGCCCAAGGACTTCTCGATGTGTCCTTTATCGCCCCTGTCCTCATTTGCGCTGCGGGGGCGGCGGGGCTCTCATATTTGCTTGACCGCGGGTGGTCAAATTACCAAAAACAGGGCTCTCGCCTGCTCTTCTTGCTCGCCGAAGCCTGCCCGATCGTCCTCGCCATCGGCATCCTCTGTCTTGCGCACCCTATGGAAATTGCCAGCTTGCGCCCCGAGAACATCGCAAATGCATTTGGAGCCGGAATCGTATCCTCTATAATTGTTTGGATTGACATGTATCTATTTGGCTATGAACACGGCCCGTCGAAAGAGTGATCGTACGTGAAGTTTCTGAACACCTTCGAAGACCACGTGGCAGGCATCCTCGGTGCCGCCCGCGCACCATTTTCCTTCAAGAAGCTCGCCAAGCAGGCGGCTCACGAGATGGAAGATCAGACGCTTGTGGTCAATGGCGTCAACACCGCGCCGGCACTCTATACGATCTTGATTGCCAATGACGACGACCCTTTGATGGCCCCTTACTACCCGCAGCTCTCGCGCGAAGTGAGCGAGTTCGTCAAGGCTCAGGCAGAGAAGAAGCGCTACACCTTTGTAGGCGAACCCCTGGTGCGCTTTATGATCGACCCCTCTCTTAAGGGCGGCAAGTTCTCCGTCTTTGCCGAGAACGTCGATGCCCCCACGCTGGGACGTCTGTACGAGGAAGAGCGCGCGTACCAAAACGGTATGTCGGCACCAATGCCGCGCCAGCAGCAAACGCCGCGCCCCATCCAGCCCGCTCCCGCGCCGCAGCAAAACCCCATCCAGCCTGCCCCCGCCTCGCGTCCCGTGGCACAGGTACCCAGCCCGGCAGCCGTCGAAAACGATCCGTTTGCCCCCAACCCGCCCGATCCTGCAGCGCCCATCCCCGTGCCGCAAACCGTAACGCGCGAGGCCATCGCCGGCATGGGCGGAGCAGCCGCAACCGGCGGTGCAATCGGTGCTGCGGCAAGCATCGCCGCCAACATGGCAAACGCACGCGCAAACCAGGCTCCCGCACAGCCTTTGGCCCAGCTTATCGATGTCGTGACCCGCGAAACCCTCGAGGTCAACGCGGCACATTGCATCATTGGCCGCGAGCGCGCTGCCGCCGACGTGATCCTTCGCGACCCCAACGTCTCGCGCCGCCATGCCGAACTCACCTTCACGGGCTCCGACTGGTCCATCGAGGACCTCAACTCCACCAATGGCACGTTTGTGAACAACCGCCGCATCACGCGCTGCCCGTTGCGCAACGGCGACCTGCTCACCTTTGGTCTTAGCAACTTCGAGTTCAGAAGCTAGGAGCAGCTCATGATCGACCTGATCTTGTTCACGGGGCGCATCGTCCTCGTCGTCTTGCTCTATATCTTCCTGTTCGCCGTCATGAAGACCGGCGTGGGTCTCGTCCGCGGTCAACGCCGTGACTCGGCAATTTGGACCATCGATGTCGACAAGGGCCCTCGCGGCATCCGCGGCATCCATGTGGACATGCTCGGACCCGTAATCGTGGGTCGCTCGCCTTCGTCCGATATCTGCATTAACGAGCCCTTTGTCTCGGCATCGCACGCACGTTTCACCACCCAAGGTCCCGCCCTCGTGATCGAGGACCTCAACTCCTTGAACGGAACGCTCGTCAACGGCCGCACACTCACCGAGCCTGCCACCCTGCGCGAAGGCGATGAGGTGCAGATCGGCGATGTCGTGATGAAAGTGAATCGCCGATGATCGACGAGGAGAACAATTTCTCTTTCGAAGCTGATACTGGTCTTGGCGACGATGCCGCCACGCCAGCGGCGCATGCTGCCCATATGGCGCCTTCCCCTGTCGAACACGCCGATGTTCCCGCAGTGGGAGCGCACATGGCAGAGTCTGTGGATGCTCCGCAGGACACCGTACCAGCCGACGATGCCGACCGCACCGCCGTGCACGCCGCCGCCCTCGATATCCTGAACGAAGACGCCGCCACGCACGCCGCTGCCGTCGACATCCTGAATGAAGACATCGATTTGGCCGAAAAGGACGCTGCCCCGGCCTCCGTCATCCCCACTGCCAGCGCCGAGGCTCCTGCAGAGCCATACCCGGAGCAGGCGCCCGACGCATCCGACGCCGCGCCCGATGACGAGCCCGCAGCCCCGGCCCACGCCGCGCCCAAGCCGCGTCCGCTTCCCACCGCCTCGCTCGACGATACTGCCGAGATTGACGTCGAAGCCGTGGAAGCACAGCTCAAAGACCCTGGCAGCACGCAAAGCTTCGCCCCCATCACCGAAGAGCGCATCGACACCGACTCGACCTACGACGCCGGAACCACCACCACGCTCATGTGGGGAGCACGATCCGACGTGGGCTGCGTGCGCTCCCATAACGAAGATTCCTATCTGGTGCAGTCGCCGCTCTTTTGCGTCTGCGACGGCATGGGCGGACACGCGGCGGGCGAAGTTGCATCTTCGCTTGCTGTGGAAACCATCGCGAAGACGGCGCCGAACGCTGCCGACCCCGCGCTTCTCGCAGCATCGGTCGAGGCCGCCAACGCCGCCATCATCGAAGCCGCAGCGAACGGCTTGGGCAAATCGGGCATGGGTTGCACCGCGACCTGCGCCTATATCGACGGCACCACCATTGCCATTGCCCACGTGGGCGACTCGCGCGCCTACCTGCTGCATGAGGGCACCCTCATCCGCGTAACGCGCGATCATTCCTATGTCGAGGAACTCGTAGACGCCGGTGAAATCACCGCCGACGAAGCGCGCACGCACCCAAATCGCTCGGTCATCACCCGCGCACTCGGCTCCGACCCCGCCATGTACGCAGACCATTTCCAGCTCAACATCGAAGAGGGCGACCGCCTGATCCTATGCTCCGATGGCCTATCGAGCATGGTCCCGGACGGCGATATCGAGACCATCGCCGCCCAGTCCTCGACCGCACAGATTTGCACTGACAATCTGGTAGACGCAGCCCTGGCGGCAGGTGGCGGAGACAACGTGACCGTTGTCGTCGTAGATGTGGTGGACGACGGGCGCATCAAAACCCTCATCAGCAAGCGCCGTCGTAACCTCATCATCGCCTTGGTCGCGCTCGTAGCCGCGCTCGTGCTCTCGGGCATCGTTGCCGCCGTGTCTATCACGCGCTCCGTGTTTTTGGGCGTGAACAGCGACGACACCGTGGCGATCTATACCGGCATCCATGCCGACTTTTTGGGCATAAAGCTCTATCACATCGAAGACACCACGTCGGTCAAGCTCTCAGACCTGCCCGACGATACGCGCAACCGTCTTGAAGAAGGCATTCCGCAAGATAATCTCGAGGACGCGCGCAATACGATTTCGGAATACCGTGCGCAAATCGATGCCGCCGAAACCGAACAGGTGCTCACCGCCGAGACGATTCGCAAGAGCGCAGACGCCAACGCGGGAGAAACCGATTCGAGCGGCGCCGATAGTTCCGCCACCGGTACTCCGACCGATACGACCGATACGACTCAAACCACCAAAGGAGGCGCATGATGGGAAGCCGCCGCAACACCGAGCTTTTCTTGCTCATCGCTTCCGCGTTCCCGGTAACGCTTCTGTATGCACTCTATGTCACGGGCACCGGAGCCGCGCTTTCATTCCAGACACTTGCCGTACCCATCGGCCTGTTCGCCGCCTTCACCGCGGCGCACATCGCCGCGCGCATCTTTGTCCCCGGCGCCGATCCGGCGATTCTGCCCATTGTCTTTTTCCTCTCGGGCATCGGCATCACCTTTGTCACGCGCCTGGCACCGAGCCTTGCCATGAACCAGCTGATCATCCTGTTCGTGTCCATCACGCTCATGGTCATCACGCTTGCTTTGGTCAAGAATCTCGACATCGTGAAGCGCTATAAGTACACGTTTGGCGCGATCGGCATCCTGCTGCTCATCCTGCCCATGTTTATCGGTACCGAGATTTACGGCTCCAAGCTGTGGATTCGCATTGGCTCGTTTACCATCCAGCCCGGCGAGTTCGCCAAGGTCTTCATCGTCTTGTTCCTGGCTGGCTACCTCTCCGAGAACCGCGAGCTGCTCTCCATCTCCAGCCACTCGATCATGGGCTTCAAGATTCCGCGCCTGCGCCTGCTCACCCCGCTGTTCTTGGTGTGGGGCATCTGCCTTCTGGTCGTTGTTTTCGAACGCGACCTGGGTTCGGCACTGTTGTTCTACACCATCTTCTTGATGATGCTCTACGCCGCAACCGGCCGTGTCTCCTACGTGATCATCGGCTTTTTCCTGCTGGCAATCGGAGCCGTGGGCGCCTATCACTTCCTGTCCCACGTACAGGTGCGTTTCCAAATCTGGCTCAACCCGTTTGCAGACGCGCAGAATAAGGGCTATCAGATCGTACAGTCACTTTACTCCCTGGCCGACGGCGGACTGGCCGGCGTGGGCGTGGGCAAGGGCCTCGCCAAGCTCATCCCGATCGTCGAATCCGACTTCATCTTCTCCGCTATTGGCGAAGAGATGGGCCTGCTTGGCGGCGCCGCGGTTCTTCTTGCCTTTATGCTCTTCGCGGTGCGCGGCCTCACCACCGCCGCACGTGCCAAGTCCGACCTTGCCGCTTTCACGGCAACGGGCCTCACCGCCGCCATCTCGTTCCAGGCGTTCTTGATCGTGGGCGGCGTAACCAAACTCATCCCGCTTACCGGTGTTACCCTGCCCTTTATGAGCCAGGGCGGCTCCTCCCTGCTCGCGAGCTTTGTCATTGTGGCACTGCTCATGCGCGCAGGCGACGAGGCAACCGGTCGCAGCGTTGAGCTTGCGGGCACGGGCATCTCCACCGCCCTTCCCGACAGTGCTGTTGCAGGGGCTCCCACCAGCAAAAACGGCACCCGCTTCTTCACGGCCAGCACCGGTGCCGCTGCGGGATCGCACGCTCGCCCTAACTCGCGTATGCGTCGACGTCTGCTTGACACGCCCGAATCCGGCGTACTGGGCCGCGTTGCGCTGGCAAAGCGCCTTACGGTCACGGTGTTCGTCTTCACCGGCCTGTTTGCCATCCTCATTGGCAATCTCACCTATCTCCAGGTGTTCCAGGCCAAGAACATCCAGAGCATGCCCAGCAACAACCACACGATCATGCGCGCCGCCTATATCAAGCGCGGCTCCATCATCACCTCCGATGGCGTGACGCTTGCCGAATCGGTCCAAAACGCCGACGGAACCTATTCGCGTTCCTATCCCAACGGAAACCTCGCCGCGCACACGGTGGGCTACTATTCCACGCAGTACGGCTCCACAGGCATCGAATCGTCGATGAACGACACGCTCACCGGATCGCGCGATTACTCCAGTTGGAAGAATGCCGTCAACTCGCTTGCCGGCATCACTCAGCCCGGCAACACCGTGAAGCTCACCATCAACTCGAGCATTCAGCAGGCCGCCGAGCAGGCGCTTGCTGGCAAGAAGGGTGCCATCGTGGTGCTCGACCCGCGCACCGGCGCCGTGCTTGCCAAGGCAAGTGCCCCCAGCTACGACAATTCCAATGTCGAAACCCTCATGGGCACCAATGACGAATCCCAGGGTTCGCTCGTAGACCGCTCCACCCAGTCGCTCTACACGCCCGGCTCGACCTTCAAGGTCGTCACGCTCGCCGCAGCACTTGACTCGGGCAAGACAACCCTGGACCAAAGCTTCGAGTCGCCCTCGTCCATGAAGATCGGCGACGCCGATGTCACCAACCACCTCAACGCCAATTACGGAACCGTAAGCCTCGAGCGCGCTTTTGCGCTCTCTTCCAATGTTGTCTTTGGCCAGCTAGCCACCGATATCGGCGCCGACACCCTTACACAGTATGCGCGTGCATTCGGCTACGGGCAGTCGCTTGGTCAAGACTTCGGCACCGCCGAGTCGATTATTCCCGACGCCGGCACGATGACGGAATGGGAGCTTGCCTGGGCAGGCGCCGGCCAGCCCGTTGGCCAAGGCCACACCCCCGGCCCTCAGACCACGGTGATGCAAAACGCCGTGATCGCCGCCGCAATCGCCAACAACGGCATCGCCATGAAGCCCTATGTTGTTGCGCAGACGCTTTCCCCCGAGGGCACAGTGGTCAAAACCACCCAGTCGCGCTCACTTGGCCAGGCAATTAGCTCGGACACCGCAGCTAAGGTCAAGGAAGCCATGCTGGAGGTCGTCGAAGACGGTACTGGACAGGTTGCTCAGGTTTCCGGCGTTAAGGTAGCCGGCAAGACGGGCACCGCAGAGATCGGATCGGGAAACATCAACTCGGTCTTTATCGGTTTTGCCCCCTATGACACGCCTACCGTGGCCATCTCGGTCATGTTGGAGGATTACACCGAGGACAGCGGCGAGGCCAGTGCCGCAGAACTTGCGAGCCAGGTTTTGAAAGTAGCCTTGGCCGTTCAAGGCGCGTGATGGTATATGAATAGTATGCATTCAATGCATTTGAAGTGTGAGGAGTAAGAATGGCGGAGCAACAGCGCTTGCTGGGAGGAAGGTACCTCCTTAAGGAGAAGGTCGGAACCGGTGGCATGGCCACGGTTTTCCGTGCTCAAGACCAGGTTTTGAACCGTGCCGTAGCGGTCAAAATCATGCTGCCCCAGTATGCAGGAGACCCCACGTTCGCCGCGCGCTTCAAGCAAGAAGCCCAGGCAGCAGCAGCCCTGCAGAGCCCCTACATCGTAGGCGTCTACGACTGGGGCAAGGATGGCGACACCTATTACATCGTGATGGAGCTGCTTCACGGCACCGATCTTAAGAGCGGCGTGCGCAGCCACGGCGCTCTCGACCCCAAGAAGGTCGCGCAGATCGGCTCGCAGATCTGCGGCGCGCTCTCGATTGCCCACAAGCACGAGATCATCCACCGTGACATCAAGCCTCAAAACATCATGGTGCAGCCCGATGGCAACATCAAGGTGATGGACTTTGGCATTGCCCGCGCAAAGAACAGCCACCTCACTCAGGACAACAACGTCTTGGGCACCGCCCACTACGTAAGTCCCGAGCAGACGCGCGGCCAGGAGCTCGGCCCCACCTCCGATATCTATTCGCTCGGCGTGGTGATGTACGAGTGCGCCACAGGCCGCGTTCCCTTTGACGGCGACGATG
>OLPC01002754.1_pt1 | contig 12648 bp, 10 predicted proteins | sample 1672341 | NCBI WGS metagenome assembly OLPC01 (sample SAMEA3136673, study PRJEB25190) | human gut metagenome | reverse complement strand
CGGTATATGGAAACTCGAAGTCGGCTCTAATAAACCTGCTAAAATTGCTGACAAACGGGAACGAACGGCTGGCACGGAGGTTGCACTCAATCACCTTGATGTCGTTCTCGCGTGCCAGATACTGGATATTGAACGGACCGGAGATGTTCAGCTCACGGGCAATCTCGCGGCTGATGCGCTTGATGCGGCGCACCGTTTCCACATACAGCTTTTGCGGTGGGAACTGGATAGTGGCATCGCCCGAATGCACTCCGGCATACTCAATGTGCTCACTGATAGCATATGCCACAATCTCACCATTCTGAGCCACAGCGTCCATTTCCACTTCCTTGGCGTGCTCGATGAACTGGCTCACCACTACCGGATGCTTTTTCGATACATTGGCAGCCAGTTTCAGGAAGCGTTCCAACTCTTCTTGATTGGAGCAGACATTCATGGCCGCACCACTCAGCACATACGAGGGACGTACCAAAACAGGGAAGCCTACCTTGTCAATAAAGGCATGGATGTCTTCCATAGAAGTCAATGCGCTCCATTCGGGCTGATCCACTCCGATGCGGTCCAGCATGGCCGAGAATTTATCCCGGTCTTCGGCATTGTCAATGCTCTTGGCACTGGTACCGAGGATATTTACATTTTGCGCATCCAGACGGAGAGCCAGATTATTGGGAATCTGGCCACCGGTAGATACAATGACTCCGTGAGGATTCTCCAGTTCGAGAATATCCATCACACGCTCGAAAGTCAGCTCGTCAAAGTACAGACGGTCGCACATATCATAGTCGGTAGAAACTGTTTCGGGGTTATAGTTAATCATGATGGATTTGTAACCCAACTTGCGTGCGGTTTGGATAGCATTTACAGAGCACCAGTCGAATTCCACGGATGAACCGATGCGGTAAGCGCCTGAACCTAATACAACTACCGATTTTTCGTTTTTATAATAATTGACGTCATAACCCGTAGTAGCGTATGTCATATACAGGTAATTGGTCAATTCGGGATGTTCAGATGCGACGGTATTGATACGCTTGACAGCCGGAAGGATATTCAAAGCTTTACGACGGGCGCGTACAGCCAAGTTCTCCTTTTCCATATTGCCACTGGCTTTCAATACGAAGCATGCAATCTGGAAGTCGGAGAAGCCTAATACTTTAGCTTGGCGAAGCACATCTTCGGGCAGATCCTCAATCTTATTATAAGTCGAAAGTTTGGCCTTATAGTCAACGATGTTTTTCAACTTACCCAGGAACCACGGGTCGATTTTGGTCAGTTCGTGGATGCGTTCAATGCTGTATCCTTCTTCCAATGCCGAGGCGATGGAGAAAATACGGAGGTCTGTCGGGTTGGCCAGTTCCTCATCCAGGTTTTCAAATTTAGTATGGTCATTTCCTACGAAACCATGCATACCCTGACCTATCATACGAAGACCTTTCTGAATGATTTCTTCGAAAGAGCGGCCTATAGACATGATTTCACCCACAGACTTCATGCTGGAGCCAATCTGGCGTGATACACCTGCGAATTTAGTCAAGTCCCAACGGGGGATTTTACAAATCAAGTAATCCAACTGGGGAGCTTCGTAGGCTGAGTTGGGAGTACCCATCTCGCCAATCTGGTCTAGTGTGTAGCCTAAAGCGATTTTGGCGGCAACGAATGCCAGAGGGAATCCGGTTGCTTTAGAAGCCAGGGCAGAAGAACGGCTCAGGCGTGCATTTACTTCGATAACACGGTAGTCATTCGTTTCTGCATTGAAAGCATACTGGATATTACATTCACCCACAATACCCAAGTGACGGATACATTTTGTAGACAAATCTTGCAACATTGTTACTTGTTCTTCTGTCAGAGAGCAAGTGGGGGCCACCACGATAGATTCACCGGTATGGATTCCCAGCGGGTCGAAGTTTTCCATGCTTGCCACTGTAAAACAATGGTCGTTGGCATCGCGGATTACTTCGAATTCTATTTCTTTCCAACCTTTCAATGACTCTTCAACCAGGATCTGTTTAGAGAATGCGAATGAACTTTCAGCCAGTTTGATGAAAGCTTCTTCATCCGGACAGATGCCGCTGCCTAAACCACCTAGTGCGTATGCGGAGCGTACCATAACCGGATAACCGATTTCGCGGGCAGCTTTCAGAGCCTCTTCCATACTTTCCACGGCGTGGCTCTTCGGGGTTTTCATCGGAATTTCATCCAGCTTCTTTACGAATAAATCACGGTCTTCAGTGTACATGATGGCTTCTACCGAAGTACCCAATACTTCTACACCATATTTCTTCAGTGTACCGTTCAGGTAAAGTTCGGTACCGCAGTTCAATGCAGTTTGTCCACCGAAAGCCAATAAAATACCGTCCGGTTGTTCTTTTTTGATAATTTCTTCAACAAAGAAGGGAGTGACAGGAAGAAAATAAACCTTGTCGGCTATGCCTTCCGAAGTCTGGATAGTTGCGATGTTAGGATTTACCAACACCGAATGAATGCCTTCTTCGCGCAATGCTTTCAGCGCTTGTGAACCTGAGTAGTCAAACTCTCCTGCCTGGCCTATCTTGAGTGCACCCGAACCCAATACCAGGACTTTCTTTAAATCCTTTTTCATTGAAAGTTTCTTTTATTATAATAGTTGTTTTAATGTCGCTAAATATTAAAAAAAATGCGTCCATCCTCGTACGAGGACTAACGCATTTGTTCGTATGTCTATATTATCTTTGTTCCTGTAGGATACATAGCATTACTAAATTTTGTGCAAAGTAACGACTTATTTCCAAGATAACAAAATAAATCAAGATCTTTGTCAACACAAATTAAAATAAAAGTCTGAAATCCTCTCCGAATGTTCTGTTTTTTGTATATTTATTCGGATTAGCGTATCTTTTGTTGTATCTAATTGGATTTTCCAATGACTTATTTTCACCTTTTTTTTATTCATTGTCAATGAATATTAGGTTTTATTTACAATTTTTGACATATTCGCCAATCTATATAGTATTATCAGCTCAATATTATACATTATTTATATGTCATTCTGCTTATTTTTCCTCAAACAGCCTCTGCTTCCTCTCTATCATCTCATCAATCCTTGCGATATACTGCCCTACATCCTTGACATTCTCGCATCTGTCGATGCGGTGTGTGCCATCCGGATTCGGTACGGGCCAGACGCGCTTGGTGCTTGCCCCTGCTCCGCACGCCACGATGGTCTGTTTTTCCTCCAAAACTACACCATATCGTGTGCTACCATATATTACGCAATATTATCGCTTTAAATTAATCATTGCTAACCCATATACATGAGTATATACAGTGCATTTTATACGATTTGATGTAAAATTGTCAAGGTGCTCCGGCTACTGAAAAGTAGTCGGGGATTTTTCTATCATACCTAAAAATTAAGCGCTTACGTTTATGGCACTCTTTCTTTAATAAACGTCGTTATTATCTTTTCATATCCCTCTGGATCTTTTTTATAATTCTCTGCATGTCCTGCACCATGAACTATATAAATTTCTTTATTACTTTTACAACTATTATAAATTTCTTTTGCCATGTATAGTGGTGCTAAGTTATCCATGTCTCCATGAATAATTAAAATCGGAATTTTTGTCTGTGATACCGCCTTACAAGCATCAGCCTCTTTTAAATTAAATCCTCCCCAAAGCTTTATTCCCACATCTGCAAAAATTTTGAATACCTCTACTGGCATTCCTTTAGGCAAAGAGCTCTTACAATTTAACTCTAACATTTTTGTTGATGTTGTAAATCCACTATCTTCAATAATTCCACAAACAGAATCTGGCAAATCCAAATTACTACTCATTGTGACCACTGCTCCACCCATTGAAATTCCCATAAGAAATATCGGTGTTTCTCTTCCAAAATGTTTTGCAGCCCAATTAGCCCAATCTACACAATCATAACGTTCCTTCACTCCCAATGTGAAAATATTTCCTTCACTTTCATCATGCGCACGCATACTAACAAGTAAAACATTCCATTTTTCTTTCTGCGCAATTTTATAAATCGGCACACCATCCACGTAACTATGACTTCTAAACCCATGAAAGAAGATTACTAATGGAGCATTCTTCTTTCTCTCATAATAATGACCTTCCAACTTTGTTCCATCAGAAGCCAAGATAACAATTTTTTCATTATTTTTTTGCTTTATTTTATATGCTTCGGTAAGCCACTCATATTGCTCATCATCTGCTGTTCCCAAATCTGGCCATGCTGTTTCTCTTCGTTCACAAATTTTTTGGAACACTAATTTACTTCCTACCCCCAAAATTATTATCGAAAAAATAAACATTATAATAACTACTGCAACAATCTTTTTCTTTTTCACTGATTTCTCAGTTATTGCAAGTTGTTTTACTCTTTGCTTCATAAACATCACTTTCCTTCAATATTTATCACATCTCAGCCGAACATAAAGTCGACACGTTGAACTACAGTATTTCTTCAAATCTGGACTGCATCAGAATTCTGTCTATGCCCTCCTTAAAGAGGCTCCGACACCAACTGCCATTGCCTTCTTCGCTTCCAGGGATGCATTTGGTCATTTACTTTTACATTATATCTAATCATGTTTCACATCTTTTCACCATTGCATCTTCACATCTTCGCCGACCATAAGATCGTTGCCTGCTGCTCACCACGAAGAGGTGTGTGATTATTACGAGCAGCGCAGGGAGCTACCGCTCCCAGTATATCACAAGTCTGCAAATAAATCAGCATTGTACACGCCATTCACCAGATACTCATGGACAGCCTTGAAGCCTTCCTTGCCATAATAATCATCTGCATTGATCACAATGAACGGAGTTTTAATTATGTCTTTCGCTACAAGCACAGCTTGTACGGTTCCCCACGGCTTTGTACGGCCTTCCGGAAGTTCTCCCGGAATATCGTTGATATCCTCGCGGATGATAAATACCACATGATTGAAGCCAGCCTCAATTGCATCATGGATTGAGTAGTCTATGATGATGTGATTAGAAGCATCCACCGGCTGTATTTTCGTGTGTAAAAAAAACAAAATTATTTTTTGATATGAAGTATCTCTAAAACTAATTTTACCGCCTGATTCTTCATTATTAACAGAACAATCATATAAATAACAACCGAAGCAGTCACTGAAAAAACTGTAGAAATCAGTACTGAACTAATATATTTTTCTGATATAGAACATATAGTCCATATTGCCAGGCATCCTATAGCAACGGAGAGAATGTCCTTTTTTAGAAAACTGACTCTAAAATATTTTCTTCCATACCACCATGTTATAACCATTGACAGTAACTCCGCAATAACAGTAGTAAATGCCGCAGCATTCTGCTGGAATGTTGGAATAAGGATAAAATTTAATCCTATATTAACAAGAGCCGCAACAATCGTTGCCATCAACACCTTATTTTCGCACCTATAAGGTATTAGAATGCACGATGTATAGAACCAACTAAAAATGCTAAAAAGCAACGCAACAGAAAGAATCTTAAGCGATATATTTGCATCAACATATTCTTGTCCTGCAATAATAAAAACTATGTTTTTGCTTAATGCAATCAATCCAACCATTGCCGGAACGACAATAACAACAAGTGCATTCAAAATCTGGTTGGCTGTTCTATTAAAATAGTCTATTTTTTTCTCTCCCAGATAAGCAGATAATCTCGGAATTGAAACAATAATAATTGCAGCCAGCATTTGTTTTACAATAGTGTAGATTTTGGTGGAGACAGAATACAATCCAACTGATTTATTTCCTGAAAAGAAACCAAGCATTGTAGTATCTGCATTCGTATATATTGTTGTCGCTACTGATGTTGCAAACAGAACTAATATTGGAGCCAAATGCGTTAGAATTTTTGCATTAATGGTAAGTCTTATCTTACAATATTTTCTTCTAGAAACAGCATTAAGTATATTTGCGCCGCTGCATGATATAACTGTGATCCATACATAAGCAAACAAATCACTGCTATTCCTAACGAGTACAAACATAAGTATTAATGAAATAAACTGAAACAAAATGCCTCGAATTGTGATATATTTATAGTCCTCATAAATTTGAAATATCCATTCACTTCCAATCAGCGTAAACATTATGCTTATGCTTAACGCTACCATTATTGAACTATATTGGTTAAATCTTGGAACTAAAAGGATACACACTCCTAAAATTAGATACGAAAAAACTGTCGAAATAAAGTTAATTGAAAAGACCTCCGAAGCAAATAATGACATCTTTTCTTCATTATCTCGATATCTTGCTCCCTCTCTGATAGCATAGGTGCTAATTCCTAAAGCCGCCAGCAATGAAAAATACGAAATAACCGACTGACAAAAATTGTAAATTCCTATATTTTCAACATGAAGGACTCGTGATACATACGGAAAAGTAATCAATGGAAAAATCACCTGACATGCCGTTCTAATCATGTTGAGTCCTGCATTGACACCAATAGATCTTTGATTTCTCATTTTTTCTCAACTCCTTCCACAATTTTTACATAAACCGACATTAATAAACTACGCTATGTAATTTTCTTTTTAAACAGCTAGCCAGTATACTTTACATATTATCCTTTTTATCAGTTGCTTTATTGACGAAAAAGAATGATACTGATTTATTAACGGCTTTTCCTTCGTATGAAGCCCGATGCCTTATACAGAAACGGAATGTACTGCGCCGTTTTATAAAGAATAGTCATTTTTATTCCAACCAATTTCCAAAGAAGCCCACAAGAACATACTTTCATAGAATCAATGTAAAATTTGCAATCACTTTTAAATTCTTTTATTTTCTCATAAGGAACCGTATTCAATAAATTCGCATATGAAAAAAAAGATGCCAACCCAACATGAATTTTAGCTTCATAGTGCATCATACTTCGCTTACTACATATTTCATATATTGTTCCTGCTGCACGAACTGAATCTTTCTTTTTTTCTGTGTACACATTTCCAATAGCAGAATTTTCTCTTATCAGATAGTTATACAGTGGGCAGTCTAGCACTATAACACTTTCGCACTTGAGCAAATACTCAAACACAAAAAGATTATCTTCGCCAATCTTTAATTTTGAGTCAAACCTTATATCTCCAATTTTTTCTTTATTATACAGTTTATCCCAGCAAAATGATGTTAGATATCCATCCCACAGTAATAAACTTCTGATAGCCTCTTGACTGGAAATTTTTTTCTCCGGATGAATTACTTCCTCCTTTACATTTGTGAAGTCCTTAAAATATGAACACTCTACTAAATCCGCTCCATTTTTTATTTGTTTATAGAGCGTCCAAAGCGCATCCGGCTCAAGGGAATCATCCGGATCAAAAAAATAAATGTATTTTCCCTTTGCGTAGTTCAGCCCCTGATTACGCGCATTGGAAACCCCCGCATTTTGTATATGGTAAACCTCAATCCGCCCATCGTTTGCTCCATAATAATCACATATTTCCCCACTGTTGTCTGTTGAGCCATCATCAATTATAATAACTTGAAGCTTTCTGTATGTTTGAATTAACAATGAAGACAAACTTTTTTCCAAATAATCTTCCACATTATATACTGGAACAATAACGCTTATTAAATCATCCACAATTTATCCCCTCGTTATCCTTGCAATCACACTTTATAAGCGCATTTTTTCTTGATATTGCAACTATTATTAATATAACCACAGCCGAAAACGCTCCAGATTCATTGCTAAATGTAGCTTCACTCAAGCTTGCAGAAACCATATAAAATAGAATCAATAATATTGAAAATTTACACCTGTTATTCAGCATTGCGTTATTCAACAAATCTTTGCAAATTTGTATAATCAGTATCACATAAACAATCATTCCAATATAACCAAATTGAACATAAATTGATGGCCAGTACACGTCCGACATTGTAGCATATCCATAATTCATTAGATGAGAATAATTCAACGAATTATAAATATTATATAGTTGTGACTGATTTTTATAAGAGATATTCGTTCCAAATGTCCCAAAACCTGTTCCAAAAGGGAAATGATCATTTGCGATTTTTAATCCAACGCTATGTACACCAACTCTTATGCTTTGACTCGCTCCCCATGATAAATATTGCTGAATTTTGCTTTTTGAAATAAAAAAGCATACAATTCCGATTGGAGCAATATAAACCGGTTTGAAAATATCTTTAAATGATATTCTTTTCTTTTTAGCAAAATTCAAGAGGTAATACGCTAAGATAAATGCAATCGTAATAAATCCCTTTGTTCGGAAAGTTGCCGCAATTGAAAGCAGCGACATTATCTTAAACACTGCATTTCTTTTATCCTCTGTTGCTAGAATACTGTATAAGAGCACTTCATTATAAACAAGGTACGTATAATGAGAATAAATAAACTTATAACTTCTAAGGCCATATCTTACTTCATCTGCTATTCCAGTATTTACAAGCAAATTAACTATTCCAAAAACAAAAATAACAGTTATTATAATTTTTGCTGTACTTATTATTTTTTTCGAGTTCAATCGAATATTATTTTTTACAATAATTCTTATTCCGACCAAATATATAATAAAGAACTTAAACGTTCCTATTATATCTCTCCCAATTACGGAAACTGATGGCATATATCCATACATAACATTTCCCACAATTCCAATAAAAAGCACTAACAGAATGCATAATATGCTATTTTTTTGTTCCTTATTAACAGCCACTTTCCCTTTATCTTTACAAATATATACGATAGCTATAGCCATAAAAAGCAAGCATATCAGCTCATCTGTATAGTTAGCATATGGAATAAATTTGTCAAAAAAAATATTAAAAAAAATAATCAATATATATATAAATAGTGTCAACCATTCCATTTCATCGTTTCCTTTGCTTGTTTTCCCCAAATGCTACTGTACTCGTCGAAACAACTTCTTTAACTTAAAATATCTATCTTCCCCAAAAAAACGAATCAGCTTTCTCTTCCATCTCTGCTTGTTACCCGCCCATGTTGCTGCGTAATGATGAATCGACACTGTTTCATCACAAAGTAAATTCTTTGTATTACCCGTCGAAAGCGGATCAAAAAAACGTGGCGGATATACCGTTACTTCTTTTAGGTAGGTAATATCTTCATTGCTAACCTTACCAAATGAACGAATCACCTTATCATTAAGCCACGGACACGCAAATGTGCTTTTTTTCTGATCTGTAAAAGAAATCGAATCATAGCATTCCATCATCTTTTGTACCACAGGACTTGATTTTTGGGCACCAAAACCAAGTCCAGTGGTACATAGGGATTCAGGTTGCTGAATCCCTATGTAACACTGATTTTCTAACAGAAAATCAGGTTTTTTCAGAAGTTCAACATCAGTATCTAAATAGATTCCGCCGTTATCATATACCACTTTCAATCTTGCATAATCCGAAACAAACGCCCATGCTTTTGCTTCATACGCTGCTTTCATAAACGGATGGCTATTCACATCAAAATTTGACTCATCCCATCGTTTGATTTCGTAATCCGGGCAATATTTTTCCCATGTTTTAATACAATCTAAAACATCTTTCGGTAGTGGTTTTCCGCCAAACCAGCAATAATGAATCATTTTGGGTATCATTTTATTTCCTCTACTATTTTATGTTATTTAATTCTTTTAGCTGGGACACCTGCAACAATTGCATGGGCTTCAATGTCATTTACTACTACAGCATTCGCACCAATAACAGCACCAGATCCAATATGAACACCTTTTGTTATCGTTACATTGGCTCCACACCAAACGTGATCTTCAATAATTACCGGCCTTGCAGTAAGTTCACCTGTCACGCCATTACCACCTATCACATGGTCATGGTCGATGATAACAATATTATTGGCGAACATACAATGATTTCCAATCGTTACCTTCTCTGCACAGGTTATAGAGCAATTATGATTAAAAAACACATCGTCGCCAATCGTCAGTTTTCCATCATTTACAGACTTTAGATACAATGGGCCTCTTGACATTAAAAACCGTCCAATTGTAATAGATCCGTTACCTATAACTTCAGTCTTGAAAGCTCCTCTAATCGAATTGACCCATTTTACTTGAAGCTTCCCATGAGCACAAACTTTGGCACAGAACATCTTCCATGCACTCACTAAACCAATGTAAAACTTGTGAAGTATTTTCATAATACTTTCAGCCTTAATCCTTCATATGTTGGCATATTAATCCCCTTTCATAAACTATATGTAGCTTAATTGTTAATTTTTTTTCTTAATTTTTCTTTTATTTCTTTTTTAGTAATTTACACTCATAAATATTCTCAACCAATTTTGCGGATTCTTTAATATCATAACGTGCAATTTGCTTTACATGTTGCAAGCGATATTGCTTTCTCTGTACTTCTGTCCTTTGCCCCATTGATAAAATTGTATCTGCCCATATTTGTGGATCATCCTCTATTGATTTCCAAATAATATCCCCAAAATCCACCTCTCGTGTTACTTTATCCGACACGATACAAGGCAATCCTGAAATTTGTGCTTCGAGAAGCACAACAGGTAACCCTTCAAACCTAGAGGGTAAAGCAAAAACATCCATAGCAGAATATAAATATTCCGGATTCTCAGTTGCTCCCCAAAAGATAATACGGTCTGCGCATGCTATATGCTGTGCCTGATTTCTTATCTCCTCCAAATCTGGCCCATTTCCCACCAAAAGCAGTATTGCTTTATCATCTTCATATGAAAGCTTCTCAAAGGCGCGAATTAAATAATTTTGATTTTTCTGGTTGTTAAATTTGCCTATATGCCCAATTACTAAATTATCGCCCACCTCTAGTTTTTTTCTAATTAATAATCTAGTCTCTGAATTTAAAGCAAATGCTTCGGTCTCAAAGGCATTCGGTATAACCTTAAATGCTCCGTTGCCATACATCCACTTTCCTGCAAGTTCTCCACATGCCAAATGATAATTTGACACCACTTTTAAAATCGGTTTTAGCACCTGATGTAACAGCGGATGTGAGCAAGTTGTATTATGGCTATGAGAAATTCGTACAGGTACACCTGCTAACATAGCGGTAAAAAGTTCTACGGCGATTAATGTACTGCTACCATGTACATGAACAATATCTGGTTTCTTTTTTTTTAGAAAAGAATAAATAGTCTTATAATACATGTATGCATTTTTCTGTTTTTGTGGCAGCTTACACAATTCTATGTTATTCTCTTGACATGCTTTTTCATAGCCGATGTCATAAGGCTCTCCAGCGGCAATCGCTACCTGAAATTTATTTTTGTCCAAGTTTGTAGCATAATTTATTACTTGGGATGTTACTCCATTTCTATCAAAGTATGAAGTTATCATTACTACTTTAAATTTTCTCATAAACAATCTCTTTTCAAATAATTTCTAGCTTTAGTAACTCCGTAGAGAAATCAATCGGATGTTCTTTCAAATACTCAACAGTCTTTTTCCTTTGAGAAGGATTGTTATATAAATACTCAATTTTATCTGCCAGATCTTCCGCACTCAGTTCAGCAACGTATCCATTGATACCATCTTGTATCTGCTCTCTTGCTGAAGGAATGTCCGAAGACAGAATTGGCAAACATAATGCACGTGCCTCTACCAAAGTAATTACATACCCCTCATGGCGAGATGGTTGAACATATAAATCGCAGTGCTTCATATATGGGTATGGATTTTTTTTACGACCAAGAAACACAAATTGATTTTCCAGACAGTACTTCTCTACTAATTTCTTTAGCTTTTTTTCATCTCTGCCACCACCAATAGCATACCATGCAAAATTGATTTTCCTCTTCTTCAAAATGCTTGCTGCTTTTATAGCAATGTCATAGCCTTTCTGTTCTGTCAATCGACCAACAGTTACAATATTAAAGCTTTCCTTGAACGGTATTATCTCATCTTGTTCAGACTTTCGCTTGATTTCTTCAATATCAATTACATTATAAAATACGGCAGCCTTATCTTTATAATGCGGATACTCTCTACAAAATGCATCAACAACTGCCTGGGACACGCCATAAATCTTGTCATATTCGCATAAGTATTTTTGAACGCTTTTCATCCAGTATGGTTTTTCATCATGAAGCCATGTTGCCTTTTTCTTTGCTTGTATTTTCGTCGCCAAGAAAGCTGTCACAAATGAACCATATCCATAGAAGTCAATAGCAATGTCATAAGTCTTTTCAAAAACGTTCGTCACACAATTCGAAATAAAATCATAATATGCAATAAATGAGTTAACCGATAATTTTTTCAATACCTTTGCCGGAAAAGCATACATTGAAACCAGTGATTTTGCAAAAGAACTATTAAAAGTCAACTGAACAATATTAACATTCTTTTTTAGACGGTAAGCATATTCATTGTCCGAATCAAGCAATACAAGTGTTATATTGTAAAGTTCTTCGGGAAGTGCATTAATTAATTCTATCAAAGCCACTTCAGATCCGCCGCCACCTAGTGACTTTGCCATTATTAGTAATTCTTTCATCAGTTTTCCCCACCAAACAAATCGTCTACCAGTTTTTCAAGTTTCTCATTAAACTTGGCATTATTACTACTCATACCATGTCCCATATCGGCAACAATCTGATCATAGTTCGTTATGATATCTCCCAGTGTATTAATGTCCTC
>OLPC01002750.1_pt1 | contig 12677 bp, 10 predicted proteins | sample 1672341 | NCBI WGS metagenome assembly OLPC01 (sample SAMEA3136673, study PRJEB25190) | human gut metagenome | reverse complement strand
CATCTGCCGTACCTCGCTCGCCGTATCGGCACTTAGAATTATGCGGTATTGCCCTAAAAGTAAAGAATAAAAATAAAAAAGCCCCGCCTGCCGGGCAGAACATTCTGCATCCGGCAGGTGGGGCTTTTGGTTGTTGCAAATAGATAAATGAAAATTTACTGCCTTTTCTGCATCCGCAGCAGGCTGTACGGCATCAAGGGCGTGGCACAGGGAATGGTATACTGCATCATCGGGTGCGGGGTGGCATCCACCGCTTCCCCTTCCGCGTTTTTGATCCATTCAGGGGTTACGGGCACGACCGAACCATCTGGCTGCAAAATTTCCAGCGAATCTCCCAGGCAGAACTTGCTGCGCTGGGTGCAATGGGCAACGCCGTCTTCCCACGAATCCACAGTGCCGATGAAATCCCAATCTCGCACATAAGTATGGCTGGGCGTCTGCAGGGCTTTCTCTTTGCCAAAATAGAAACCGGGTGAATAATGGCGGTGGCTGGTACGGTTCAGCTCATCCAGCACGGAATCCGGTAAATCAAACGTATCACTGGCGGGGTTTGCCAGGTACTGGTCCAGCGCTTTGCGGTAAGCGGCGGTAACGGACGCAACGTAATAGAACGTTTTGGCGCGCCCCTCAATTTTCAGAGAATCCACACCAGCCTTGCAGATCAGGTCCAAAAACGGTGCGGTGCATAGGTCGTTGGCGTTCAGGATGTAGCTGCCTTCCTCATTTTCGCCAATGGGCATATACTGGCCGGGGCGGTTTTCTTCTACAAGATAGTATTTCCAGCGGCAGGGCTGGGCACATTCGCCGCGGTTGCCGCTGCGCCCGGTCATATAGCTGGAAAGCAGGCACCGACCAGAAACGCTCATGCACATGGCGCCGTGCACAAAGGCTTCCAGTTCCAGCTCCGGCGGGGTGTTATCGCGGATCTGGGCAATATCGGTCAGGGTCAGCTCGCGCGCCAGCACCACACGCTTGGCGCCCAGGTTGTAGGCCATGGTTGCAGCAGCATAATTGGTGATGCCTGCCTGGGTGGAAAAATGCACATCCACATCCGGAGCATACTGTTTGGCAAGGCTCAGTACGCCAAGGTCCGCAATGATAAAGGCATCCACCCCGGCTTCGGCCGCGTCCTTGATATACTGCGGCAGCTCGGAAAGCTCATCGTTGGTGGGCAGGTTGTTCAGGGTCAGGTATACTTTTTTGCCGCGAGCATGGGCAAAAATGCAGCCATCATGAAGCTCGCCAATGGTCAGGTTGACCGGTGCGGCGCGCATGCCAAAGCGCGGCAGTGCGCAGTATACGGCATCGGCACCATACATGACGGCATATTTCAGGGCTTCAAGGCTGCCGGCAGGCGACAGCAGTTCCGGACAGGACAACATAAGATAACGGCTCCTTTGTTCAGTGAAGTTCAGCTTTTATCAGCCCCAACCGGCGATGATGCAGTTCTGATGATGTTCGTCTGCCGTTTTGGCATAGAAATATTCGCCAGGGTGGTCGCCGTTCGGGTTGCCGGTAACAAAGAAATAATAGCCTTCGTCCAGATATTCCTGGTCGGGGTTCAGCGCGGCGGCAATGGCATCAATACCGGGATTGGTGATGGCACCGGCGGGCAGGCCGCTGATGCGGTAGGTGTCGTAATGAGCAAGCACATCATCCGGAACAGCACCTTGTTCCGGCCAGCCGTAATAAGCGGCGGTGGGCGAATTCCACAGGTAGTTATTGTCGCTATCGTTCATGATATAGCTGCTGGCATTGGATTCCAGCTTATGCTCTGCCCACTGCGGGTCATCGGATTCCAAACGATTGTGGAAGCAGGCGGAAACCTTGGCGTCTTCTGCGGGCATACCGGCTTCTTCCTGAATAAAGCTGGCCAGAATGACAACATCATTCATTGTGGTGCCCTTTTCGTTGATGGTATCCCACAGGTCGGAAGTTTTGGCGTCGAATTCCTTATAGAAGGTGTTGACGTAATTATAGACCGAGTCATCGGTGAAGAACTCGTAAGTGTCCGGGAACAGGTAGCCCTCGCACTTCATCAGGCGGCCTTCGGTATCCGGGATGGCATTCCAGAAATCATACTGGCTGAAATCGGAACCATCCTCGCCGTTGGCGCAGGCAAGGAAATCATCCACCGAGCACAAGCCATTTTCTTCCATCTTCTGGGCAATAGCAACGGCTGTGTAGCCTTCGGGGAATGTGATGGTAATGGTCTTGCGCTTGACCTGCTGCACGCTGAGGGTTTTCAGGATCGTGTTATAATCCATGCCGGAGCGCAGGGTGAAATCGCCATACTGCAAACCGGAAGCGCGGCCGCTGTATTTGGCATACAGCTTGAACAGCCAGTCATACTGGATGACGCCATCCTCTTTCAAAACGTTTGTGATGTCTGCAACAGAGGAACCCTGTTCAATGGTAACGGTCTGCTCCGGGCCGAGTTCGCCGTTGCCGGCAACTTCGCCGTAGAACTGGAACACTTTCCAGCCGCCGATGCCGACGATAGCCAAAATGACAACAAGAACCACAAGCCCAATGGGAAAACGGCGGCGGACGGGTTCATCATCGTCATCCTCTGCGTACTCGTCTGGACCTTCGGCGTCTTCGTACAGGTCCTGCGGGTCAGGATCAGGCTGCACCGGGCGCTTTGGTGCGGGGGCTGGCGCAGCATGATAAGCCTGGCGCGGCTGCGAGCCCTTGTCCTGGGAATCACCACGATTGATTTTCATTCCAAATCTCCTTTACCAGGCAGCAGAACTGCCCTGTTTCACGTATGCACGGTCTTACAGCAACAGGCGGAAATAAACGTCCGTAACGGGGAACGGCTGCCCAAGGTAACAAATCATGCCGTAACCACAGCGCTTACCCTCGCCCAGGTACAAAAACTGATTTTCCGCCAGCAGCAGCCGTGCTTTGGTCAGACCGGTATGTTCCCGCGCGGCCTGCAGCAGAATATCAGCCGAATGGTCGTTATCGGCCTGCAGCTCCATAAAAAGCAGCTCGTCCTTTTCCTGGCAATAGAGGCCGTAACCGCGCTGGTTGGAAACAATGGTCATACCGCGGCGGTAGAGCCGGGTGATCATGGTGTTCATGCTGCTTTCCGGCAGGGCGATGCAGGCGGGCTGGTAGCGCATGCGGGTGTCGATCAATTTGCGGACTGTCAGGTTATCAAACTCTGCTCGTGCCCACAAATTGTGTTCAATGGGCTTGCGGATGATGCGCAGCGGGAAGCGCCCCTGAAAATTCAGCTGGGAAAACGCTTTTGCGGCTCGCGTGCTTTGCGGTGCCGCCACAGCGAAATCACACCCTTTGGCGGAAAAGGCGCGCAGGCAGGTTGCCAGCAGTTTGGGCATCAGCCCGCGCCCCTGCAGGGACGGGTCCGTTGCCATGCAGCAGAGCCATACGCCGTGGTGGTGCCCGCATTCCACTGGAACCGCACCAATCATGGCGGCCGGGATGGGCTTTGCACCGGGGGCCGGGTCCCGGGCAAGGATCAGGATATTATCCAACCCCACAATTCCACAAAGCCAGTCCAAAGCATCCTGGCGGGTTCCGCCATACGTTTTGCGGCGGAACGCAACCATCTGCTCCAAATCAGCTTCCGTTGCTTTGCAAAGCATGTTCTATCCCCTCCTTGCCGTATTCAACGTGTGACTTTTGCTGCCAACGGTTTTAGCTCAAAATCCGCTCCAGGTATGCCATCACTTCGGACTGAATATCCTCCGGCGTGCGGATGGTTTTCTGGCCGTCTACCGTTGTGGTACACTCAATGCGGTGCCAGCCCAGCTTGCGTGCGCAGTATTCAGCGGCGGCGCGGGAACGGGCCAGGTATTCGGTATCGCGTTCCTGAATATCTTTTTTGCTTTCATCGCCGTGGTAGCGCTGCGCAATCAGGCGCTGGCTGACATCGGGATCAACCGCAAGGTATACAACCGCATCCGGCGCAGGCAGGCCGAGCTTTTTGTACTCGAACTCAAACAGCCACTCCAGAAAACCATCCCAGTGCATCGGCGGCAGTTTGGAACATTGGTGAACAGCGTTGGAGGTGGTGTAACGGTCAGAGATGATTAGCCCATTCTGGCGGTAGACATTGCCCCACCTGGTTTTGTAGCTGGCAAAGCGGTCAACAGCATAAAACGTTGAAGCTGCATAAGCGTTCACGTCATCCGGGCGCTGGCCGAACTCGCCGGAAAGATACATCTTGACCAGTGCGGAGGACGGACTGTCATAATCTGGGAAGCTGATTTTCAGCGGGTCATACCCTTTGCTATGCAAATTCTGGCAGGCAAGTTCTGTCTGTGTGCCCTTGCCGGAACCATCCAGGCCTTCAAAAATAATCAGTTTACCCATGGTTTTCAGCCTCCTGTTTCAGTGTTGCATATTTATCACGCACGGCGTTCTGCTTGCCGCAGCACATACCGCCCTCCGGGCAGGGACCCGCCAGGCAGCGGGGACCAGCTGCGGCAAAAACATGCGGCGCAAGCGGGTATACAAGGCGCAGCATTTCATCGGCAACGGCGCGGATCTCCCACTGGGCACGGTTGCAGCAGCGCAGGTTGAAAAAGTTGTTCAGGCTGCGGCAGTTCATGGTCATTACCATTTTTGTCTCGCAGGCGTTGGGCAATACAAAGCGGGCGTCCTCGTTTGCCATTTTGCTGGCTTTGGCGCGGGCGGTCTTTTCCGGCATGCCCTGCTCCATCAAGGTGTGGGTATGCTTTTCTTCCAGTGCTTTGACCAGCTCCAGGTAGTGTTTGGCATCGGTGTTCATTGCATCAATAAAAGCCGCTTTGGCCGCAGGGTCAGCCTCAATTTCCGGGGGAATCACATAACGGAAATCTTCCAGCCGCACATAGCGCTGGCTCTGAACACTGAAACTTGCAATGCGGTGACGGGTGACCTGTGCCAGAAAGGTGCGGGAAACGCCCTCAATGCCAAAGGTAAAGCTGGCATGTTCAATGGGGCTGGCGTGGCCGAAGTCATTCAGCTTTTGCAAAAAGGCTGCGGTCTTTTCCGGTGTTAGGCCATCCAGCAGGGTTTCGATATGTGCATCAGAATAGCACAGCTTGGCGGCTGCGGCAATGGTCTTTTCGGGGTCATTGGTGTGGGCGATCAATGTTACAAGCATGGGCCTGTTCCCTCTTTTCCTTTTTTATCAGTGGTTTATTCTTCGCTGGTCAGCTTGGTCAGCGGGGCGTAATTGGCCATTGTTTTTTTGATGCCAACGCGGTCAAACTGGATTTCTACAATACAGTCCCCCGCAACCGGCGTTACTTTCAGCACCTTGCCGCGGCCAAACACCTTGTGGTCCACAAGGTCCCCGGCTGCAAAGTTGGCGGCCTTTTTGCGTGCGGGTGCGGCGGGCGCAGTGGTAACGCCACCGCCCGCCGGAGCAACCGGGGCACCGGAATGATGGTTGACGCGGCTACTGCCATACCCGGCGCCAAAGCTACTGCTTTGGACCGTGTGGCGGCCGCCGGGGTAGTTCGGGCTTTCGTGCCCGCCGGAAGCAAACCCACTTTGGAAGCCGCCGGCATACTTGCTGCCAAAGCCGCCGCGGTTGTATTCACTGTTCAGATACCCGCGGGAAGCCCCGGAGTATCCGCTGCGCCCGCCGGGAACATTGGTGCTGTAGCTGCCGTACCCGGCGCCAAAACCGCCGCTGTAAGCAAGCTCTGGGCTTTCGGTTTCGTCCATCACATTGGGGTCAATCTCATCCAAAAAGCAGGAAGGCGGGTTGCGGCGCGTCTGGCCGAAAATCATACGGCTGCGGGAGGAAGAAAGATACAGCTCTTTCTTGGCACGGGTAATACCGACATAGCACAGGCGGCGTTCCTCTTCCATTTCTTCCTCGCTGTAGCGAGCAAGGTCACCAGGGAAAACGCCATCCTCCATACCAATGATAAACACATACGGGAATTCAAGGCCCTTGGCGCTGTGCATCGTCATCAGGGTAACGGAATCAGCATCTTCATCATAGGAATCAAGGTCTGCAATCAGGGCAACTTCTTCCAAGAAACCGGAAAGGGTTGCGTCTTCCCCGTTCTGTTCCGCATAAGTCTTTACGGAAGAAATCAACTGGCCCAAGTTTTCCAGCCGGGTCTCGCCCTCTTCTTTCTGCGCTTTCAGCATGGCTTCGTATCCGGTCTTGCGGATCACTTCACCGGCAAATTCATCCAGCGGAAGGGTGACGGAAAGATCACACAGTTCACGGTACATGGAGTAAAACGCGTTCAGCGCGCTGGCGGCACGGCCCAGTGCGGGATAAGAAGAAGCCTCCCGGATGATCTCCATCATCGGCACGCCGTTGGCGGCGGCCAGTTCCCCGATCTTATCAATGGTGGTGGCACCAATCTTTCGTGCAGGTTCATTGATGATGCGGCGCAGGCGCACGTCGTCCCGCGGGTTGACCACAATGGCCATGTAAGAGTTGATATCCTTGACTTCCTTGCGGTCAAAGAAGCGTTGGCCACCCACAATGCGGTACGGGATACCGGCACGGGCAAAATAAGTTTCGATGGGGTTGGACTGCGCATTCATGCGGTACAAAACGGCATGGTCTTTTAAGGAAGCACCATTTTTCAGGTTCTGGCCAATAACCTCGGCCACATGGCTGGCCTCATCCTGTTCCGAAGCAGCCGTATAATGGTGAACTTTGTCACCATCGCCGTTCTGGGTCCACAGGGTCTTGCCCTTGCGGCCGTTGTTGTTCTTGATGACGCTATTGGCCGCATTCAGAATGTTGGAGGTGGAACGGTAGTTCTGCTCCAGGCGGATGGTTTTGGCCCCGGCAAAAACTTTTTCAAAGTTCAGGATATTTTCAATGGTAGCACCGCGGAACTTATAAATGCTCTGATCGTCATCGCCAACAACGCATACATTGTTGGAACCACCGGCCAGCAGGCGCACCAGGTGGAACTGGGCCACGCTGGTATCCTGGTATTCGTCCACCACGACATAGCGGAACTTCTGCTGGTAGTATTCCCGCGCTTCGGCATCGGTTTTCAGCATCTGCACGGTATGGAAAATCAGATCGTCAAAGTCCATGGCACCAGCCGTGCGCAGCCGGTTGGAATAGGCGGTATAGATTTTGGAAATCAGAGCAGCCTTGGTATCGCGCGGCGCTTCGGCGGCGACATCTTTGGCGGAAAGAAGTTTATCTTTGTAACCGCTGATCTGGGAGATGGCTGATTTGACCGGCAGGAACTTGTCATCAATCATCAGTTCTTTGTAGATCTGCTTGATGACACGCTGCTGGTCGTCGGAATCGTAAATCGTAAAGCTTTTGGGGAAGCCAATGCGTTCGGCATCGCGGCGCAGGATCCGTACACAGGCAGAGTGGAAAGTGGAGGCAAATACATCCCCGCCCATGGTATCGCCCAGCATGGCTTTCAGGCGTTCTTTCAGCTCTCCGGCAGCTTTATTGGTAAAGGTAATGGCCAGCACATTCCACGGGCGGGCCGGGGCGACGCTCATCAGCGGCATCAGGGACTGCGGAACCGGCTGGCCGCACATGATGGCGGTGCGCAGCTGCTCCAGATCACTCTGCACAACCGGGCGGCTGACCTCTTTGGAGCCATAGGCGCGGCCAAAACGGATGATATTGGCAATGCGGTTGACCAGAACGGTGGTTTTGCCGGAGCCTGCACCTGCCAGGATCAGCAGCGGGCCTTCGGTGGTAAACACAGCCTGCTGCTGCACCGGGTTCAGCTTAGTAAAGCAGGAAGCAATATAGCGGTCCCGCAGGGCCAGAAATTCAGTGGTAATGGTATCGGGCATAATGAACCTGTCCTTATATTATATGGCAGAACCAGCCCGGAACCATGCAGGGCTGGGAATTTTGGCAAACGCTGTATAGTATAGCACACTTTTGCCGGATAGAAAAGTAGGCTGGCGGAGGTATCCGCAGAAAATCATACTTTTTACAACCTGCACAAAAGCTGCGCTTTAATCGGAAAAACCTTCTGGGGATTGCAGTCGGTTATGCCACGCTCTGGGGGTGGCATCGCGGAAACCGGCTGTCAGGTATTGGCCCAGCGTTAAGCTGGCTGCGGTTCCGCGTGCCACACAGTTGATGGGGTCTGGTGCGATGGCAACATCCACATGCAGCTCCCCGGCAATATAACCAGCCAGGCCACGCAGCATGGAGCCGCCGCCAGTCAGCAGAATGCCGTTCTTGGCAACATCAGCGGCCAGTTCCGGCGGGGTGCTTTCCAATACATTGCGGGCAGTGGCGGCAATGCGGGCGGCCAGTTCCTGCACGGGCAGGTATAGGTCCCGCGTATAGACAAGGCGGCGGGCGGGCAGGTTGGTCTCCCAGGAATGACCACGGATCTCCATTACGCCCTCAAACTCGCTTTTGGTGCAGCAGGCAACCTGCTTTTTCAGCGCTTCGGCGGTTAGAGGGCCGATGGCAATGTTGAATTTTTCCTGAACATACTGGGCAATGCACTGGTCAAAAGCGTTGCCGGCGACCGGCAGGCTGGCGGCGCGCACCCGCCCACCCATGCTGATCACGGCGATATCCGTGGAGCCGCCGCCGATATCAATCACCATGCAGCCCATGGGTTTGCGGATATCCAGCCCTGCGCCAAGGGCGGCGGCGACAGGCTCATCCACAAGGAAAACCTGCCGTGCCCCGGCTGCCATGACGGCTTCTACCACGGCGTCAGCTTCAATGCCGGTAATGGCTGCCGGAACGCAGACCGATACGCGCGGCTTGATGATGCGCGAACGGCATACCTCATTGATAAACCGCACGATTAGTTCGTTTGTCATGCGGTGGTCCTGAATAATACCGTCCCGCAAAGGGCGGATGATATCAATATAAGAAGGCACACGCCCCACCATGCGCAGGGCTTTGTCCCCCACTGCCAGAATGGTGCTGCTGCGGGTATCAATAGCACCAATGCTGGGCTGATGGAACACAACTCCCTGTTCCTGTGTGGCAATGATAATGGAAGTTGTGCCAAGATCAAGGCCGATATCATATTGCTTCATGTTTATCTGGTACTCCTTGCTGCCAGAAGCAGCACTTTGTTATCTATTGTGAATTGCCATCAACCATCCGGCAGATAAAAGTTATTTGCTTTCTTTTGGTGTTCCGGCGGCACCGTGGCTTTTGGGCATCAGTTCCGTCGCTGCAACACACACGCCGTCCACACTCACAGCGCCACCCTCCAATAGCGCTTTGGCGCAGGCAGAGATGGTGGCACCAGTGGTGATCACATCATCCAGCAACAGCAGCCGCATTCCGGAAAGGTCAACCCCAGTACGGCAGGCGTAAGCATCCTTGACATTGGCAAAGCGCTTTTGCTGGTCCAGCGATTTTTGCGGTAAAACCTGCCGGGTCAGGCACAGTGGCTGGATGACCGGAATGTGCAGGATGCGCCCAAGGCGCTGCGCCAGCAAAAGGGGCATATTTTCCGCGCGGTTCTTCTTTCCGCGCGGCGGTACCGGAACAATGGCGCTGTACAGCGAAATGCCGGATAGATTCTCGTATACCGGGCGGTGCCCTGGGGTACGGGCGGGCTGTGCGCCAAAAATCAGCACAGCCATCAAATCCGCCAGTTCCCGCGCATACCAGGGGTTGCCGTTCTCCTTGCAAAGCAGGATAGCATGGCGCACGCTGTCTGCATAGTAAAAGGCAGCTGCGCAGGTGTTGACAGCGTAAAAGGCGTGCTCCGTTACAGGCAGACGCGGTGGAAGATGCCGCAGACGCTCGGCTTCCGGTATACAGGAACGGCACACGGCGGCTTTCCAGGCGCTTTGCTCAAGTACCGTGCCGCACAGCGGGCAGTGCCGCGGATAGGCAAGGGCCAGCAGCGGTTCCAGAGCCGTTCGCCCACGGTCCAGCCAATCCAGAGATATGCGTTTTCTCTGTTTCATCTGCGTTTTTCAGCCGGAGTGACTGCCTCGCGCAGCAGGTAGCGCAGCCCGCTGTAACGCATGTTCTGGCGCACATTATCCACCATGGCCTGCTCGGTGCGCCGGGTTCCTGCCAGAATGCACAGGCGGCGTGCGCGGGTAACCCCGGTGTACAACAAGTTGCGGTAACAAAGGCGCGCGGGTACATCTGCCACAGGCATAATGACGGCCGGAAATTCAGAACCCTGGCTTTTGTGCACTGTTACAGCGTAAGCGGGTTCCAGCTCGGCAAGCTGGTCAGCACCGTAAATATACTTTCGGTCATCCATCTGTACCGTCACAGCACGGCTTTCGGGGTCAACGGCAGTAATAATACCCATATCCCCGTTATAGGCACCCACACCGGCTTCGGCACCGTCCCGCTCATAGGGAATGTCATAATCGTTTTTGATCTGCATTACCTTGTCGCCACAGCGCAGCACACGGCCGCTTTGCTCCCAAATGATCTGCGGCTTATCCGGTGCAGGCGGGTTCAAAATGGCCTGCAGGCGGCGGTTCAGTTCTACGCTCCCGGTGGGGCCAACCTTGGTGGGGCAAAGCACCTGGATGTCCCGCACGGGGTCATAGCCATAACTTTTGGGCAGCCGGGTACTGACCAGGTCGCAGATCAGCCTCTGGCAGGCAAGACCGGTGGATTCGATCATGAAAAAGTCATCATCCCGCCCGCCTTTTATGGGCATCTGCCCTTCCACAATGCGGTGGGCGTTCTGTACAATCATGCTTTTCTGCGCCTGGCGGAAGATCTCATTCAGCCGTACGGTGGGCAGAACGTCTGCCTGCAAGATCTCCCCCAGCACACTGCCGGGGCCAACGCTGGGCAGCTGGTCGGCATCACCTACCATAATAATGCGGCAGTGGTAACGCGCGGCGGCCAACAACGCCTGGAACAGCTTGGCATCTACCATACTCATCTCATCCAGAATGATAACGTCAAACGGGAGAAGATTCTTTTCATTATGAATAAAACGCACGCTGCCGGTAGAATAGTCCACTTCCAGCAATCGGTGGATGGTGGAAGCGCTGTGGCCGGTCAGCTCGGTCAGCCGCTTGGCGGCGCGGCCGGTGGGGGCACACAGGGCAACCCGGTCATAAATACCTTCATACAAATTCAGAATCGCTTTGACCGTTGTGGTTTTGCCGGTACCGGGACCGCCGGTCAAAACCATTACGCGGGAAGAGAGTGCTAAGCGGATTGCTTCCCGCTGCAAAGGGGCATATTCAAAACCTTGGGTCAATTCCAAAACGCGGATATCGCTTTCCAGCGTTTTGGGGCTTTCTGTCGGGAATGTGGCAAGCTCCCCCAGCCGCGCAGCAATATCCTGCTCTGCGCTGAGCAGATCTGGCAGGTAAATATATTTCGTTCCGTCAAAGGTGCAGGCGCGCATTTCGTCATGCTCCAACAGGCTTTGCAGCCCGGCCTTTACGGCATCCGGCTCCACCCGAATAAAGCGCGCAGTGCTTTCGATCAGCTTATCTGCGGGCAGGCAGGTGTGGCCGTTGTTGGCGTTGTGGCGCAAAGCGTACAAAAGCCCGGCGGCAATGCGCAGGTCGCTGCCCTGTCCTACCTGCAGCTGGGCGGCGATACCATCGACCTGGCTGAATTTCAGGTTCAGCGGCTCCCCGCACAGCATGTAGGGGTTCTTTTTCAGTGCTTCTACCGTGGCGGGGCCAAACGCGCGGTAGGCTGTAACAGCCATCTGGGCGGAAAGCCCAAACTTGGCCATCCAGGCAACCACTTCCCGCACACCGTACATACGTCGGAACTCGTTGGAGATGGCGGCGGCCTTTTGCGGGGTGATACCTTTTAGCTCACAGAGTTTGTCCGGCGTTTCGGAGATGACGTTCAATGTATGCGCCCCAAATTTTGCCACAATCTTTTTTGCTGTGGAAGGCCCGATATAGGGCAATACCCCACTGGAAAGGTAGCTCAGCAAAGCCGTGGTATCCTGCGGCAGGCTGGCCTCACAGGTTTCGGCACGGAACTGTTCGCCATAGCTGGGGTGGTTGACCATATAGCCATACGCCGTAATGGACATACCGTTATCCACGCTGCCCACGTTGCCTGCCACCACAATATCGGTGCCACCGGCATCCACTTCAAACACGGCATAACCGGTATCCGGGTTTTCGTATATCACATGCTCAACAACGCCCTCTAATTTGAGCATCTCAGCAGTTTGTGTTGTACTATTTGTCTGTAAAGTATCCGTGCTTGCCACCTCCTTCCGGGTGCAAATGGGGTAAAAACCGTTCAATACACAATTTTTTATTTTATATTATAGCCTATTTGTATCTCTTTGGCAATTTTTTTGACAACTTCCCCTTGTAGCTGATATAATAAATGTCCTTTTGCGGTTTTGAAGTGAGTGCAAAAAGAAGGCGCTGGGCAAGGAGGCGAAGCTGGAATAAAATTGCATGGATCGAATTTTCTGGCAGCGGCAAGTCCACAGTGGCGCGGACGCTGAGGTAGGAATACGCGGTGTAAATGCCTTGCAGCTTGACTGCGTACAGCATATACTGGGCAGGCAGGTACGCCCGCTGGAAGAAAAGCGGACAGCCGTACCCGCAGGCAAACTGAAAAAATCGCCAGGTTTTTGCGCAGTGCCCGAGGAAGTGCGTGTGATCAAAAAAGCAGGGAGAATTGGATGAATTTTACCGGGAAACGGGAATGCGGACGGAGCAGACTTTGCAGCAAAAGCGTTAAGGCAACACCGCACAATTCCCGCCTAGCGGCTTAAGCACCGCTTCGGCGGCTG
>OLPC01002739.1_pt1 | contig 12732 bp, 8 predicted proteins | sample 1672341 | NCBI WGS metagenome assembly OLPC01 (sample SAMEA3136673, study PRJEB25190) | human gut metagenome | reverse complement strand
CAAAGTCGGCGCAGGCGGTGGCATCCGGGCGCTGGGCGTAGATCATGAGCTGGTCTGCAAAGGGGTACTTGTACAGCCGGGATGCGGTGGTCAGGTAGTCCGTCCAGCTTTCCCAATACCGGGTCAAGCCGTTCGCCGTGCGCTGGGCAAGGGCAAGGTATTCTTCGGTTTTGCTTGGCATTTTGGCCTCCTTCTTCAGATTTTAGGGTATAAAAATAGCGGGCAACCGTTTTGGGGTTGCCCGCTGAGGGGATGGATTGATTTGACTGCTTGAATATTGGCTTTTGCGTTTACAGTGCTTTTCTCGGGCAGGCCTTTACGCACTCCATGCACAGGATGCATTCCGTGCCATTGAGCCGTTTTCGGGAGTTGTCCGTCATATCCACATTCATGGGGCACACCTGCCTGCACTTTCCGCAGGAGGTGCACTTTTCCTTATCGCACGTTACCCTGAGCAGGGAAAAATAGCTCATCGGCTTCAAAAAGACCGTTACCGGGCAGAGATACTTGCAAAAGGCACGGTTGTCTTTGCATCGGAATGCCAGTACAATGCCAACCGCATAATACAGAATGTTTCCAACAAGAAAAGAGACAAACAGGATCTTTTCCATGTTTTCGGCGTGCATCAAAAAAAGTGCCGCCACATAGACAAAGGATGCTGCAAAGGTGATGTATCGAAAGAACCCCAGCTTTTTCCTCGGTGCCTGCGGTATTTTGTAGGGCAGAAGATCCAGAACCATGGCTGTCCAGCAGGCGTAGCCGCACCACCCCCGCCCAAAGATCAGTGGACCGAAGATTTTTGCCACTGCGTAGTGGATGGTAGCTGCTTCAAAAACGCCGAGGAACAGGTAATACCAAAATCCTTCGATCTGCATATTCTCGTGGGAGAGAACACCGAGGTACAGCAGCATATAGCTGCCCACCGCCCACTGCACGAACTGCCGGGCGTAGCGTTTTCCCGCAGCAAACAGCGCCGTGCCTACTCCAAGGCAGCCCCCGATGTAGCTGAAATTAAGCAGGTAGAACAGGTTGCCTTTTGCGAGCCACAGCGCCACCGCCACCGTTTCAAACAACAGGAACAGCAGCAAGGACGGAACATATTTGTAAAGTCTGTTATTGTTTCTCATCGTTTTTTACCCAGAACAGTATTTGGTTGCCCGGCAGACTGGAATTTATTTTTCAAACTTTTTATGACACTTTGGGCACTCTTTAGGGATTGGTCTATAACCAACAAGCGAGCAGCCACAATAAGGACATTTCATCATAATGAGATGATATACAATGCCGCCAATAACAACTATTGCACCGATTAACAGGCACAGGTTGATTTTGTACTCCTTTGTTGTCATTGCGCCTATTACTGCGAGCAATATTCCTGTTACCAAGATGAGACAAGAAATGAGAGCGTGCTTTTGTGGGCTATTGTTTTTCATATGGTCACGCTCCTTTGTCAGATTCCGAATTGTCGATTTCAGTATACCACATCGAACCGCATTGTAAAAGAGAGTATGTATACCGCCCGTAGGCGGCAATAATCAGTCCGGGGGAAATTCCAGTTCGGCAAACTCTGCATCGGTCAGCAGTTTCAGTTTTTCGATAACCCCCTCCGACAGCTCTCGCAGGGCAGGTTCGTCCGGCATCAGGTAGCATTGCATCAGCCGCAGTTCGTGGATAAGCCCCATCCGGGTGCCGGTGTTGTAGAACATGGAGATAATGCTCAGTCATCTCGGTGTCGGCATGGCCTACATTGCCTCCATGGGCTGGATCTTGTTTATGCAGAAAAAGGGCCTTTGGCAGCAGCTGATCCACGCAGCCGCCGGATGTGAAAAGCTCTTCTTCACACTGGGTGGTTTAGTGTTGATGATGAGCCTGCACATTTTTTCCATTCATGCTAACCATCTACGATTATTTCCTCAATAGGATGTTTTGCATTTTATGCCATGCAAAAGGCAGAATCAGATATAAAAAGTACTTTCGTATGTAAAAGCCTTCAAAAACAACTTGAAACACTTTTGTTGCAATGGTACAATAATAATGTTATTTTATGGAAGCTCGGCGCAAAGCCCATGCGGACAGGCTGCGGGTGTGTGGATTCCTATGGGATGTGTAAGAATAGCTAGGGCAGCACTGCGCTACTGCACTTTCCGATAATGTGAGGGAGGTATAATTTATATGATGAAAAAGATCTCCCGCCGCTCTTTTTTGCAGGTCTGCGGCATTACGGCAGCCACGGCGGCGTTGACTGCCTGCGGCGGCGGTAAGACCGAAACGGCTAAAAAAGACGATGTGCACGAAGCCATCACCTTTATGGCACCTTATAAGGAGATAGAAGCCTTTATTGAGCAGGTACACAGCGTTTACCCGGAAGTGAACATCGAGGTCGTGCCCTACAGCGGCGATAACACCACCACCTGTTTGCAGAATATGTTTGCGGCGGGCGACCTGCCGGACGTCTGCACCTTGACCTACTACGACCCCCAGATCGATCTGGTCTCCGACAAACTGCTGGACCTTTCCGGCTACGATTTTACGGATAACTATGTGGAGTCCCGTCTGCAGGACGTGTTCGACAACGGTGCCATCTACCTGCTGCCCTCGACCTACAACTGCTACGGCATCACCTACAACAAGACCCTGCTGAAAAAATACGGCTGGGAGCTGCCCAATTCTTTCGCTGAGCTGGAAGAACTGGCTGCAAAGGCCAAGAAAGCAGAGGTCGATCTCTGTCTGCCGCAGATCCAGTATCCGGGCTATGGTTTCCAGTATCTGTGCAACATTGCGGACGCCGATTTCCTCGGCACACTGGACGGCAGGCTGTGGCAGCGGGATTATCTGTCCGGTAAGGCGAATGTCAGCAATACCCCCGGCATGATGCGGGCGATGGCCTATGTCCAGAAGTGGAAGGACATCGGGATGCTGAACGACACCGGCGATGCTCTTGACGACAATGTGACCCGGCAGAGGATGACCGAGGGCAACACCCTGTTTCTGATGGGCGGCACCAACGGCATCGTGGAGGCAGACGGCAACGCCGATAAATACGGGCTGATGCCGTTTCTCTCGGAGGACGGCACCCAGAACGTTTTTGTGCTGAATGTGAACCGCTTCTACGGTCTGAATAAAAAGCTGGAGCAGGCCCCCCAGAAGCTGGAAGATGCGCTCAAGGTGATGCGTGTGCTTTCCACCGTTGCAGGCACCAGCGCTCTGCAGCCCGCAACGGCGCTGAAAAGCAGCCTGCTGCCCTTCAAGGACGCAAAAGCGGACGGCACCTACTATGCCGACATCGCCGATGCCCTGAATGCAGGCAACACCGCGCCCTTTATCTATTCCGGCTGGGAAAACACCATCGTGACCACTGGCCTTAAAATGCTGGACTTCATGAAGGGCAATGCCACCATGGAGGATGTGGTCCGTCAGCTGGACGAGGATCAGGATAGTGTGGTGAACAACACCCCGGATACCATCACTACCGTTACGGAGGAGCTTTCGCAGGAGGACTGCGCCATGCTGGTAGGCCGCTGCTTTGCACAGGCTACCGGCAGCGACCTTGCACTGGTGTCGCTGAGCACATGGATCCCCGGCAACCCCACCGATCAGAACCATCACGGCGTAGCTGCCAAGCTGTACGCCAAGGGCATTACGGATTACGACCTTTCGGTGATCCTGCCCACCGGCTGGAACCGCACCATCCAGACCGTTACCCTGACCGGGCAGCAGATCAACGACCTGCTGGCCACGGGCTACGATGCCTACGGCAACGGCAAGGGCTACCCCTATGTGCTGGTCAGCCCGGTGCAGCCGGAGGCGGGCAAAACCTATCAGGTTGCTATCTGCGGTGTGAGTGACCGGCTGGCTGCCGAAGCAACGGTGACAGACAGCGGCGTGGTGGGTATGGACGCCGCAAAGGCTTTCTTTGGTGCTTACACCACCATCAGCCGGGCAGACACCGCATGGAATTAAACAGAACAGACAGGAGATACTGGATGTGAACAAGAAAAAATACCAAAAACTGCTTTGGGGCACCGGCTTTGTCATCATCGTGTTGATCCTGACCCTTTTTGTCATGAGCCAGACCTACATCCAAAACCTTGTCTACCACGAGCGGCTGAGCCAGATGGAAGAGGTCACCCACCAGATGTTCCATAGTCTGGAGGATGTGATCGACAACCACTGGGACGAGGTGAATGTGCAGTGTAATTATTTGTACAACACCCCGCTGGAGACCGATACCGATCTCTACCGCTATCTGAAAAAGCTGTCGAAGCTTTCCAATTACCATGAAAAACAGGTCGAATTGATTGCCGTGGATGCTGCCGGACATTATTATACCGCGCATGGCCGCACGGGGCTGCTGCGGGAAATGAACTATCTGGAAAGCGCGCCGCAGCGGGTCAGCTACGTTTCCAACGCGCTGACCGAGGACGACTCCCGGATGGTGTTTCTGGAACAGCTCTCCACCCCCATCACGCTGCAAAGCGAGACCGGCGAGATCACCCTGCGCTACTTTGGTATTTCGCAGAGCATGACCCAGCTGAACGATTATTTCCGCTGCGACGCCTACGAAAATAACAACAGCGTCTATGTGCTGGACAACAACGGTTTCAAGCTGTTCAACGCCAATGACACTGAGCTGCTGAAAGGGCATAACGTATACACCGTGCTCTCCCAGATGTCCTATCTGCACGGTTCTTCCTTTGCAGCAGCAAAGGAGCGGCTTGCCCGCACAGGCTCCTGTTATTCCAACGCCGTGCTGGACGGGACTGAGTATTACTACGCCCTGAAGCAGATGGAAAACGCCCAGTGGACGCTGGCGTTCCTTGTTCCGGCAGAATATGTGGCCGTGAATACGCAGAAGCTGGTCAATATCGTTACGGTCGTTATTGTAGGCTTTGCGACGGCGTTTTCGATTACGGCAGTCATTGCTGGCTGGTTCCTTTTGCGGGAAAAGCAGCAGCGGGAACTACAGGCTGAAAAAGAGACGAGCCTCCGTCTGGAGCAGTATAACATCCAGTTGACGCAGGCAAACGACGAGATGCGGCGGGCGCAGGATGCTGCCGCAGAGGCGTTACAGTCCGCCGAGCGCGCCAGCAAAGCCAAGACGGACTTCCTCTCCAACATGAGCCACGATATCCGCACCCCCATGAACGCCATTATCGGCATCACCACTCTGATGAAAAACGAGCTGCACGAGCCGGAAAAGCTTGCCGAGCATCTGGGCAAGCTGGAAACCTCCGGTCAGCTGCTGCTGGGCATCATCAACAATATTCTGGATATGAGCCGCATCGAGAGCGGCAAGACCACCCTGAATGTGGAAAAAATGAATCTGCCCCAGCAGATCAGTCAGCTGGACAGCATCATCCGGCAGCAGGCAGGTCAGCGCAGTCAGAGCTTTACGGTAAGCACCAATCTGCAGCACGAAAACGTGCTGGCCGACCCCAACCGTTTGAATCAGGTGCTGATGAACATCCTCTCCAACGCGGTCAAGTATACGCCCACCGGCGGGCACATCCGGTTGGAGGTGGAAGAGCTGCCCCGGAACGAGCACTACGCCCGGTACCGCTTTGTGGTGCAGGATAACGGCATCGGCATGAGCGAGGAGTTCCAGAAGCACATTTTTGAACCCTTTGAGCGGGAATGCACTTCCACCGTCAGCAAGGTGCAGGGCACCGGCCTTGGCATGGCTATCACCAAGAGCATCGTAGACCTGATGGGCGGCACCATCAGCGTGGAGAGTGCCACCGGTAAGGGCACCCGCTTTGAGGTGGTGCTGGAATTCCCCATTGATACCAAAGCGGACACGGTGCAAAAGGCGCAGGCGCTCCCGGAGGAAGAGGATACTGCTTCGCCCCTGTGCGGCATGAAGTTCCTCTGCGCCGAGGATAACGCCATCAACGCTGAAATTCTGCAGATGCTGCTGGAGACCAGGGGAGCCAGCTGCACTATCTGCTCCAACGGTCAGGAGATCGTGGATGCCTTTGCCAGCGTAAAGCCCGGCGATTACGACATGATCCTGATGGATGTGCAGATGCCGGTGATGGACGGTTTGGAAGCCACCCGCCGCATCCGCAGCGGCGAAAACCCGCTGGGCAGAACGATTCCCATTCTTGCCATGACCGCCAATGCCTTCCTTGAGGATATGCAGAAGAGCAGGGAAGCCGGTATGGACGAGCATCTGTCCAAGCCTGTGGACATCAGCGCTCTGGAGCAGACGGTGAAGCGCTTCCGTGTTACCCCCCCCCGAAAATAAATAGCGGCACATCACGCTTTCGCAGACAATTAACACACACATGATGTGGAAGAAGGTCAGAACGTGAATACACTTTCCGAGATCGAAGAATATTACAAAACGCGTGAGCAACAGCTGTTGAAAAAAATTCATCAACAGGAAGCCGCTCTTACTGCAGCGGAGCAAACGCTGAAACAGTTGATCAAGAGTCAGAAAGCCCAGCTGGACGAAACAAACCAGCTGCATGCCACACAGGAGCGAGCATTCAAAGAAGAACTTTATCGGGATTCTCTGACAGGTGCGTACAACCGCCGCTATTACGAAGAAGTTGTCCGTAAGTCCATCGGCCCGGCAGGAATCGCATTGCTGGATGTGGATGATTTCAAGATATGCAACGATGCATACGGGCATTACGCCGGAGATCTGGCACTGAAAACGGCGACAAAAGCCATTCAATCCTGTATTCGGGAGTCGGATCTGCTCATCCGTTACGGAGGAGACGAGTTTCTGCTGGTCTTACCCGGCATTCCGGGAGATTTTTTGCAGACCAAACTGGAACAGATCCACACGGCCGCACAGATGGCATCTGTACCCGGCTATTCGCATTTCCGCATCTCGCTGAGCATCGGCGGAACGATACAGACCATTGCCGACCCCATGGAAAATATTGTTCGCCGTGCAGATTGGCTGATGTATCAGGCAAAGTGCCGCAAGAATGCCGTCATGGTGGAGATTCCGGGGCGCAGCCTGGCCGCACCGGAAACGCTTTTGCAGGAAAAATCCCGGGTCCTGCTTGTGGACGACTCTAAAATGAACCGCATGATGCTGGCAGAGATTTTAGGAGATAGTTACCACGTTCTGGAAGCAGAAAACGGAAAAGAATGCATTGAAAAATTGCAGGAGGAAGCCGGAAACATTGCACTGGTTCTGCTGGACATCAATATGCCCGTTATGGACGGATTTGAAGTGCTGAAAGCCATGAATGCCAACCACACCATCGAGGATACCCCGGTCATTATGATCTCCAGCGAGGACTCTGATGCGGCGATCCGGCGTTCCTACGAACTGGGTGCAAGTGATTATGTCAATCGCCCCTTTGATGCGCGCATCGTGTACCGCCGCGTGACCAATACCATCAAGCTGTACGCCAAGCAGCGGCGGCTGGTGCAGATGGTTTCTGACCAGATCCGTGCCCGTGAAAACAATACGGATATGCTGGTGAGTGTTCTGAGTCATATCGTAGAATTCCGCAACGGTGAAAGTGGTCTCCATGTGCGGCACATCCGTATCATCACAGAAACGCTGCTCCACTGTCTATTGGAGGTCAGTGACAAGTACTCGATCTCTGCCGAACAGCAGGATTTGATCCCGCTGGCCTCTGCCCTGCACGACATCGGCAAGATCGGCATTGACGACAAGATCCTCAACAAGCCCGGCAAACTGACCCCGGAGGAATTTGAAGTCATCAAGACCCACAGCATGCTGGGAGCCGAGATGCTGCAAAATCTGGATAATTTTGGCAAGCAGCCTTTGCTGCAAACCGCCTATGAGATCGCCCGCTGGCACCACGAACGCTGGGATGGGCGCGGCTACCCGGATGGACTGAAGGGCGATGAGATCCCCATCAGTGCACAACTGGTCTCGCTGGCCGACGTATACGATGCATTGACCAGCGAGCGCTGCTATAAAAAAGCCTTCTCCCACGAAAAAGCCGTGCAGATGATCCTGAACGGTGAGTGCGGAGCGTTTAACCCGCTGCTGCTGCAATGCCTGACGGATATCCAGGCCGACCTGAAAGAAGAATTACAGCAGCATAACTGAGCAGCGGAAGCAATAGAGACAGGAGAACGAAAAGTCTGAATGAAACACAGAATCTCACGCCGTGCATTTCTGCACGGCTGCACGCTGCTGGCGGCATCTGCTGCCGTTGGCAGTCTGACTTCCTGCGGCGGAACGGACGCTATGGACAGCAATCTTCCGCAGATCCTTGTGGGAAGCGATACCTATCCGCCCTATATTTATCTGAACAATGACGGCATTCCCGCCGGGATCGACGTGGAGATCGCCACCGAAGCATTCCGCCGCATGGGGTACGCTGCCCGGTTTGAATCGATCGATTGGGAGCAAAAAACAAATCTGGTGGAAAGCGGTACCATCGACTGCATCTGGGGCTGCTTTTCCATGGATGGGCGCGAGGAGATATACCGCTGGGCGGGGCCCTACATGGTGAGCCGTCAGGTGGTTGCAGTGGATGCCGACAGCAGCATCCGGACACTCGGCGACCTTGCCGGAAAGACCGTCGCCGTGCAGAGCACCGGCAAGCCGGAGGAGATCTTCCTCAGCGGCTCTGATCCGCACATCCCGCAAGCGGTCGATGTGTTCAGCATCGAAGACCGCAGCGTGCAGTATGCGATGCTGGCCTGCGGCTATGTGGATGCCATCGCTGCCCATGAAACGGCCATCCTGCAATACATGAAGGACAATTTTGTGGAGTTCCGCATCCTCGAAGAACCGCTGCTGATCACCGGCCTGGGCATCGCCTTTGCAAAAAATGACAGCCGTGGGCTGGACAGCCAGCTAAACGCTGTTCTTGCGCAGATGCGCACAGACGGCACACTGGAGCAGATCCTTGGCCGATATCTTGAGCATGCTTCGCAGTATCTGGAGGTGGACACCATTGGCACATAAAAACAGAACCCTCCCGGATACATGGAGATGGGGAATCCATCTGATCATTGGCGTGCTTTTTATGGTCGGCATCGTTTTCTTCTCGGGTTGGCGGGCACTGCGCGCAACAGAGGAACGTTTCTGCCAGACTCTTGATTTTGTCAAATCGCAGTCCACCAGCTTTGAAAAGTACAATGATACCGTTGTTGCCAAAGCGCTCCGCCGCGCAGCGGTAGCGGTGCATCAGCTGGCACAGGACCCTGCGCTCGATTTTTCCGATCCGCAGTGCCTGAACAAGCAGGTGGAGACGCTTTGGCTCACAGGGATCTCGGTTCTGGCCCCGGACGGTACGCTCCTGTGCGAATCCACAACGAACGGCATCGGCTACGCCCGGTTTGGAGAACAGCTCAAAAATGACACCGTTCTGGACGTTTTCTCTTACCCGCAAAAGACTTACCTGAAGCGGGTCCTGCTGGAAGATGGGTCTGCCGTGGATGTTGCGGCATATCGGGCAGAAGACAAAGATGTGATCCTGCTTGCCTACCGTTATACCCCGGCAGAATTCGTAGAGGGAACGGCCCTGTCCATCCAGAGCGTACTGGACGGCTACTCAGCTGAGACCAGCGGCACATTGTTCATCGTGCAGAACGATCAGGTCATTGCCTCCAACCGCCCGGAGCTGATCGGGCAGGATGCTGCAGACAGTCCGCTGGTGCAGGGGATCCGCAAAGTCGTGACCGCCGAAACGCTGACCCATACCCGCGGTTGGAACGGCTCCGGCTGCTATTTTGGAATGTACTGCCATGGAAGATCGTTTGATCTCTATGCGTATACAGACGAAAGATCGGTCTTCCGGGAATCCCTTCCATTGATCCTGATGGCACTGGTCAGTTACATCCTGCTCGTAATGATCCTTCAGGTGCTGCGCAGACGCTCCGTGCAGGAGATGGAGCAGCAGAAAAAAGAACAGGAGAAGAAGTACCAGGCTCAGCTGGAGGAACAAAATCGCAAACTGGAGATCGCACTCCAGCACGAAGGGGCGGCAAACCGCGCCAAGCGGGAGTTCCTGTTCAATATGAGCCACGATATCCGCACCCCCATGAACGCCATCATCGGCTTCACCTCGCTGGCTGCGACCCATATCGACAATAGGGAACAGGTGCTGGACTACCTCAAAAAGATCTCCACCTCCAGCCAGCATCTGCTTTCCCTCATCAATGATGTGCTGGATATGAGCCGCATCGAGAGCGGAAAAGTAAAGATCGATGAAAAAGCGGTGCATCTGCCGGACCTCGTCCACGATGTGCGCTCCATCATTCAACCTAATGTTTCGGCAAAGCGGCTGTCGCTTTTCATCGATACCATGGATGTGGAAAATGAGGACATCATCACCGACCCGCTGCGGCTGAACCAGATCTTGCTGAACATTTTGTCCAACGCCATCAAGTTCACTCCCACAGGCGGCATGATCAGCATCCGCATTGCCCAGAAGAACGGTGCGCCCAAGGGCCGTGGCTGCTATGAGTTCCGCATCAAGGACAATGGCATTGGCATGAGCAAAGAGTTCCAGAAACACATCTTTGAGGCGTTCAGCCGAGAGAAAAGCTCCACAGTCAGCGGCATTCAGGGCACCGGCCTGGGCATGTCCATCACCAAGAACATTGTGGACTTGATGGGCGGCACCATTGCCATTGAGAGCGAGCCGGGCAAGGGCAGCGAATTCATCGTAGATCTCTGTTTCGCACTCAGCGGACAAAGGGTGGAGCCCAAGCAGATCCCGCAGCTGGAAGGGCTGCGCGCATTGGTAGCGGATGACGATACCGACACCTGCCTGAGTGTCAGCACCATGCTGTCTAAGATCGGGATGCGGCCGGAGTGGACGATCTCCGGCCGGGAAGCGGTGATCCGCACCCGGTACGCCATGGAACAGGGCGATGAATTCAGCGTCTACATTATCGACTGGCTGATTCCCGATATGAACGGCATCGAGGTCGTGCGGCAGATCCGCAAGGTGATTGGGAAAAGCTGCCCCATCATCATTCTGACGGCCTACGACTGGGCAGATATCGAAGAGGAAGCCCGCGCTGCCGGCGTGACCGCTTTCTGCGAAAAGCCGCTATTCCTTTCCCAATTGCGCAGAGTGCTGGCAGAACCGTTTGGTGCAGAACCTATCCACGAACCATCGCAGCCAAATGCCTCCGGTTTCAAGGGAAAGAAACTTTTGCTGGTGGAGGACAATGCCTTGAACCGTGAGCTTGCGCAGGAGATCCTGAAGGAAGCGGGCTTTGCGGTGGACACTGCTGAGGATGGCGAGATTGCCGTCCGGAAGATGAAGCAGGCGGCCCCCTGGCAGTACGACCTGATTTTAATGGATATCCAGATGCCCAAGATGGACGGCTACGAGGCGACACGGCAGATCCGTGCCCTGCCGGATGCTGCAAAGGCAGGCATTCCCATTTTTGCAATGACAGCAAATGCCTTTGAAGAAGACCGCCAGAGTGCATTGAAGGCTGGGATGGACGGCCACATTGCAAAGCCGTTGGATATTCCGCACCTGCTGCAGGTTCTTGCAGATGTACTGAAATCATAACACCATCCGACAAAAGCAAAAGCACCCGCAGCAGGCTTCGCAGAGGCTCTTGACCTCAGGAAGCGAATGCTGCGGGTGCTTTATTTGTTTTGCATGACAGGCGTTTGGCTCACAGGATCTTGTGCAGCTCCTGCACCAGGTCGCTGATCACGATGGGTTTGGACAAAAAGCCATTCATGCCGCTTTCCAGCGCGTTGCAGCGATCCTCGTCGAATGCGTTGGCGGTCATGGCAAGGATCGGGATCTTTGCCCGAGCCGGGTCGTCCAGTGCACGGATCTTCCGGGTGGCAGTATAGCCATCCATCACCGGCATCTGCACATCCATCAGCACCAGATCATAGCTGCCCGGCGCTGCCGTGCAGACCTTTTCCACCGCCACTGCACCGTTTTCTGCCGTATCGACCCGGAAGCCGTACTCGCGCAGAATTTCCTGCGCGATCTCGCGGTTCAGCTCGTTGTCCTCCACCAGCAGGATATGCCTGCCCTTGAAGTCGGCATTCTTTTGGGGCAAAAGCTCCTGCGCCGCATCTGTCTGGTTCTGCCCGAGGGCGCTCATCAGGGTCTCGCGCAGGTCGGACATGAACATAGGCTTGGAGCAGAAGGCGGTCACACCGGCTGCCTTTGCCTCCACCTCAATATCCGACCAGTCGTAGGCGGTCAGGATAATAATAGGTGTATCATCGTGCAGGCTGCGGATCTGGCGGGTGACCTCAATGCCGTTCATGTCCGGCAGACGCCAGTCGATGATGTAGGCGTGGTAGACATCGCTCATCTCAATGGACTGCCGCGCGCGCAGCACCGCCTCCTTGCCGGAAAGGGTCCACTCGGCGCGCATCCCCACCTTGACCAGCATCTTTGTCACGCTGTCGCAGGTGTTGAAGTCATCATCCACCACCAGCGCCTTCAGGCCTTCCAGCTCGGTGATCTTTTCCACCGGGCGGTGCTCTGCCTGTGTGCGCATGGGCAGGCAGATGATAAACTCGCTGCCCTTGCCCTGCGCTGTCTGCACCTTGATGGTGCCGCCCATCATATCCACGATATTTTTGGTAATGGCCATGCCAAGGCCGGTACCCTGTATCCGGCTTACCGTGGAGGTGCGCTCCCGCTCGAAGGGTTCAAAGATCTTTTGCGCGAACTCCTGGCTCATACCAATGCCGTTGTCCTTGATGCGGAACTCATACTGCCCGCAGCCGCGCACCTTACCGGCAAGCTGCCGCACCCGCACCGAGACCGTGCCGCCCGCCGGGGT
>OLPC01002732.1_pt1 | contig 12757 bp, 13 predicted proteins | sample 1672341 | NCBI WGS metagenome assembly OLPC01 (sample SAMEA3136673, study PRJEB25190) | human gut metagenome | reverse complement strand
TGTCCGCCACCACCCTGCGCAACATCATCGGTGAGATGGAGCTGGACCACACCCTTACCAGTCGGGATGTGATCAACGGCAAGATCACGGCCATTCTGGACGAAGCCACCGACAAGTGGGGCATCAAGGTCAACCGCGTGGAAGTGAAGAACATCATTCCCCCGCGTGAGATCCAGGAGGCTATGGAAAAGCAGATGAAGGCCGAGCGCGAAAAGCGCGCCGTCATCCTGAAAGCCGACGGTGAAAAGCAGGCCGCCATCACCGCCGCTGAGGGCGAAAAGGAAGCCGCCATCCTCCGCGCCGATGCCGTCAAGCAGCAGCGCATCCTGGAGGCCGAGGGCGAGGCACAGGCCATCCTGGCTGTGCAGAAAGCCAATGCCGATGCCATCCATCTGCTGAACGAGGCCATGCCCACCGACAAGGTTCTGGCCATCCGCAGTCTGGAGGCCCTGGCCAAGGTGGCCAACGGCAAGGCCACCAAGATCATCATCCCCTCGGAACTGCAGAATCTGGGCGGCGTGGTGCCCAGCATCAAGGAACTGCTGACCGACCCCAAGGACGCCGAGTAAAGAAGTTTTATAAAAAATAGCTTCCTCGCCCTCTCAGTCTCACTTCGTTCGACAGCTCCCCCAAAGTGGGAGCCCTTGGCAGAATGATAAAGTTTCCGGTTTTGCCAAAGCCTCTCCCTTTGGGAGAGGTGTCACGGAAGGTGACGGAGAGGGCGAGGCCGCTTTTGGAGGAGCACCACTATGATCTACGATACCCTCAACAACCTGCCCAACTACCTGGGCGTCAGCGATAACCTGGACACCGTCATCGAGTACATCATGGCCCGCGATATCACCACCCTGCCCGCCGGGCGCACCCGCATCGACGGCGAAAAGGCTGTGGTCACCGTCAGCACCGTCACCCCGCAGAGCTCCGACAAGGCCCTGTTCCAGCGCCACGATGCCCACATCGTGCTGGAGACCGACCTGGAGGGCAGCGAGCTGTTTGAGGTGAGCCTGGCCGAGCTGACCCCCACCAAGCCCACCGATGAAGCCGCCGACACTACCGTGGGCACCGCCGGCACCAGCATCGCTGGTATGCTGTGCGAGGGCCGGTTTGCCCTGTATCTGGCCGGGGAGCCCTACAAATCCGGCCTGAAGGCCCAGGGCTGCGGCAAGCTGAAAAAAGCTGTGTTCACCATTGAGCTGGACCCGGACGAGGAAGAAACGGAAGAATAACCGAAAGGAGATTTTCTGTATGGGTTTTTTTGCTGTACTGGCTGCAAGCCTGTTCTTCGTGTTCCTGTTCACCGTGTTCGGCGGCTATTCCCTGCTGCTGTGGTGCCAGCAGTCCCTGTGGATGATCGTACCGCCTGCACTGGTGCTGGCCGTGCTGATCTGGACTTTTCTGAAAATGGACGATAAGATCACCGCCCTGCAAAAGCGCGTGGACGAACTGGAAGCCGCGCAGAAAACCGCCGAAAAGTCCGAGAAATAAATACAACGCCGCCCTTACCGGAGAAGCTTTTCCGGCAGGGGCGGCGCACTTTTTATGCCTTACTTTTTATCCAGTGGGTCATCCAGCCCTTCAAACATCACCATGCCCAAGTTTGCAAGGCTTGCTCCCAGCGCAAAACCGACTGTTCCCAGCGACACACTGAACAAAGCGCCCATAGCAACACCGAACAGGATGCCCGCGATTTGACTTTTCTTCATCTTACTGCTCTGCCTTTCCGTACCAGGCAACGGACAGCCGCCAAGAGAGGGAGTACAGCCCCAGAACGATCAGTACAATGCCCAGCAGAGCCAGTGGCGGAACGCCCTGCGGCAGAAGGTTCCGGGCCAGGCCGTCCTCATTGGCGGACACGCCAAACCCCATCAGAGCCGCAGCCAGGCCGACCATAAGATAAAACGCATATTTTGCCTTTTCGTAGCCAAAACGGTAATTCAACGGCAGCAGAACGGCACTGTTCAGCAGCGTTGTCATGCCTACCTGCACCAGCGTGGAAACCACAAGCGCATGGTCCACAGCTGTCCAGTGCAGGCTTGCCACGCCAAGGGCTGCGGCGGCGAAGAGTTCCGCCAGCACCAGCCCGCACAGGCCAATGATGTATTTGCTGCCCACCAGCTGTTCTTTTGTCACCGGAAGCACGCCGCTGTACTCGCTGAATTTGCTGGCCTGATCATAGGCCAGCAGGGTCATGGGCATCATGCCCATCAGAAAGCCCGCATATACAATAAAGAAATTGGCCCCATTCATGATGGTAACCACGCCTGCGCCCATCATGACCACGGTGGCCACAATGACACCTTTGGCATAGTGCCATATCTGATAAGCATCCTTTAGCAGCAAGCCTTTCATTCTGCACACTCCCCTTTCACCATCAACACAAACAATTCCTCAATGCTTACCGGGGCAAGCTCTGCTCCGGCGGGCATTGCGTCCCGGCGCACAAGCGCCTCTGCCCCGTAGGGGGTGACCCGCTTGCCGTACACCCGTACATCCAGTGCCGCCAGCTGCGCCACCGTGCCGTGCCACAAGGCATATTCTTCCCGCAGAGCATCTTTTTCTTCGCACAGCAGCAGTCTGCCCTTGTGCAGGAAGGCGATGGTATCGCACAGCTTTTCCAAGTCGCTGACGATGTGGGAGGAGATAAGGATGGAGTGTTCTTCGTCCCGGGCAAAATCCAGCAGCATGTCTGTCACCTCGTCCCGCACCACCGGGTCCAGCCCGTTGGTGGCTTCGTCCAACAGCAGCAGCTTCGGGTGGTGCGCCAGCGCCACCGCAATGCACAGCTTCCTCTGCATTCCAGCGGAGTAATCCTTATACTTTTTGTCCGGCGGCAGGTCAAATTTCCGGCAAAACGCCGTGTAGTCACCAGCGTCCCAGTTGCGGTAGATGCCCGCCATCACCTTGCCCACCTCCACAGCGTTCAGGCACAGCGGAATGCCATCGCTGCCCAGCACCACGCCGATCTCCTCCTTGGTGCGGACGGAAACGGTGCGGCTGTCCCTGCCAAGAATCGTCACCGTGCCGCCGTCCCGCTGCACCATGTCTAAGATCAGCCGGATGGTGGTGCTTTTGCCTGCGCCGTTCTCGCCGATCAGCCCGCAGATGGTGCCGCCGGGCAGGGTCAGATCCAGCGGTCCAAGGGTAAAGTCCTTATAGTGTTTTGTAAGCCCCTGCAATTCCAGTGCATTCATGGTCATTCCTCCCATAACAGGTCCAGCATCTCCTGCAGTTCCTTTTTGCCCAGGCCGCAGGATGCGGACAGGTGGATAGCCTGGGTCAGGTGCTCCTCGATCTTTTTCAGGGTTTCTTCCTGCAGCAGCTGGGTGTTTTTGGGGGCCACATAAAAGCCCTTGCCCGGCACCGCATACAAAAACCCTTCTTTTTCCAGCTCATCATAGGCACGCTTGGTGGTTATGACGCTGATCCGCAGATCCCGGGCCAGCCCCCGGATGGAGGGCATGGCCTCGTCTGATCGCAGTGCTCCGCTGATGATCTGCTGCTTGATCTGGCTGTAGATCTGGTCATAGATGGGCGCACCGCTTTTGTTGTCGATATATAGTTCCATGGGATGCTCCTTTGGGTTTGCGTTCATCTGTATATGTACAGTATATACAGTAGATACAGCTTTGTCAAGGGGGCAACAAGAAAAATCCCGTCAGAAGTTTCTGACGGGATTTTTCTTGTAAAAACGCTGCTTTTGTGGTACTCTATGGCTGGAACTGTTTTTCAGTTTCCATCAGGCGTTGCCCACAAACGCAGGCGGCTCTCCTTACCGGCACCTAAGCGCCGGGCAAGGCGATTTTTCTTTGAATACTCGCTCTCCCCGGATGCTCAAGGGCAGAAGGGGGTGATGCACCATGACGTTTGAACAGGTCGTACTGTTGCTCACGCTTCTCGGCGGAGCAATTTACGTTACATTTCAGATCACATGGACTGTTTCGCACAGTGATGACAAAAAGAAAAAGTGACCGCCCAGCTACCAACTCGTGCGGTCACTTTTTCTGACTAATCAGGTAAGGAGCTAGCCGTTTGCAGGGCAGCGCCTTTTGTATTTTCAGTATACGCTATCTTTCCGCTTTTGTCAAGTCATCGCTATTTTTACAGAGCCTTGATGGCGTCCTTGATGCGCTGGGCAGCCAGCTTGGTCTTTTCGGCGTCGCCGAACGCGGTCAGGCGGAAGTAGCCCTCGCCGCACTCACCGAAGCCCACGCCCGGGGTGCCGACCACGCCGCAGTTCTCCAGCAGCCAGTCGAAGAACTCCCAGCTCTTCATGTTGCCAGGGCAGCGCAGCCAGATGTAGGGGCTGTTCTTGCCGCCGCAGTACCACACGCCGCACTCGTCCAGTGCGTCGGCGATGACCTTGGCGTTGCGGCGGTAGTAGTCCAGATTGGACTGGATCTCTGCCATGCCGCTTTCGGTGAACACGGCAGCGGCTGCGCGCTGCACAACGTAGGGCACGCCGTTGAACTTGGTGGTCTGGCGGCGCAGCCACAGCTTGTTGATGTTCATGCCCTCGCGCTCCAGCTCATGGGGCACCACGGTGTAGCCGCAGCGGGTGCCGGTGAAGCCTGCGATCTTGGAGAAGGAGCAGATCTCAATGGCGCACTCGCGGGCACCCTCGATCTCGAAGATGCTGCGGGCCAGGTCCCCGTCCGAGATGAAGCACTCATAGGCGGCATCGTACAGGATCACGGCGTCGTTCTTGCGGGCGTAGTCCACCCAGACCTTCAGCTGGTCGCGGGTGTAGGCGGCACCGGTGGGGTTGTTGGGGCTGCAGATATAGATGATGTCTGCCTTCACATTCTCGTCCGGCATCCCCAGGAAACCGTTTTCCTGACTGGTACGGCTGTAGATGATCTTGCGGCCGTCGGTGACGTTGTCATCCACATAGGTGGGGTACACAGGGTCCGGCACCAGCACGGTGTTGTCCACATCGAACAGGCCCAGCACGTTGGCCAGGTCGCTCTTGGCACCGTCGGAGATGAAGATCTCATCCTCAGCGATCTTGGTGCCGCGGCCGGCGTAGTAGCCCTGGATGGCCTGCTTCAGGAAGGGGTAGCCCTGCTCCGGGCCATAGCCGTGGAAGCCTTCCTTTGTACCCATCTCATCGGCAGCATCGTGCATGGCCTTGACCACGCACTTTGCCAGCGGCTGGGTCACGTCGCCGATGCCCAGACGGATGATCTCCTTTTCCGGGTGTGCCTCCTGATAAGCAGCCACTTTGTGGGCAATGTCCACGAACAGGTAGCTTGCCTTCAGCTCGTTGTAGTGTTTGTTCATTTTCATAATGCTTTCCCTCGATTCTATCTTATACGTTCGCCGTACCCTCACACACGGTCTCGGCCGCGCCGGTCATGCGCAGTTCGTTGCCCGGCAGCACCCGGATGGTCAGCTCGCCGCCGCGCAGCTGGACATGCACATCCTCACCGGCGGGGCAGATGCCCAGCTCGGTCATGGCTGCCACCGTGGCGCAGGTGCCGGTGCCGCAGGCCCAGGTCTCGCCGCTGCCGCGCTCCCACACCCGCATCTTCAGGTGGGTGGCATCCACCACCTGCACGAACTCGGTGTTGATGCGCTCCGGGAAGTTGGCATGATGCTCAAAGGCCGGGCCGATCTCCTCCAGCCTCAGGGCATCCACATCCGGCACAACGGTCACGCAGTGGGGGTTGCCCACATTGATGCAGGTGACCCGCCAGAGGTTATCGTCCACTTCCAGTGGGACATCCACCAGAGGTGCACCTCCCATGTTCACAGCGGGCAGGTCGGCGGGCAGAGTGCTGTAGGCCCCCATCTCCACCTGCCACAGTCCCTCGCCCCTGCGGGTGATGGTCTTGAGGCCGCTGAGGGTATCAATGGCCAGCTGCTCCTTCTGCACACCGTGGGTGTACAGCCACTCGGCCACGCAGCGGATGCCGTTGCCGCACATCCTGCCCTCGCTGCCGTCGGCGTTGAAGATGCGCATCATGGCATCCGCCCCGGCGGTGCGCGGTGCGCAGATGCAGATGATGCCGTCTGCCCCGATGGAAAAATGCCGCCGGGACAGCTTTTCCGAAAGGGCCGCGATGTTCTCCGGCACACCGGCTGTGCGGCAGTCCAGATAGATATAATCGTTGGCGCAGCCCTGCATTTTGGTAAATGAAAGCTCCATGCTCAAAACTCCTTTCAAGGGGCTGGCAGTCAGTCCCCGAAAACTGTTCTCTTATAATGATAAGAACCCGGGGCGCATCTGTCAAGCAGAAAAGCCGGTTTCGGGGCAATTTTTCGCAAAGAGTTGTCCCCGAACCGGAAAACAGGGCTTGACAATATGCATGGCATGGGATATAAAAAAAGAGAGCGCTTTTGTACAGCGGGCCGTGCCGCGCGGCACCGCAGAGAGACCCCGCTGTGCGCGTATGCAAAACAACTGCAAAAAGGAGACCACAAGAATGGATACTTTTGAAAAAATCCGCGCATTGCTGGCGGAGCAGCTGGACATTGACCCGGAAAAGATCACCCCGGACAGCGACATCATGAGCGATTTTGAGGCCGACAGCCTGGACATCGTGGACATGGTGATGACGCTGGAGGACGAGTTTGGCATCGAGGTGCCGGACGACGCCATTGAGTCTCTGCGTACCGTGGGCGATGTGGTAAAGTTTGTGGACAGCCACACGCAGAACAACTGATTTTGGTAAAAAGCCCCGCCCCTTGCAGCGCGGCACCCGGCTGCTGCTGCAGACGGGGCTTTATTTTGGTTCGTGCGGAACGCGCAGCGTTTGGCGCACGGCCTTGGGAGGATAAAACAAAATGGCAAAAGACAACAAGAAGCTCGTGCAGGCGATCACCAGCCAGGAAGAAAACTTTGCACAGTGGTACACCGACATCTGCGTGAAGGCAGAACTGGTGGAGTACTCCAGCGTGAAGGGTTTCATCATCCTGCGCCCCTACGGCCAGGCCATCTGGGAGCTGATCCAGAAGGATCTGGACGCCCGGTTCAAGGCCACCGGCCATGAAAATGTGGCCATGCCTGTGCTGATGCCGGAAAGCCTGCTGAAGAAAGAGGGCGAACTGGTCAATGGCTTCGCGCCGGAAGTGGCGTGGGTCACGATGGGCGGTTCCGAAAAGCTGGAAGAACGTCTGGCAGTCCGCCCCACCAGCGAGACCCTGTTCTGCGATCACTGGTCCCGTGTGCTGCACAGCTACCGCGAGCTTCCCATGAAGTACAACCAGTGGTGCAGCGTCATCCGCTGGGAAAAGACCACCCGTCCCTTCCTGCGCAGCCGTGAGTTCTGGTGGCAGGAGGGCCACACCATCCACGAGACTGCCGCCGAGGCCGAGGCCGAGACCCAGCAGCAGCTGAACTGCTACGCGGATGTCTGCGAGCAGGATCTGGCCATCCCTGTTGTCAAGGGCCGCAAGACCGATAAGGAGAAGTTCGCCGGGGCCGAGGCCACCTACACCATCGAGGCCATGATGAAGGACCATAAGGCCCTCCAGTCCGGCACCAGCCACTACTTCGGCGACGGCTTCGCCAAGGCCTTTGACATCACCTTCACCGGCAAGGACAACACCCTGCACCACCCCCACCAGACCAGCTGGGGCGTGTCCACCCGGATGATCGGCGGCCTCATTATGACCCACGGCGACAACAACGGTCTGGTCCTGCCCCCCCGCATCGCCCCCGTCCAGGCCATGGTCATCCCCGTTGCCATGCACAAGGACGGCGTTCTGGACGCCGCCAACGCCCTGCTGGACCGCCTGAAGGCCGCCGGCATCCGCGCCAAGATCGACGACTCCGACCAGTCCATGGGCTGGAAGGCTGCCGAGTACGAGATGAAGGGCGTGCCCCTGCGCGTGGAGATCGGCCCGAAGGACATTGAGAAGAACCAGTGCGTCCTGGTCCGCCGGGACAACGGCGAGAAAGTCTTTGTCAGCCTGGATACCCTGGAGGAGACTGCCAAGGCCACCCTGGACGCCATCCACGACGGCCTGTACCAGCGGGCCAAGAAGAACCTGGAGGAGCACACCTTCCCCGCCTTCTCCCTGGAGGAGGCCAAGCAGCTCCAGGCCGAGCACGGCGGCTTTATCAAGACCATGTGGTGCGGCGAGCTGGACTGCGAGCTGAAGATGAAGGAAGAGGCCGGCATGACCTCCCGTTGCGTCCCCTTCGCCCAGGAGCACCTGGCCGATACCTGCCCCATCTGCGGCCGCGCCGCCAAAAAAATGATCTACTGGGGTGTCGCTTACTAAGCCCCCCAGCTTCCTAACATAGAGAGAGAAAAGAAGCCGCCGCAGAGTTAAATGACCCTGCGGCGGCTTTCTGCTTGCAGAAATTGTCGAACTTTGCTATACTATCCCCAAGCTATCCTGTCCCCACAGGGACACTGGAGAAAAGGCGGCCCGCTCCCTGAAACCCGGGGGCACTACTTCGCCCCCCGACCCAAGGGAAGGGGGGAGGCTCTATGTCTATCATCTCAGTGATTTGCAGTATCGTATCTGCAGGCTGCGGCGTGTTCAGTGCTATTTTTGGCATCTATGTATATCGCCAGCAACATCATCATGATGAGAAAAAGAAGTGACCGCCTGGCTAGCACCCAAGCGGTCACGGTCATCATGATGATGGCTCAATAAATCGTAGAGGGAGCGGCCGTTACCAGTCACCCCTGATGGTTTCAGTATAGCCCAGAAAGGCCGTCCTGTCAAGACGGCCTTTCTTTTTCAGAAGGGAGTATTTTTATGTCTGAGCAAAGAAAAAGCTATCTTACCAAGAGTCTCTTTCTCGCAGTGGCTGTTATCCTCATTGCCATCGTGGCCCACCAACCGGGCTACCCCTCCATCACCAGACAGATCGAGAAAAGCCAAGACCTTCCCTCTGGAAGCGTAGAGCCGTTCTTTGTCAAATCCTTCCCCGACGGCCAAGGAATTTTGGTGGCGTTTTCCAACCAGGAAAAAATGGGGATCGCCGAGTTTTCGTCGATCGAAAAACCGCAGCTCTTATCTGCGGTCAATCATTTACCCACCAGAGCCTCTGACGTGTGGGTCACGACCGTTGGTTCCGGAAGCGCTTGCTATCAGATGTTCCTGGTGAACAATGAGGCAGTGAAATACATCCAATGGCGTGTTAATGATGAAGCATGGTCGGAGCTTCCTGTTGCGACTTACCCGGATATCGTTCTGTTTCCTCTTCCAGATGATGGGGGAGAATATGAGTATCGCATATTAGATGCTTCTGATCAAGAAGTTCAATAAGCGTACAAAAGCCGACACAGAAATCAAATCTGCGGCAGCTTTTTTCTCTCGTGCTATTTTTGCTTCTAACTTTACCGTTTTTGAAAATCCCTTGTAGAAAACAGTAAAGTTCTGTAAACTTCTGATTTGTTGGAAGAGAGATTCCAGCAGAGAGTTTATATAGGGAGGATTCAACCATGAAACGAGCACTCTGTCTCCTGCTCAGCTTGCTGTTTTTGCTGAGCTTAGCAGCATGCAGCCAAACCCAACCGGAGGAAACCAAACCAGAAATACCCCAGGCAGAAAGCCAAACCACAACAGAAATCGTCAGCGAACCTGAGCCAGAACCGGAAAAGCCCATAACCGCTTCGGATATCAATGTTCAACGGCAGGACTCTTCCAAAAAGGATAGCAGTGGCCAGGTGATCTGTGAGCATTACTATGACCTGGTCATTGTGAAAGGAGAGAGTGAGGTTGCCGCCGCTATCAATGCAGCGTTCCAGGCAGATTATGAAGAATTCTTGAGCAAGAACAACGAGGTGGAGCAATATCTTTCCGAGGGTTTTCAACCCACACCGGATGCCCCGTTCTTTTTTACGGTAGAAGCAGAAGTAACCAACACCGAAGATAATGTGTTAAGTGTTCTATATTGTGAAAAATGGTATATGGGTGGCACAAGCAACATCAGTTATCGCGGCTTAACGTTCGACTTGGAGAGCGGAAAACCTCTCAATATGGAAGATGTTTTTCCGTTATCCAGCACAACGGTCTTAGACTGTGTCAAAAATACATTAGCTTACTATATTTATCAAGATAATCTCTCCCTTGATAATAGTGAAGAGCTGTTACAGCCAGAAAGCTATTGTATCCAGAATAGACAATTGGTCTTGTGTTTTGATTCCTATACTTTAGGCAGAGATGGCACTACAATTGCCTGTCCCATTACATTAGGCGGGCAAATGAAAACAGCTGCAGAACAGAGGTCGATGCTGCAGAAAAATGAGTGGATTGGTTTTTGGTGCGCCTCAGAAGACAATGGTCAAGTATCCAGATTAGTAATGGACATGTCGTTTGAGACAGATGGTTCCTGTTCCGTTGCATTTGGTTTTCTGGAAACAGAATTTGATTTTGTTGGTACAGGAACCTATCAGCTTTCCGATGACCACATCCTTACCATGAACCTTTCTATCAGTGATGTTTATGAGGAATCCGAAAGCTACGATGCGACCTATCAATTTGAGGTATTTTCCGGAAACGATGAAAGTATTCTCATTCAGCCCACCGATGATAATAGTCTTTATGGACAGAGCAAAGGAAGTACTGTGCTCATCATTCCCTACGACACATTCTTCTCTTAAAGCATTCTATAAAAATTTCCGCTGTGTATTGACTGCACAGCGGAAATTTCTTTATTAGCGTATGATTTTTACAGCACCTTGGAGAGGAACACCTTCGTCCGTTCCTCTTGGGGGTTGGTGAAAATCTGCTCTGGCGTATTCTGCTCCAGAATTTTGCCATCGGCCATGAAGAGGACGCGGTCGCCCACCTCGCGGGCAAAGCCCATCTCGTGGGTCACGACGACCATGGTCATGCCTTCTTGCGCCAGCTGCTTCATGACGTCCAGGACCTCGCCGACCATCTCCGGGTCCAGGGCGGAGGTCGGCTCGTCGAAGAGCATGAGCTTGGGCTTCATGGCCAGGGCGCGGACGATGGCGATGCGCTGCTTCTGGCCGCCGGAGAGCTGGTTGGGGTAGGCGTCGGCCTTCTCCACTAGGTTCACGCGCTCCAGCAGCTCCATGGCCAGCTTGTCGGCCTCCTCCTGCTTCATCCGGCCCGTCTGAACGGGGGCCAGGGTGATGTTTTTCTTCACGGTCATGTTGGGGAAGAGGTTGAAGTGCTGGAAGACCATGCCCATTTGACGGCGGACGAGATTGATGTCCGTCTTGGGGTCGGTGATGTCCGTGCCCTCGAAGGTGATGGTGCCCTTGGTGGGCGTCTCCAGCAGGTTCAGGCAGCGCAGGAAGGTGGACTTGCCGGAGCCGGACGGCCCGATGACCACCACTTTCTCGCCGGGGCTGATGTGGGCCGAGATATCGTCCAGGACCAGGTGGTCCCCGAAGGACTTGGAGAGGTTTTTAACGTCGATCACTTTGCCGCAGCCTCCTTTCCAGTTTACCCTGGAGCCAGGTCAGGATGATGACCAGGACCAGGTACATCGCCGCCGCGCCCAGGTAGGGGTAGGTCACGCTGTAAGTCTTCGCGCCCACGGCCTTGGCCGCGTACAGCAGCTCCTTGCCGCCGATGACGGTGATGAGGGCGGTGTCTTTGAAGAGGGTGATGAACTCATTGCCCAGGGCCGGCAGAATGGCCTTAAACGCCTGGGGAATGACGATGAAGCGCATGGTCTGGAAGTAGTTCAGACCCAAAGAGCGCCCTGCCTCCGCCTGGCCGGGGTCCAGGGACATGAGGCCGCCCCGGATGATCTCAGCGACGTAAGCGCCGGAGTTGATGCCCAGGGCGATGGTGCCGATAACGGTGAAGTTCCGGCTGCTGGCGAAGATGATGCTGCCCATGATGAGCATCTGGACGATCATCGGCGTGCCGCGGATGACGGTGGTGTAGATGGTCCCGATGGTGTTGAGCAGGAACAGGATGGGGTTGTGGCGGCCGGGCCGCTGCTGGTCGTGGGCCGTGCGGATGACGGCGACGATCACACCCAGAATAATGCCCATGATGAGGGCCAGGACCGTGACCTCAATGGTCATGCGCAGGCCGGACAGATAGAGCTTCCAGCGTGCCCCATCAATGAAGGCCCGGTAAAAATTGACGAAAAAGTCCTGGTAGAAGGGCAGATCCACATGGGCTTGGAGCTGCGCAGACAGGTCGGCATAGAGCTGTGCCCAGTTCACGGACATTCTCCTCTCTCTTTTGAAAAGTCAAAGCAGGCGGCCAACAAAGACCGCCCGCTTTGCGTGGGGTTCCGTTTCGGCGAAACTGATGCGGGATCAGTTGGCAGCCTCTGCGGGAATGTACTTGTCAATGATGCTCTGAACGGTGCCGTCGTCGATGAGCTCCTTCAGAGCGCCGTTGATGGCATCCAGCAGAGCGGTGTTGCCCTTGGCCACGCCGATGGCATAGTCCTCGTTGGCAAACTCGGTGTCCAGAATTTTCAGACCGGGGTTGGCCTTCACATACTCCTGGGCGGGGGCGTTGTCGATGACGACGCAGTCCACCTGGCCGTTGAGCAGGGCCTTGACAGCAGTGGCGCCGTCGTCATAGGCGGTGACGTGCTCTTCGCCGAAGCCGCCGTTTTCAGGGGTGTCGGAGCAATAGATGTAGCCGGTGGTGCCGCGCTGGGTGCCGATCATCTTGCCGTCCATGTCGTCGATGGACTGAATGTCGGAGTCCTCAGGCACGATGACGACCTGCACGCCCTTGGCGTAGCTGTCGGAGAAGTCCATGACGGCCTGGCGCTCTTCGTTCACGGTCACGCCAGCCATGACCATGTCGCTCTTGCCGTTCTGGGCGGCCAGCAGGGCGGCGTCAAAGT
>OLPC01002722.1_pt1 | contig 12788 bp, 10 predicted proteins | sample 1672341 | NCBI WGS metagenome assembly OLPC01 (sample SAMEA3136673, study PRJEB25190) | human gut metagenome | reverse complement strand
TGGCTGGTGGGTCAGGACCGCTGCTACATCAACTGAAAATGCACCCTCTGCTCCTTTGCGGAATAAGCTGTAAGAGAATCAGCTGATCGGCAAAGGAGTTTTTTTATATGATGAATGGCATCCTGCGTATCCAGACCTATCGGCCCCGGCAGTCGGCTCCGGTGGAAGGAGTGACTGTTGTGATCACCGGCAGCGGCTTCACGGCTCACCGCATCACCGATGCCGAGGGCAATGCCGAGGATGTGGCCATCTGTGCCCCGGCCTGCGCCCTCTCGCTGGACGAGAACAACACCACGACCCTGCCCTATGCCGTGTGCAGCCTGACGGCCAGAAAGCCGGGCTACCGCACCGTCCGCATCCAGGGCATCCAGATCTTTGCCGGGCAGGTCACGCTGGCCCGGCCTGAGATGATCCCGGACACCGAGGAGGGAAAAGACATTGTCGACCCGCCTGTGATCATCCCCACCCACGCTCTGTTTGCGGGGAACGGCGGCAGCGGCCCGGCTCCCACCGATCCATGCACCGGCAGCCGGGTGCTGGACCGTGTCATCGTACCCAAAAATATTACGGTCCATCTGGGCAGGCCCGCCGCCTCGGCCCGGAACGTGACGGTGTCTTTCCGGGATTATATCGCCAATGTGGCTTCCAGCGAGGTCTACCCCACTTGGCCCATTGAAGCGTTGAAAGCGAACATCCACTGCCAGATCTCGCTGGCGCTCAACCGCATTTACACCGAGTGGTATCCCAGCAAGGGCTACACCTTCAATATCACCAACTCCACCAGCTACGACCAGTATTACGTCCATGGCCGCACCGTGTTCGATGTGATGGTGCGCATCACCGATGACATTTTCAACACCTATCTGCGCAAGCGCGGCACCGTGAACCCCTATTACTCCGAATACTGCGACGGCAAGTCGGTCACCTGCCCGGGGCTCAAGCAGTGGGGCACGGTGACGCTGGCCAACAACGGGCGCAGCGCTTTACAGATCCTGCGCTACTACTACGGCAGCGATATCGAGATCGTGCGTACCAGCAACATCCAGTCCATCCCCCAGAGCTACCCCGGTTCGCCCCTCCGGCAGGGAGACAGCGGCACGGCGGTGTTCACCCTGCAGCGGCAGCTGAACCGCATCACCAAGGACTACCCCTTCCTTGGCAAACTGACTGTGGACGGCGTATTCGGCAGCCGGATGGCCGCCACGGTACGGGCGTTCCAGAAGCAGTTCAATCTGACCGCCGACGGCGTGGTGGGCCGCCAGACCTGGTATAAGATCAGCTATATCTATGTGTCGGTCAAGGATCTGGCCGAGCTGACCAGCGAGGGCGAGACTTCCAACGGTACCCTCTCGGACGGCACCTGGGGCGGCACGGTCCTGCGCACCGGCTCCACCGGCAGCGCCGTGGAGCAGCTGCAATTCTGGCTGAACACCCTGGCCCAGTACGATTCCGCCATCCACTCGGTGACAGTGGATGGCGTGTTCGGCAGCGGCACCGCCGCAGCGGTGCGGGCCTTCCAGCGCAAATACGGCCTGACCGTGGACGGCGTGGTGGGCCGCACCACCTGGACCGAGGTATACGACCAGTTCCGCAGCATCCAGTCCGACAATGGAACCCCCAACGCCTACCCCGGCACCGCCCTGCGGGAGGGTTCCAGCGGCCAGAACGTGCGGCTGGTACAGTTCTGGCTCAAGATTGCCCGCACCGTGTACACCAGCCTTGCCAACGTGACGGTGGACGGGAAATTCGGCGCTGGCACGGCAGCGGCTGTGCAGCGGTTCCAGCGGTACTTCGGGCTGACGGCAGACGGGGTAGTGGGGCGCACCACATGGCAAAAGCTGTACGAGGTGTACAACGATATCGCCAACCGGCTGCTTTCCCCTTCCCTGCGCCCCGGCGAGTACCCGGGTGTGCTGCGCACCGGCTCTTCCGGCACAGCGGTGCGGGAGCTGCAATTTTACCTCTACCTCATGAGCGCCTACGAGAGCAGCATTCCGCCGGTAAGCATTGACGGCAAATTTGGCGCGAATACTGAGCGCGCGGTGCGGGCGTACCAGCGGTTTGCGGGGCTTACCGTGGACGGCGTGGTAGGGCGCACCACATGGAATTCCCTCTATGGCCGCGCCAGCCAGCTGCGCAGTTCCGGGCCGGTGGTCACGCTGAAGCGTCTGCCCTACCCCGGCACCCCGCTCACGGTCGGCAGCAGCGGCAGTGCCGTGCTGTACTACGCCCTCCTGCTGCAGCGCATCGCCTATTATTTTTCCAGTGTAGAGGCTCCGCCCCTCTCCGACCAGTACACCGACGAGACAGCCGCCGCCACCCGCAGCGCCCAGCAACTGCTTGGGCTGGAGCAGACCGGCATTGCCGATGCCGACACATGGACGGCGGTAGAAGCGCTGAGTTTGCAGCTGGCCGCCCACGCCCCGAACCCCGATAGAGACACCCCACCCAGCACCGCTTACCCGGGGCGCGCCATCGCCGAGGGCAGCGCCGGGCAGGAGGTTGGGCAGGTGGAACGCTGGCTCAACCGCCGGGCGCAGCTTTCCTGCGACGAGGACTATGTGGCCGACAATAACCGCTTTGGCGCGGCAGACGCCGCTGCCGTGCGGGCTGTCCAGCAGCAGGCGGGCCTGCTGGTGACCGGCATCGTGAACCGTGATACCTGGGCCGCCCTGCAGGCCCAGAGCTGCAATTGCGACAAGGAGGAGTGAGCCATGGCACGGCTTCTGATCTACGACGCCTACGAAAACAAGGTGTACACCTATGCCAACCTCAACGAGAACGACCCCATGCCCTACAGCACCGGCACCACCCTGCGGGTACGAGAGTTCCGGGGCAAATCGGCCAGTCCCACCCTGTGGACCACCATTGCCGCTATGGAAGCCTGGAACCTGACCCGCCGCAAATACGGCAGCGGCATCCCGGTGGGGTATGCCTTCCGCCGGATCTGGGAGGGGGGCCACGGCACCCGCAGCCAGCACTATGCAGGCGTGGCATTCGACGTAGGCCAGAGACTGACCCAGACCAAGCGCACCGCCATTTACAACGCCGCCCGGAACACCGGGGCCTGGGGCTATGTGGAGCCTTTGAGCCAGACCCCCACCTGGGTGCACATGGACCGCCGCTACGGCACCCCCGCCTGCAGCGGCACCACGGCAGGCTACCCCACCCTGCGGCGGGGCAGCCGGGGCTGCTATGTGATGATCCTGCAGGACGCTCTTTCCACCCTGGGCTACCAGACCGGCAGCCGCATCGACGGCGTATTCGGTGCCCGCACCGAGGAAGCCCTGCGCGGTTACCAGCGGCGCACCAGTCTCTCGGTGGACGGGGTGTGCGGCTGCAACAGCTGGAAAAAGATCAGCACCGCCGTGCTGGGCGTGGGTCGTACCAAGACCACCATCGACTGATTTTTTGCGCAAAGAAGCCCGGAAGCATCAGACGCCTCCGGGCTTCTCATTTTTTGGGATAAAATTCAGCCGTTCACAATGTGCTCCCCGCTGCCCTCCAGCCAGGTGCGCAGGTTGCGGGTGGTGATGTCCATCAGCCGCTGCAGGGCCTCCCGGGTGGTCCAGGCGATGTGCGGCGTGAGGATGGCATTGGGCAGACTGCGCAGGCGGCTGTCCTGCGGGAGCGGCTCGGTGCCAAAGGCATCGGCCCCATAATAGGCCAGCTGCCCGCTCTGCAGGGCATCGGCCACGGCTTCCTCGTCCACCAGCGCACCGCGGGCGGTGTTCAGCAGGATCATGCCGGGCTTTGCCTTGGCCAGTGCCCCGGCATTGATGAGCCCCCGGGTAGCGGGCGTGGCCGGACAATGCAGGCTGAGCACATCGCTGCGGGCCAGCAGGGTGTCAACGTCCACAAACTCCACCCCGTCCTCTGCGTACTCCGGGCGCACGGTGCGGGTGCACACCAGCACCTTCATGCCAAAGGCGCGGGCGATGCGGGCAGTCTGGCGGCCGATGCTGCCGTAGCCATACACGCCAAAGGTTTTGTCCAGCAGCTCCATCTGAGGCAGCAGGCCATATTCCGCCGGGATGTCCAACTGCCAATGACCCGCTTTCATGGCGCGGTTGTAGCGCTCGGCGCACTGGCAGATGGCCAGCAGCAGACTGAAGGTCATCTGCGCCACACTGTAGGTGGAGTAGCCCGGCACGTTGGCCACGGCCACGCCATGGCGGCGGCAGGCTTCCAGGTCCAGATTGTCGGTGCCTGTGGCGATAATGCCCACCCATTTCAGGTTGGGGCACTGGGCCAGAATGCTTTCGTCGATGCGGCACTTGTTCAACAGCACCAGATCGGCGTCCCCGATGCGGGGCGCGATCTCCTCATAGGCGGTGCGCACATAGCTCACGGTGTCGGGCACCAGCGCCTTCACACCGGACCAGTCCAGGTCGCCCGGCTCCATCACATAGCTTTCCAGAATGACTGCTTTCATGGTTCTTCCTCTCTTTTTCACACTCTAGTTGTTATGCCGGGTACATAGCCAGCAAGGTCTCCTGCCCGGCGGTCTGTCGGCTGTCCAGTGCCGCATACCCGCTTGCCAGCAGACGGGCCAGCCGGGCACGGTCCTGCAGCGGCACCCACACCGGCACCGGGTCCCAGGCCGCGCACCCGGCGGCCAGCACAAAGCAGGGTGCCAGACTGTTCAGCGGGCGCAGGGCCCGCAGCGCCAGCCCCTGCCGGATGTACAACGGCAGCAGGGCGTCGGACTGCGCGGTACATTCCAGCACCGCCAGCACCCGCCCGCCCCGGGCAAGGCGCTCCGCCCGGGCAAAGGCCGCCCGGAGCAGCGGTTCTGCAGCATCGGGCTGATGCAGCACCGGCGGCGTGAGGAACTGCCCGCCCTCCACACCGCGCCAGCCTGCCCAGGCCCGCAGGGCCGCGGCAAGGGCGGTGTCAGCATTCAACGGTTGGAGCAGCACAGCCCCGGCCGGAGCCCCGACGGCATCACACACGCCGCACACCTCGCCTACGGTAAGCATCCGCAGCACCTCGCTGCGGGGGCGGTAAAGACTGCCTGCCTCGCCCCGGAGCAGAAAACAGAATTCCTCGGCGGAAAACCGCCGCACCGGCCGCACCCGCGGCGGGTCACAAACCTGGATCATTTTGGGTCCCCCATTCTTTTCTGGAATGCTCTCAGCATACCGAAAAGCGGGTGCGAACCGGCTCGAAACCGCGCTGCCTTATTCCAGCACGACGTCCTCGCTCAGGACCTGCCCGATGGGCTTGGCAATGCACAGGTCTGCCTGGGCGTCGGCCCCGGTGGGCTGCATGTTGATCACCACCAGATGGTCGCCCCGGAAATACCGGATGAGCCCGGCCGCCGGGTACACCACCAGGCTGGTGCCGCCGATGATGAGGGTGTCCGCGTGGCGGATGGCGTTCACCGCGCCGGACAGCACTTCCTCGTCCAAACCTTCCTCATACAGCACCACATCCGGCTTGACGATGCCGCCGCATTTTTCGCAGCGGGGCACCCCGGTGCTGTTGGCGATGTAGTCCACATCATAAAAAGCCCCGCAGCGGGTGCAGTAGTTGCGCAGGGTGCTGCCGTGCAGCTCGTACACGGTCTTGCTGCCCGCGGCCTGATGCAGCCCGTCGATGTTCTGGGTGACCACGGCCTTCAGCTTGCCCTGCTTTTCCAGCTTTGCCAGACGCAGGTGTGCGGCGTTGGGCTTGGCTCCCTTTACAATGAGCTTATCGCGGTAAAACCGGTAGAACTCCTCCGGGTTCTGTTCCCAGAAGGTGTGGCTGAGAATGGTCTCCGGCGGGTAGTCGTATTTCTGGTGATACAACCCATCCACACTGCGGAAATCCGGGATGCCGCTCTCGGTGGACACTCCCGCCCCGCCAAAAAAGACGATGCGGCTGCTCTTTGCCAGAATCTCTTCCAATGCCTGTACCATAAACGCAAACGCCCCTTTCCTCATGGCTGATTTTGTGTTAAGATACCATCAGTATAGCACATTCTGGCCAGAAAGGAAGCGTTGGTTTTTTGAACGTCTGGTACATCAACAGCATGCTGGGCACCCTGCGGCTGGAGGAAGAGGACGACGCCCTGTGCGGAGTACAGCTGTGCCCGGACGGCGTGCCGGACCTGGAGCCGCTGCCCCGCAAGGTCTGCGAGACGCCCCTGCTGCAGGAAACCGAAGAGCAGCTCAACGAATACTTTGCCGGGGCACGGCGGGAGTTCGACCTGCCGCTGGCCCCCAAAGGCACCGCCTTCCAGAAAGCGGTCTGGGCCGAGATGAACAAGATTCCCTACGGCGAGGTGCGCACCTACGGTCAGCTGGCCGCGGCCCTCGGCAAACCAAAGGCCGCCCGCGCCGTGGGCGGGGCCTGCCACTGCAACCCCATTGCCATCATCCAGCCCTGCCACCGGGTAGTGGGTGCCAACGGCTCCCTCACCGGCTACGCCTACGGGCTGGAGGTAAAGGAGTATCTGCTGGAGCTGGAGCAGGATTAAGTGCACAAAAGCCTCCCCACCACAGTGGGGAGGCTTTTTTATCGCTGATGTTCCGCAAACATCCTGCCAAGTTCCGGCAGGATGTCATGGGGCAGCATGCCGTATTCGCCGTGGACGGCGGCGGCACGGTCGGCGGCGGCACCATGCAGGTACACCGCACAGGCGGCAGCCTCATAGGCGGGCAGGCGGCAGGCCAGCAGGGCGGCGGTCATGCCCGCCAGCACGTCCCCACTGCCGCCACGGGAAAGGCCGGGGTTGCCGGTGGGGTTCACGCACACCCGGCTGTCCGGGGCCGCTACCACCGTGCGGGCGCCTTTGAGCACCACCACGGCGTTCCACGCCTGCGCATACCGCAGGGCCATGCCCTCCCGGTCGGCGTTGATCTGCGCCGCCGACAGGCCGGTGAGCCGGGCCATCTCGCCGGGATGAGGCGTAATGATCAGTTCCCCCGCCGGGTGCGGGAAAGCTCCCCCTTCTGCCAGCAGCCGGGCTGCGGCGTTCAGGCCGTCGGCGTCCAGCACGGCACTGCCCGCAAAACCGGGCAAAAGCTGCTGCACAAGGGCCTGGGTCTCGGCGGCGCGGGCCGCACTCTGGGCGGTGCCGCCAAGGCCGGGGCCAAGCAGCAGAACGGTTGCTTTCTGCCGCCGGAGCAGCGGCACGTTTTCCGGGGAAATACCGCCCTCGGCCCCTGCCCTGCAGGGGCACAGGCAGCACTCCGGCAGGCGGGCTGCGGCGGCGCTCACCACCGGTTCCACACTGGCAAGGGTCACGATGCCCGCCCCGGTGCGCAATGCGCCCTCTGCGGCCAGCAGTGCAGCGCCCCTGTAGAATGCGCTGCCCGCCACGGCCAGCACACTGCCAAAGGTACCCTTATGGCTGTCCCGCGGGCGGCGGGGGATATTCTGCCAGACAAATTCTTCGGTAATTTCAACAGCCATCATTCCACCTCCGGCCGGACGATTTGAAATGCCCTCCGTTTCACTCTGGGCATTCTCAGCGGAAAAATTATTTTTTATCGCAACGAGAGCAGCCTGCGGGCTGCTCTCATTGCTTTTTCGCGGGTGGGTCGTAACGGAAAATTGCAGCATCACGCTTCCCCCTGCACCAGGACACGGATCTGCTTTTCCACGTTCTGCACTTCTTCGTGGAACATGCGGGCGGAAACGCGCAGGGCACCGTGGCCCAGGATGATGATCTGCTCCATGCCGTCGGAGGTGGCCACCCGGACACGGCGGTTCCGGCCGATCTCATGGGTGACCCGCTCGATGAACATGTCCGCCGTTTCGGCCTCCTTGGTGTAGACCACATGGATATTGTGGTACTGCTCAATGCTGCCGGGGCTGCCGGGCACCCGGTAGGCATCGAACACTAGGATGAGCACGCACTTCTGGAAGCCCTGATAGTTGCACAGGATGTCCATCAGCTTGTGGCGGGCGGCGTCCAGGCTCTCTTTGGAAAGGGCGTTCAGCTCGTCCCACGCAAAGATGATGTTGTAGCCGTCCACCAGCAGGTATTCCGGCGCGATCTCCCACTGCTCGGCGGCAAAGTCGGGGCGCTCCCGCTTCTGCACCGGGCGGAAGGCTGCCAGCGGGTCCCGCTTGATGGGGCCGTAGGTGCGCTCGAAAATTTTGAGCAGCTCGGCGTCCTCTTCCAGCGTGGCACGGTAGGCCATGGCCCGGCGCTGAGGCACAGCCGCTTTCTGCTCCGGACGGGTGCTTTTGCCCCAGCCGCTGTCCACATGCATGTGGCTGCGTACCTGATCCCAGGGCACCACAAAACCGGCCCCATGGGCGCAGAACACCGAATCTGCCGGGTTGTCGAGGTCATGCTCCGGCTCATAGCCGATGGCCGCGATCACCTCCTGCGCGTTGTGGCAGGGGCGGTAGCCGTCCAGTGTCAGGCTCAGATGACCCCGGCCGCGGGTGTAGCTCACCACTTCCATGGGGTAGCTGCGCATGGTGGACACCGGTGCAAACCCGGTGAGCACCGCCGTCTCCTCCCCGCTTTCCGGCGGGTCAAAGGTGCCCTCCATGCGCTGGATATCGCTCATGGCGCGGCCGATGTTCTCGGCGGGCACCTCCAGCCGAAAAGCATACCACGGCTCCAGCAGCTGGCTTTTGGCCAGCATCAGGCCCTGCCGTACTGCGCGGTAGGTGGCCTGCCGGAAGTCGCCGCCCTCGGTGTGCTTGAGGTGGGCCCGGCCCGCAATGAGGGTGATCTTCACATCGGTGAGGGGCGACCCGGTCAGCACGCCAAGGTGCTGTTTTTCTTCCAGATGGGTCAGCACCAGCCGCTGCCAGTTTTTGTCCAGCACCTCTTCCCGGCAGTCAGCGGCAAACTGCATGCCGCTGCCGCGGGGCAGGGGTTCCAGTTTCAGGTGCACTTCCGCGTAATGGCGCAGCGGCTCATAGTGGCCCACCCCCTCCATGGGCTCGGTGATGGTCTCCTTGTACAGGATGCCGCCGGGGCCGAACTCCACTGCCAGCCCGAACCGCTCGGCCAGCAGGCTGCGCAGCACCTCCAGCTGGATCTCGCCCATCAGCTGGACATGGATCTCGCCCAGCGTCTCGTTCCATACCACATGGAGCTGGGGCTCCTCTTCTTCCAGCCGGTGCAGCTTGCCCAGTGCCGCATGCACGTCGGCCCCCTCCGGCAGCAGCACCTGATAGCTCAGCACCGGTTCCAGCACCGGCAGGTCACTGTCCCGCTCCGCGCCCAGTCCCTCGCCGGGGCGGGCCTTGGTCAGGCCGGTCACGGCACACACCTGCCCGGGACCGATGGCCTCTGCCAGCGTGTACTTGGCACCGGAATACAGCCGCAGCTGGTTGGCTTTTTCGGCCCAGGGCTCGCCGTCCGCTTCGCCGGTAAGCTGGGCTTTCACCTTCAGTTCCCCGCCGGTGACCCGCAGCCAGGTCAAGCGCGCGCCCTGCTCGTCCTGCGACACCTTGAACACCTTGGCACCAAAGGCTTCCAGCGCCGGAGCCGGGCGGGTGTAACGGTCCAGCCCGTCCAGCAGGGCATCCACGCCCTCCAGCTTGAGGGCCGCCCCGAACCAGCACGGGAACACATGCCGCCGCGCAATGGCAGGGATGAGGTCGGCGTCCTGCAGCTGTCCGGCGTCCAGCATCCGGTCCATCAGGTTTTCGTCGCACAGGGCCAGCGCCTCGTCCCGGTCGGCCTGTTCTGCCCCGAAATCCACAAAGCCCTCGCCCAAGCGCCGGTTCAGCTGGGCAAGAAGCTCCTGCCGCTCCATGCCGGGCAGGTCCATCTTGTTCACGAACACAAAAGTGGGCACATGGTAGCGCCGCAGCAGCCGCCAGAGCGTCTCGGTATGGCTCTGCACGCCATCGGTGCCGCTGACCACCAGCACCGCGTAATCCAGCACCTGCAGGGTGCGCTCCGTCTCGGTGGAAAAATCCACATGACCCGGTGTGTCCAGCAGGGTGATGTCGGTATCACCCGCTGTGAGCAGGGCCTGTTTGGAAAAGATGGTGATTCCACGCGCTTTTTCCAGCGCGTCGGTGTCCAGAAAGGCGTCCTTGTGATCCACCCGGCCCAGGCGGCGGGTCACACCGGCGCGGTAGAGCATGGCTTCCGACAGGGTGGTCTTGCCGGAGTCCACATGGGCCAGAATGCCCAGTACGATTTGTTTGCGCGTTGATTCCATCCGCTCAGTCTCCCTCAATGCATATTCCTATTTATTGTATCACGGGCGGGGCAAAAAGAAAAGCGGAGCGACCGCAGTCACTCCGCTTTTTAAAAGGATTTGATTTACTCCACGATGATGCTCTTGCCAGTCATCTCTGCCGGGACAGGCAGGCCGATGTAGGGCAGCATGGTGGGTGCGATGTCGGCCAGGCAGCCGCCCTCGCGCAGCTTCACGTCGCCGCAGCCAACGGCCACGAAGGGCACCACGTTGGTGGTGTGGGCGGTGAAGGGGGTGCCGTCCGGGTTCATCATCTTTTCAGCATTGCCGTGGTCCGCAGTGATAAAGGCGCAGCCGCCGGCGTTCAGCACGGCAGAGACCACCTGGTCCACAGCAGTGTCCACAGCCTCGACGGCCTTGACGGCAGCGTCGAACACGCCGGTGTGGCCGACCATGTCGCAGTTGGCGAAGTTCAGGATGACCACGTCATACTTGCCGCTCTCAATGCGCTTGACGCATTCGGCAGCCACTTCGGGGGCGCTCATCTCCGGCTTCAGGTCGTAGGTAGCCACCTTCGGGCTGGGGATGACGCAGCGGTCCTCGCCCTCGTAGGGAGCCTCGACGCCGCCGTTGAAGAAGAAGGTGACGTGTGCGTACTTCTCGGTCTCGGCAATGCGCAGCTGGGTCTTGCCGTTCTCAGACAGGTACTGGCCCAGAACGTTCTTCAGCTCCACCGGCGGGTAAGCCACTTCGCAGTTGGGCATGGTGGCGTCGTACTCGGCCATGCAGACGTAGTGCACCTGCTTGCGGCCGCCGCGGCGCTCGAAGCCCTTGAAGTCATCGTCGCAGAAGATGCGGGTCATCTGACGGGCACGGTCGGGGCGGAAGTTCATGAAGATGACGGTGTCGCCGTCCTGCACGCGACCGCCCTCGCAGGTGACGCAGGGCAGAACGAACTCGTCGGTCTTGTCGGCAGCGTAGGAAGCCTCAATGGCCTCGGCGGCATTGGCGGCGTGGTTGCCCTCGCCGTAGACAAAGGCAGCATAGGCCTTCTCTTCACGGTCCCAGTTGTTGTCGCGGTCCATGGCGTAGTAACGACCGGAAACGCTGGCGATCTTGCCGATGCCCAGCTCGTCCAGCTTGGCCTGCAGGTCGGCCAGGAAGCGCTTACCGTCATGGGGGTCGGTGTCGCGGCCGTCGGTGATGCAGTGCAGGTAGACGTCCTTGGCACCCATGTGCTTGGCCATTTCCAGCACGCCGAACCAGTGGTCAGCGTGGCTGTGCACGCCGCCGGTGCCCACCAGGCCCATCAGATGGATGGCCTTGCCGGCGTCGATGGCAGCCTGCATGTTCTTGACCAGAACAGGGTTCTTGAGCATCTCACCGTCCTTGATGGACTTGGTGATCAGGGTCAGCTGCTGGTACACGATGCGGCCGGCACCCATGTTGGTGTGACCGACCTCGGAGTTGCCCATCTGGCCGTCGGGCAGGCCGACTGCCATGCCGGAAGCCTCAATGGTGGTCATGGGGTATTTTGCCATCAGAGCATCCAGATGGGGGGTCTTGGCGGCCACCACGGCATTGCCGTAGGTCTCGCCCGGCACCCAGCCGAAGCCATCCATGATGCACAGAAGAACAGGTTTCTTTGCCATAAAATGAAATCTCCTTTAATTTTGAACAAATAGCGCCCGGCTCAGCGCTGGATTACGGCGCAGCCGGGCGCTGGAAAGCATAATTTCGTCAGCCCTTAGCCCTTGGTGGCTGCGTTGACGATGACTGCAAAGTCAGGAGCCTTCAGGGATGCGCCGCCGATCAGGCCGCCGTCCACGTCCTTCTTGCTCAGCAGCTCTTCGCAGTTCTTGGCGTTCATGCTGCCGCCGTACTGGATGGTGGTAGCCTCAGCCACAGCCTCACCGTACACCTCGCCGATGACCTTGCGGATCTGGCCGCAGACTTCCTCAGCCTGGTCCGCAGTAGCGGTCTTGCCGGTGCCGATGGCCCAGATGGGCTCGTAAGCGATGACCACGTTGGCCATCTGCTCAGCGGTCACGTCACGCAGAGCGATCTTGGTCTGCATGCGCACCAGCTCCTCGGTCACGCCCTCTTCGCGCTGCTGCAGGCTCTCGCCCACGCAGATGATGACCTTCAGGCCAGCGTTCAGGGCTGCCAGAGCGCGCTTGTTAACGGTCTGGTCGGTCTCTGCGAAATACTGACGGCGCTCGGAGTGGCCCACGATGACATACTCCACGCCCAGATCCACCAGCATGTCGGCGCTGATCTCACCAGTGAAAGCACCGGACTTCTCGAAGTGGACGTTCTCGGCACCCACATGGATGTTGGTGCCCTTGGTCTTTTCCACAGCGGTGACCAGGTCGGTGTAGGGGGTGCAGATGACGACCTCGCAGCCTGCGTCCTGCACGGCGGGCACCAGCTCGTCCACCAGAACAGCAGCCTCGGAGGCGGTCTTGTTCATCTTCCAGTTGCCTGCAATGATTGCCTTACGCTTTGCCTTATCCATGATGTCTATCTCCTTTACATTTACCTTCTCAATAAAAAAGGTGCGGCGGCGTTGCAGCCGCCGCACCCATCCTGATGCCGGAAAAAATTATGCGTTCTGGATGACTGCGATGCCGGGCAGCTCCTTGCCCTCCAGATACTCCAGAGAAGCGCCGCCGC
>OLPC01002719.1_pt1 | contig 12813 bp, 10 predicted proteins | sample 1672341 | NCBI WGS metagenome assembly OLPC01 (sample SAMEA3136673, study PRJEB25190) | human gut metagenome | reverse complement strand
TGCCGTCTGTCGCCGGGCTGATTATTGCAGGAGAGGTTATTAAAGACCTGACTGCAGAGTACAGAAGATAAGAAGTGTTTATTTTGAGATGTGTATGGTGTCAGAAATGGTATGGTGCACATCTTTTTTTGCGGGAAATATTTGGAATCGGATGGGGGTATTACTTTTTGGATTTTATAGAATTGTTATAGGGAAAAAGTCAAAATAATATAAAAATTTATGGGATTTTCAAAAGATAATGAAAGAAAAAGGAGAGAATCTGTGATACACTGCCATTATTGACGGATAGAAATCTATTAGAACTGTGGAGATATAGAAGTTTGGTAGGTCAATGTCTGAATGATGTCAGCTTAATAAATTTCAGATTGGAGGATATAACATCGGATGAAAACAAATTACAACAGAACAGTGCAGTTCTGTGCATAGTTTCCTATCTGATGATCGCATTTATCCCGGTACCTGCGTTGGGAATCCTTGGATGTGCGGTTTGCGGTCTGTCTGTAGGTATTATGTGGCCGGGAACCTTCAGCATGGCGGCTGCCTCAGTAAAGCGTGGCGGAACAGCTCTGTTTGCCCTCCTTGCCCTTGCTGGAGATGTGGGATGCTCATCCGGACCAACCTATGTGGGGATGATTTCAGGAGCACTGAATGATAATCTGAAACTTGGAATCTTTGCGGCACTGATTTTCCCTGTGTTGATGATAATGGGGATTAAGATGATTGGAAGTCTGCAAAAATATGATTGAGATATATTAAAAAGTATGGAACGATTAATTTTTCATATTGATGTAAACAGCGCATTTCTTTCCTGGGAGTCAGCCAGAAGGGTAAGCCAGGGGCTGCCGGATCTCAGGGAGATTCCCTCCTGTGTGGGAGGAGATCCAAAGAAACGGACAGAGTACACACGCTGTTCCCGGACGAAATACCGGAGAAAATGTGGCCACTTCCTGTCCGTAACCTGTTATTTCTGGGAAAAGCCTCCGAGCAGAAGCTTCTGAATCAGGGAATCCGTACTATTGGTGATCTGGCAAGGGAACGGGAAGCAAATGTACAGCTCTGGCTTGGAGAAAAACCAGAGCACAGATGAAAAATGAAGACAGACAGGAAGAATAAAAGCGCAGAGATGATACTTTTTCTCTGCGCTTTTATAGCGGACTGTTATACATATTTCAAAAATTCTTCATCCTGGATCCGGGAAGTATGGATGGCATTTTGGATAGCCTGAGCCATGACTTCTGCGGCGAGAGTTCCTGCCATATTGATATCTACAGAAACATCGCCAATGCTGGCAGCATAGATGGAATCGCCGTCAGCCATAGTTGCTACAGGATTGATGCATCTGGCATAGGCACAGCGGGTCATAGAGGCAATTTTATTCAGTTCAGCCTTTGAAAATGCCCCATTGGTGATCACAGCCCCGATGGTGGTATTGCCGGTAAACTGGTCATGAGGTGTCATAAAGCGGTATAATTCGTGGACACTATCCAGAAACCCGCTTCTGTCAGGCGTTTTCAGCCCTGCGATTTTCTGACCATTTTGTGGACTAAAGATATCTCCCAGTGCATTGACAACGACAATTGCGGCCATCTGGAAATTTCCCACTGATACAGCGGCAATACCAAGACCTGACTTCATGGATTGTTTCATACCGTAAAGTTTTCCCACAGTTGCACCGGTACCTGCGCCGATATTCCCGGTTCTGGCATCTGTTCCTGCAAATGCCTGACGGCAGGCTTCTTCGCCCATTTTTGCAGTTGGACGTATTTTAGGATCTCCGTAAGAGAGGTCATAGATACAGGACTGGCATACAAGAGGAACCAGGGCTGCACCGGTGTTATAACCGATATTTTGTGATTCCAGATAGTTCATCACACCGTCAGCAGCAGCCAGTCCATAGGCAGAACCTCCGGACAAGACAATAGCATTGATGGGATTGTCGGCAGTGACAGAAGAGGTGAGAGGAGTTTCTCTGGAAGCAGGGCCGCCTCCGCTTATATCGCAGCCTGCTTTTGCTCCATTTGGAAAATAAAGAACAGTTACACCGGTCTTCGCATCATGGTCAGAAGTATGACCGATGCGTAAATTTGAAAGCTCTGTAATAGAAATCTCTTTTAGTAATGACATAAAAATCTCCTTTTGATAAAAAAAACCTGACTACAGTGACAATGTAGTCAGGGATTTTTAGTGAACCTTCCGGAACAGCAGAATTAAAAGGCTGTTCTTTTAAAGATTATGCACGTTTCAGCGCCACAGAAAGTGCCTTGGAAATGATGCTTCCCACTACAAAGCAGAAGCCCGCTTCGATCAGTCCCTGAACGCCCACAAAAGCAGCAACGAAGACAACAGGATTGCTTACTCCAAGACTGGAAACAATACCCTGAATGTAATCTGTGTTGTAGAAGAAGAGACATAAAAAGCCCATGAAGAAGAAAGTATTCAGTAACGGGCATGCCAGTGAAGCAACGTAATAGGAAAATTTCTTCGCCGGTGATTTATATAATGCTGCGAAAATAAGTCCTGTGATCCATCCTTCCAGCACACGTGCCACGATACATACAATAAAAGTGCCAAATGGATTAATGTTAAAAAGTGCGGCAGCGAAAGCTGAACTTCCTGTGACAGCCATATAGAAGCTGGTTGCACCGAAAGCAAGTCCGCATACAGCACCACCTTTCGGTCCGAGGATGATAGCTCCTACAGCTACCGGGATGGTGAGAAGAGTGATGGATAAGCCGGGAGTACGAAGGTAGCCCAGCGGGGTAAAGGACATGAGCAGAATAATGGCAATCATCATAGCCAGCTCTACCATGTAAAGAGTGCTGCTTCTTTTTGCGGCAGCTGTTGTAGTAGTTGTTGTTGTGTTCATATGAATTCTCCTTTTGGTCTGATAAAACGGCGCAATGCGTCCCCTGCTTTTCAGACAGTTTAGAGTATGGGGATCAGGCGTTATGAAAAATATACATCAGAACAAAAGATATGAAACAAGAAATATCTTCCGGTAAAAGTTTCCGGTGTGTAGACGCCTTACAGGTCGCCTCACAAATTTAACCAGACTGTGAAGTGGATGACTTTATCCACCAGACTGTCAGATGTGGAAATCAGATGCATTTTCTTTCGAATAACGCTCCCGTAAACAATAACACATTTGATTAAAAACTGCAATATTTTATAGTATGTTTGAAAATAAATACAGGATATAGAGGTGTTTCTATATCCTGTAAAAAATATTGATTATGAGATTTAGCGTTCCATCATGCTGATGGATTCAATTCCAACGCTTCCACCGCGTACCACTTCAATTCTGTGGAATTCTTCCTTGATCAGTTTAACAACTGCATCATTCTTGGTGGCTGTCTGGACAAATTCCAGAAGCAGACTGTCTTTGCCATAGTCAATGACTTTTGCCTTGAAGGTTTCTGCAATCTGAAACAGTTCAACCTTATCTTCTTTGGAACAGTTAAAAACCTTAATATACAGAATCTCTTTCATGCGGACAAATACGTCTGTGAAATCAATAACCTTAATAACCTCGATCATACGGTTCAACTGTTTTTTGATCTGTTCAAAGGTTTCATCATCGCTGACTGTTGCGATAGTCATTCGGGATACTGTAGGATCCTCGGTGGTTCCTACAGTAAGACTGATCTATCACGAGATATGTAAATGGTTAAGTGAGTTTTGTTAATTAAAATGTACTAAAATGTCGTCTTTTTTGACAAGAAATTATAGAAAATAAACAAAATAACACAATGCAAAAAACAATGCATAAAATAAAAGAATGTCCCTTTGAGGAACATTCTTTTAACGTGTCTGAAGGAAAACTTTTAATTTGGGAAGCTGGTTGTTAAGGATAAGAGTTTCCGGAAACATGAGCTGGTGAACGAATTCTTCGGCATAGGTGAAATCTCCAACATGTTCTTTTCCGTGGCTGTCGCTGGACAAAATAACAGGAAGCTGATATTTCTGACAGAGATACAGGATTCTGGCTGCATTGGCTCTTGTGTCTCCCCGATATCCTCCGGGTGCGAGGGAAGCTTCGTTTATTTCAAAAATAACATTTTCCCGTAAAGCTGCTCTTGCCAGCGTTTCATAATCTACAGGGAAATGTGTATCGTCGCAGTGGCCGAGTATTTTTACAGCAGGATGTTTTATTGCATTGATGTAAGCTTCTGTATTCTGAGATACAGAGCCTGAACGGTAGTTCTGCCGATGCATACTGATGATAGCGTAATCCAGGTTGTTCAGCAGTTCATCTGACAGATCTGTATGTCCTGCACTGTCCAGGATGTTTAGTTCAACTCCGTAAAGAATATCTATGCCGAATCTTTTTCTGGGATAAAAAGGAAGGCTTCTGAAATAAGAAGAAGTTCCGGAAGCCAGAGTTCCCGGGCCGTGGTCAGAAATCCCAAGGAGTTTCAGTCCTTTTTTGCTGGCTGCTTTTGCCATGTCAGAGATGGTACAGGTGGTTCCGTGACCGCTGGCGATAGAATGTGTGTGGATGTCAGAAAGATACATTGTTTGTCTCCTTTCCAGAGCGGTTTCTATATATGATAAGAGCCTTACGGAAGATGCAAAGCTGCTGTTTGATGGTACATTCGTTATATTCAAGTATGACAGATGAGGATTTAAATGTCAATGAGGAAACAAAATAAAAACAACTGAAATACAACAAAAATCAAATAAAAAGCAACACAAATAAACGGCTGATACATGTTAAATTATGTTGACTTCGGGAAAATGAGAAGGTATAATGGAACTATATGAAAACACGGGGGCTTATTGCTGATCAATGACAGCGATGGCACTGTTTGCTTATGTGTAGACAGTTACTTCATGAGAAAGGAGTAACATGGAAAAATTTCAAACATCAGACATTCCCGGAATTCTCTTATGAATGGCTGGAGGCTGAACTGGATACTGGTATGATTCCACAAATATGGACAGCGAAGAAATTGCTCCTAATCTTTATGACTAATCGATAAGTATATATCGAGAGGAAATGAATCCTCAGAATTAAGTAAAAAAAGTTACCGGGAACAATGTGACCGGTAGCGAAATACAGACGCCGCACTGCCGTATGGCAAGTGCGGCGTTGTTGTTCAAAACTCTGATAGCAGAGTGAAATTAATAAAAAACGTAAACACAATAACAGCTCAGACAAGATGATGCAAATAAGGACACTTTTTTTGACAAACAAGGTTCTTACCCTGGAGAACAGGTCAGGGTAAAATAAAGTCATCAGATATGAAGAGCGCAATTCATATATTGAGGAGGATTTAAAATGGCAGCTTATTATTTAGCAGTAGATATCGGAGCATCCAGCGGACGTCATATTCTTGGACATATGGAAAACGGAAAAATGGTTCTGGAAGAGATCTATCGTTTTGAAAATGGAATGGTAAAGAAAGACGGAGAACTCTGCTGGGAATTTGACCGCCTTTTTAAAGAGGTTGTAAATGGTCTGAAGAAATGTAAAGAGATCGGCAAACTTCCTGTAAGCATGGGTGTAGACACCTGGGGTGTGGATTTCGTACTGCTTGACAAAGATGACAAAGTTCTTGGAAATACAGTGGGATATCGTGATCACCGTACAGAGGGAATGGACGAAGAAGTTTATAAGGCTATTTCCCTGAAAGATCTCTATGCAAGAACAGGTATCCAGAAAGCTGATTATAATACGATCTATCAGCTGATGGCAGTGAAAAAGAAACATCCGGAATATCTGGAACAGGCGGAGACACTTCTTCATGTGCCGGATTATTTCCATTTCCTTCTTACAGGACAGAAAACCTGTGAGTACACAGAAGCTACGACAGGACAGCTTGTAAGCCCGATCACTAAGGACTGGGATTATGAACTGATCGATATGCTCGGTTATCCGAGAAAAATGTTTCAGAAGCTGATCATGCCCGGAACAGGCATCGGACATCTGTCAGATGAGATCAGGGAAGAAGTGGGCTTTGATCTGGAAGTAGTTGCACCTGCAACACATGATACAGGATCCGCTGTACTGGCAGTTCCTGCAAATGACGATGATTTTATCTACATCAGCTCCGGAACATGGTCACTGATGGGAATTGAGAGAAAAGAAGCTGACTGCTCTGAGAAGAGCTGTGAGATGAACTTCACAAATGAAGGCGGTTATGCAGGCCGTTTCCGTTACCTGAAGAATATCATGGGACTCTGGATGATTCAGTCTGTGCGTCATGAAGTAAATGATGCATACAGCTTTGCAGAAATCTGCGCAATGGCAGAGGAAGCAAAGGATTTCCCGTCAAGAGTAGACGCAAATGATGAGTGTTTCCTTTCTCCTGACAATATGACAGAGGAAGTTAAGGATTACTGCCGCAGAACAGGACAGAAGGTTCCGGAAACTCTGGGAGAGATTGCAACAGTTATCTACACAAGTCTTGCGGAATGCTATGCAAAGACAGCAAAAGAGCTGGAAGAGATGACAGGCAGGACTTACAGCCGTATTCATATCGTGGGCGGAGGTTCCAACGCAGGATATCTCAATGAGCTGACTGCAAAGGCAACAAAGAAAGAAATCCATGCAGGCCCGGGAGAGGCTACTGCAATCGGAAATATCACAGCACAGATGCTGAAAGCAGAAGAGTTTAAAACAATCGAAGAGGCTCGTACTATCATTCATGAGTCCTTCGGTGTAAAAGTCTACAAAGAATAGAAACTGCTTCAGATATATTATTAAAAAAGAACTGCAGTAGAAAAAGAATCCTGGGATTTTCAGGATTCTTTTTTGTTAAAAAAATAATATTATTTACGAGGACTGCTATAAGTAAGAAAAAGGGATATACATTGTTGCTGTGAACGGAGTGAACAGTAACGTCATGATAGTATGGAAATTTATGAATATTTTAAAGGATAATGAAAGAAAAGAAAATTTGTGATATAATCTCAGCATAGTGAATTGCTATAGAGGATTAAAATAATAAGAACGGTGAGAAGTATATGGAACGATTAATTTTTCATATTGATGTAAACAGCGCATTTCTTTCCTGGGAATCAGCCAGAAGGGTGAGCCAGGGGTTGCCGGATCTTAGGGAGATTCCCTCCTGTGTGGGAGGAGATCCAAAGAAACGGACAGGTATTGTGGTTGCAAAATCCATTCCTGCCAAAAAATACGGGATCCAAACCGGCGAGCCCGTAGCCATGGCTCTTCGGAAATGTCCAAATCTGGTGATCGTTCCCAGTGATTTTGAATTATACGATAAATGTTCCCGGGCATTTAAAGCAATCTGTGCTTCCTTTGCACCTGTGATGGAATCTTTTTCCATTGATGAGGTATTTCTGGATATGACAGGTACTTCTCTGATCTATCCTGACCCTGTAGCTGCTGCTCATGAGCTGAAAGGCAAGATTCACAGAGAGCTGGGATTTACAGTAAATGTAGGAATTTCTACCAATAAGCTTTTGGCAAAGATGGCATCAGATTTTCAAAAGCCGGACAGAGTACACACTCTGTTCCCGGATGAAATCCCGGAGAAAATGTGGCCTCTTCCTATCCGTAATCTGCTGTTTCTGGGAAAAGCTTCCGAGCAGAAGCTTCTGAATCAGGGAATCCGTACTATCGGAGATCTGGCAAAGGAACGGGAAGCAAATGTGCAGCTATGGCTTGGAGAAAAGCCGGGACATCAGCTCTGGAAGTATGCCAGAGGTATTGATGATTCGACCGTAAAAGCAGTACCTGATGAGGCGAAGGGCTTCAGTGTGGAGACGACTTTTAATGATGATATTACTTCTACAGAGCAGGTGCTACCGATTCTGCTGGAGCAGTGTGACGTTCTGGCAACCAGAATGCGCAGAAAAGGGAAAAAATGCAGATGTATTTCCGTTACTTTCCGTACTCTGGATTTCAGAAACCGTTCTCATCAGACAAAGCTGGAAAATGCCACAGATCTCACAGATGAAATCTATGAAAATGCTACCAGACTTTTCGCAGAGTTCTGGAGGGGACAGCCACTGCGTCTCATAGGTGTGGCACTGACCGGTCTTACAGACGGTTCTTATGAGCAGATGTCTCTGTTCGAAGATACAGAAAGTAAGGAACGCCGCAGAAAGCTGGATGTAGCTATGGATGAAATCCGTATGAAATTCGGCAACGACAAGATTACCCGCGCCAGTATTATGAACAGCAATGCCCGGATTGGCAGGAAAGCCAGGGCACAGATGAAAAATGAAGACAGACAGGAAGAATAAAAGCGCAGAGAAAAAGTATCATCTCTGCGCTTTTATAGCGGATTGCTATACAAATTTAAGAAATTCTTCATCTGGAATCTGAGAGGTATGGATGGCATTCTGGATAGCCTGAGCCATAACTTCTGCGGCAAAATTTCTGTCTGAAAGCAGAAAGACCATACTTAGAGAATTCTGAGAGAAAGGGAGCGATTTAACCAAATCAAGTAAGTCCCCTGCTTCAATTGCGAAGAGCAATAAGCAGTGGGTGGGGACTTGCTTGTATCAGAAGGGGTACAAGCCCCTTCTGATAAACTGCGAAGCAGTTATTTGGTTATGAGCAAGTAGCGAAAGCGGATTGCGAATATCCGATTGACTATATGAATCAGAATAAAAAAATCATTAAAAAGACAGGCGCGGCATTTCTTTGTGCAGCAATGGTGGCAAATGCCGGCACTGCATCTGTTATGGCGGTCGATAACCGGAAAGATGAAAATGTATACGTAAATCTGAATATGGACGGAAGCGTATCCGGCGTTTATGTTGTAAATGAATATAATTTGACAGAAAAAACAGAGATCACAGATTATGGAAATTATGCATCGGTAAAAAATCTGTCAAGTGATGACACGATCACACTTTCAGGGGATAAAGTTCAGGTAGAAGCACCAGCAGGAAAGCTCTATTATCAGGACAATCTGAACGGAACAAAGATACCATGGAATATTGAAATTACCTATGAACTGGATGGACAGAAGATATCTGCGGATGAATTAGCCGGAAAAGACGGGAAGCTTAAGATTAGTCTGTTTGTAAAAGATAATAAGGATTCTGATGATGAATTCTTTGATAACTATCTGATTCAGGGAACAGTAACTCTGGATACAAAAAAATGCAGTAATATTCAGGCGGATGGGGCAACGCAGGCAAACGTAGGATCTGACAGACAGCTTCTTTATTCACAGATAAAACAAAAGATATCAATACATAGATAGACGATGCAATTGATGATGCAACAGATAAGATCGCAGGCAAAGACTTCACACCGATATCCTTTGCGTCTGATGAAAATACTGATATCGGACTTGTACAGTTTGCTATGAAAACAGAAGCAATCTCTATAGATGATGACGATGATGAGGAAGAAACAGTGGAAGAGAATAAGAGCTTCGTGCAGAAACTGAAAGATCTCTTCTAAAATATAAATCTCAGGACTTTTATTAAGTTTCGGGGGAATTCCCTGAGGAAAATAAAGTTTCTGAGACTTTTTTTATAGAAAATATAAATTTGTTGTTTTTACAACATACTTAATTGGAGATATCAGATATACTCTGACCTGTAATCAAGAAAAAACAAACATTCACATATAACTTTTAAAGAATTTTCAGGAGGGAAATATGATTCGAAAAATCATACACATTGATGAAGAACTCTGTAACGGATGCGGATTGTGTGCCAATGCCTGTCAGGAAGGGGCAATCGGTATTGTAGATGGCAAAGCAAAATTGTTAAGAGACGACTACTGCGATGGGCTGGGGAACTGCCTGCCGGTATGTCCGACAAATGCAATCTCTTTTATCGAAAGAGAAGCAGCCGCGTTTGATGAGGCGGCGGTGGAAGCAAATATGAAGGCGAATTCAGAAAAAGCTAATGTAACTGCAAATACTAATATAAACACAAATAGCATAGAAGGAACTCAGGGAGTGAAAAAAGTTTTCACAGGATGTCCGGGAAGTATGGCGAGAAAAATTCTCAGAACTTCACAGAATCCAAAAGAAGATAGAAATCATGTGCAGGTAAATATATCATCAGAATCTGAATTAAGACAATGGCCTGTGCAGATCAAACTGGTGCCTGTAAATGCGCCATACTTTGACGGAGCGCATCTTCTGATTGCGGCAGACTGTACCGCATATGCTTATGCAAATTTCCATCAGGAATTTATCAGAGGAAAAATTACGCTGATTGGATGTCCGAAACTTGATGAAGGCGATTACAGCGAGAAACTGACAGAGATTATCCGCCAGAATAACATTAAGAGCGTGACTATTGTCAGGATGGAAGTTCCATGCTGCGGCGGACTCGCCAGAGCATCGGAGACAGCATTAAGAAACAGTGGAAAGTTCATTCCATGGCAGGTGAAAATCATCTCCACAGATGGACAGATTGTGGATAATATGTAAGAAACTGCAGAGAATAGTAACGTAATATCTGTTATAAAAAGTGTCATATTTTGAGTAAATCAGAATTCATACATTGTTTTCAAAGTAACGGTACGTAAATATAAGTGTATAGATAAAAAGCTTTAGCATATTGGACTTTTTTCGGAAAGCATTTAATAAGTGTAGCAAGAATTATATAATATAGAGGAGATAAAAAAATGGATAGACAGATGTTTTGTTTTCAGTGTGAACAGACTGCAGGATGCAGCGGCTGTACAGGAAAAGCAGGAGTATGCGGAAAAACCGCAGATACAGCAGGACTTCAGGATGAACTGACAGGGGCATTAATCGGACTTGCCCGCGCCTGTGCAAATAATGAAAGAAAAGAAACAACAGACAGAATCATCATAGAAGGACTCTTCACTACAGTGACCAACGTAGCATTTGATGATGATTCCATCAAAGAAATGATAGACAAAGTAAATACAGAAAAGAGCAAAATCGTACCAGGCTGTGCAGCGTGTGCATCCAGATGTGGAAATACCGATAACTATGATATGAAACGTATGTGGGAAGCTGACGAAGACATCCGCTCACTGAAATCCCTGATTCTTTTCGGTATCAGAGGAATGGCCGCTTATGCATATCATGCAATGGTTCTTGGCTATAAAGATCAGGAAGTCAATAACTTCTTCTATAAAGCATTATTCACACTGGCAGAAGACTGGGGAATGGAAGAACTTCTCCCGGTAGTGATGGAAGTAGGAAAAGTAAATTTAAGCTGCATGGCGCTTCTTGATAAAGCAAACACTGAAACTTTCGGTACACCGACACCGGTAACCGTACCTCTGAAAGTAGAAAAAGGCCCGTTCATCGTAGTGACAGGACACGATCTCTACGACCTCAAACTCCTCCTTCAGCAGACAGAAGGAAAAGGAATCAACATTTACACACATGGAGAAATGCTTCCGGCACACGCTTATCCGGAACTGAAAAAATTCCCACATCTGAAAGGAAATTTCGGAACCGCATGGCAGAATCAGCAGAAAGAATTTGACCATATTCCTGCACCGATTCTCTACACGACCAACTGTCTCATGCCGCCAAAAGCCAGCTACAAAGACAGAGTATTTACCACAGAAATGGTATCCTTCCCAGATGTAACCCACATTGACGATGAAAAAGACTTCACACCGGTAATCGAGAAAGCTCTGGAACTGGGCGGCTATGCAGAAGATACCCAGTTCACAGGAATCAACGGAGGAACAGAGGTTACGACAGGATTTGCCCATGGAACAGTACTGGGAGTAGCCGATAAAGTAATCGAAGCAGTCAAATCCGGAGCTATCAGACACTTTTTCCTGGTAGGTGGATGTGATGGCGTACGTAAAGGCAGAAATTACTACACTGATTTCGTAAAGCAGACCCCGGATGATACTATCATCCTCACCCTTGCCTGTGGAAAATACCGTTTTAACGACCTTGACCTCGGAACCATCGGCGGACTCCCGAGAATCATGGACATGGGACAGTGCAACGATGCCTACAGTGCAATCAAAGTAGCCGTAGCACTTGCAGAAGCATTTAACTGCAGTGTAAACGAACTGCCACTGAGCATGATCCTCTCCTGGTATGAGCAGAAAGCAGTCTGCATCCTTCTCACACTGTTACATTTAGGAATCAAAGACATCCGCTTAGGTCCGACCCTGCCGGCATTCATTTCACCAAATGTCTTAAACTATCTGGCAGAAAACTACAACATCGCTCCGGTAACAACTCCGGAAGAAGACCTGAAAACAATTCTTGGATAAATAATTTTAAAAGAAGATATACTTCTATTACTACAAAATTGAATATTGAGTGCGAGATCGCACATTGTGAGCTGTCTTTCCTTTGGAAGGGCAGCTTTTCGATTATCTATCAAAGATTTTGCAGAAAAAAGTAAGGCGGAAAGTGTAATTAAAGGGGATATATGTTATTATGTGAGTGACAAATCGGGATTGTGCGCCCAGACAAGGGCGAGTAGTCTAACAGGTGGAATGCCTGTCTGGTAAGGTCTAACCAACCGCCAGTAGCGAGTCTTGGGTGGCTGTCAGTAATGGAAGTCGCTAAGCGTAGACAGCAAGGAAATAGAGAGTGTGATTGAGCCTCGAAATTTTGACATTTAGAAGGCTGACGCTTTAATTCCAGCGGAAAGCAACACAAACCAAATTGTCATGGTAAGAGTTGGTTTGCTTCTACGGGGTCAAAGAGCACTTTATGTTTCACATTGTGACTACTCAGTCAACTGGGGAGAGCCTATTGTTTCTTGCCAACGCAAGTATGACAAACAACTGCAAAACAGGAGAATGTCAAAGGAATAGTAGGCAGTCGGATAGCTCCATAGTACCGAAGAAGTTGGGCAATGCCAATGGAGGGAAGGGAGCTACATAATAATGGTCTTTCTGAGGACACATCA
>OLPC01002711.1_pt1 | contig 12835 bp, 14 predicted proteins | sample 1672341 | NCBI WGS metagenome assembly OLPC01 (sample SAMEA3136673, study PRJEB25190) | human gut metagenome | reverse complement strand
AAGACTCTTGCCCGTTTGGATACTCCCTACATCGACCTGCTGCTGATCCACCAGCCCGCAGGCAACTATGTGGCGGGCTACCGCCAGATGGAAAAGGCGTACAAGGAGGGCAAGGTGCGTGCCATTGGCCTGTCCAACTTCAACAAGGAACAGATCGAGGAAATCCTCTCTATCTGCGAAGTGAAGCCCGCTGTCTTGCAGACAGAGCTGCACCCCTACCATCAGGAGCCGGAGCTGAAAGCCTTTCTGAAGGAGAACGGCATTGTGCCGCAGGCGTGGTATCCGCTGGGCCACGGCGACAAGGCACTGCTTCAGGAGCCGCTGTTTGCTCAGCTTGGCAAGAAGTACGGTAAGTCTGCGCCTCAGATCATTCTCCGCTGGCACATCCAGAGCGGCAACATCGTCATCCCCGGATCCAAGAACCCCGACCATATCAAGTCCAACTTTGACCTGTTCGACTTTGCTCTGACAGAGGACGAAATGGCGCAGGTCGCTGCCCTCAACAAGAACGTGCGTTACTACACCAGCACCCCGGAAATGCTCAAAAAGTACGCGGAAATGGTTCCGCCGGTGGACGAGCAGAAGTGAATCGATTTTTTTCGCTTTCGGTGACTCTTGTGTTGATACTGACTCTCGCGGGGTGCGGAGCCGGTACAGCAGTGCCGACCCAGCCGGAGACAACGCCTGCACCGAGTGCCGAACTGACGGAAGAACCGTTGGAAAGCACAGCATCGGCTGTCACATCGGAGCCGGTTCAGACTGGCCTGTTTGCAGAGCAAATCTTCTCCGGCGCGGACGGTGACATCCATTACAGCTATTATTTGCCAGACAGTTACGATGGCAGCCGCAAGTTTCCGATGATGGTCGTTATGCCGGGCTATAACATGATGTGGTTCGGTGAAGATTCTTCCGGCAGCAATCTGAATTGGAGTGGCTTTACCGCATGGACAAGGCTGGACACCGAGATGGTCGTGGTTTCTGCACAGCTCACTGACTGGGGTGAAAAATCCGCCCGGCAGGCCATTGAACTAACGGAATACTTTATCAATCGTTTTGCCGTGGATACCAGCCGGGTCTATGCCGCCGGGTATTCCGCAGGCGGCGAGACCATGTCCCGTGCGGTAGCCATGCGGCCCGACCTGTACGCCGCCTATCTCCACGGCGCTTCTCAGTGGGATGGCAGCTATGCACCCATTGCGGAGAATAGCGTGGCGATTTATATCTACATGGCCGACGGTGACGAGTATTACGGCAGCGCCAAGGCCCGCTCGGCTTACGAAAATCTCCACGATGCCTATGAAAATGCCGGTTGGAGCGATGCCGACATCGACCAGGTTCTTCGTATTGAAACGCCCAATAATGCCTTCTTCAACGAAAAGGGCATTTATAACTACCACGGTGGAGCTAATGTGGTCTTTGATGAACCAGACAATTTGAACTGGGTGATCTCTCACAGCAAAGGATGAGGACATGAAACCAATTCTCAAAATAAAAATCGCCGTGGATGCGGCCATGTCGGTGTCCATGCTGCTTCTGATGGCCTATGGCCTTGTGGGTGAGGCAGCCCACGAGTGGATCGGCATGGGAATGTTTGCCTTGTCCGTGGCGCACCATATTTTGAACCACCGATGGATCCAAGCTGTTCCGCGGGGGCGCTACACTCCCCTGCGCGTCGTGCAGACAGCACTGGCAGGGCTGATTTTCCTGTGCATGGTCGGCTCCATGATCAGCGGCATTGTGCTGTCCCGCCATGTGTTTGCGTTTCTCCCCAGGCATGGCGGCTATGAGCTTGCACAGCAGGTGCATATTCTCTGTGCCTACTGGGGCTTCGTCTGTATGAGCCTGCATCTGGGGTTTCACTGGAGCATGATGCTGGCGATGGCGCGCAAACACTTGCAGCCTTCATCCATGCGAATATGGAGCCTGCGACTGATCGGCTGGCTCTGGGCAGTGTATGGCGCGTTCGCTTTCCGACGCAGAGGCGTTAGTTTGTATCTGCTGCTCAGAAGCCACTTCGTATTCTACGATTATTCCGAGCCTGTAATCCTCTTCCTGATCAACTATCTCTCCGTAATGGTGATGTTTGTGCTGATTGGATATCTTATATCAATGCTGTTGAAACGGCTGCCCACTTTTTATTTACATTGAGTGTGATAAAAACGCTGTAATTTTCGCCCAATTATATGGCGAAGATTACAGCGTTTTTCTATTTTCAAGCTGTTGCTTTTGCAGTTTGTATATGCATCTGCGAGGAAAATGAGGGATTGCAAAGAGAATATCTCTTTGCCGCTGGGTTTCCAATAGGGGCGCGCAGCATCCCTGTTGGCACACGATTTTGCTCTGCAAAGTCTAGTGTGTTATACCTTTGCTTCCGGCTGACGCGGGAAAGGGGCTGGCTTCGCCATCTGCTATGAGGGCAGATAGCGGTAGGCAGACACTTTTCTGCGGCAGTAGGACAGGCGGATTTTGTGACACCAAGGTGACACAAATGCAGGATTTTTGAAAAGAAAAATCCGACTGGCCGGAGAAGGAAGCAGAGGTATATACAGCCCTTGTCCCGCCGCAGCGATGCTCCTGTTTCAGCGCTTCTTTCGTTTCCCTTTGCCGTGGGTCATGGTCGTTTTCCCGCGTTGGCTGATGGGAGTTTTTAGGTGCTTGGACTTCTTGAGGATTCCAATCAGCGAAACAAACTCTTCTTTCGTGAGCGTGTCGTAATCAATACCCAGTGTTGCAAGGTACGCGCGGATTTTCTTTTCCTCGGAGCTTCCCTCAAAATGTACGGCCTCCATCAACTGCTTCTGCACAGCGGCGGCAGACAGGTCATCGTCTGCGGTCAGAGCATCTGTCCTGTGTTCCTCACGGATGTCCCGCAGGATATTGCTTAGATCGTCCGCAACGAGATGCCCGAAATATTCTTCCTCTTGTATCTGCGCCGCTTTCAGAGTATGGAGGTACAGATCGTTAGCTTCCTCGCCATGCTCCATCAGAACCATCTGGCGGGTAGCTTCCAGAACCGTATTCATATCCTTGATCCGCATATCTGCGATCCGGTCAACGTAAATCTCAGCATCCAGCATAAGCCGCTGGAAATCCTTGTGGCAGATCAGCTCCGACAGCAGCCGGTGGTTGAACTTGCCTGTTCTTAATACATCAATCGAAGCATCACTCAAATGCAGCTCATGCAGAGCTGTGTTTGGGTGATTTTTTGTTTCCGTCCGCCCCATCAGATAGTCGCAGGAAACACCGTAATAGTCAGCCAGCAGCAGAATGCTGTACGGGCTGATGTCCTTGCCGTTATCTGATTCATATTTGCCAAGTGCGGATTTCGAGATGCCCACTTCGGCGGCAAGCTGCTCCAAGGTCAGCTTTCGTTCTACTCGTAAATCTTTCAATCTCTCTCCGATTGTCAGCTTGACTTGCATACAGCAGCCTCCTTTTCCATTTTTCTGTATTATATCATGTTTTTCCGTTTTGTGTCTCAAAGCGTGGAAAATTTCAACTTCTACCCCACTTTTCCTACCTCTTGGATATACGGGAAAGGGCCTGTTTTCTTACTAAAATTTAGACGTAAACCACACAGCACCTTGAAAATTTCATGATCGTCCGATGAGGATATGCTTCCGGAGAAGTATCGCATTCAGCGTACCAAGGAAGGGACAACGCCAGGGTAAGGACTCGGGCAGGAACGGCATCGGGTAGAACGGCGAAGTTCAATTATTTTACAGGAGGAAACAGGTATGGATTTATTTACACAAATCAAGATGGCAGTTTCCGTGAAAGAGGCTGCCGAATACTACGGATTGGAAGTAAATCGTGGCAACATGGTCTGCTGCCCCTTCCACGCCGACCGTACACCCAGTATGAAGCTGAATGAGGATTACTTCTATTGCTTCGGGTGCGGAGCCCACGGCGATGTGATCGACCTTGTGGTAAAGCTGTTCAACCTGAGCAGCTATGACGCAGCGAAAAAGCTGGCGTATGACTTTGGGATTGACCCGGACAAGCCCCCGGCTGCGGCAGCGCTGCGGAAACCGAAATATCCGCTGGCAAAGGCGTTCCAGAATGAGACGCTGCATTGTCAGCGGATATTGTGCGATTATCTGCATCTTTTGGCGCATTGGAAGGTGCAATACGCGCCCAAAACGCCGGATGATACTCTTGATGACCACTTTGTGGAAGCCTGCCAGATGCTCGATTATATCGAGGATCTGACAGATATTTTAACCTTTGCGGAGTTGGAGGTTCGCGTGAAAACCGTGGATATGCTTCAAAAGGACGGCATGATTGACCGGCTGGAAGAACGCCTGAAACGGACGGAAAAGGAGGTGGATGCCCGTGACGAAACGGAAATCGGCTAATTTAGACGCGCCCATATGGTTTGATGGCACAAATATCAATGAGGCGCTGTTCTGTGATGAATTTCTGAGCAGCAGGAAAATCATCTTTGCCAATGGCGCTTTCTTCACGCCGGATGGCAGGGTGACCGATGATCTGCCGCTTCGTGGCGAAATCTATGAGAAACTGAAATGCTGCGCCGTGAACAATATCCCCCGCAAAATCACCAACATTCTGGAAGTGATGAAGCTGGCGGCTCATGTGGAGGACTTTGCACCGGAAGCAGATAGAATCCATCTGGCAAACGGTACTTTGAAGCTGGACGGCAGCTTTACCGAGGGCAGACCGAACATTGTGCGGAGCAGACTGCCGGTGGCATACCGCCCTGACGCACCGGCTCCCGTCCGGTGGCTTTCTTTTCTGGATGGGCTTCTCTATACAGAGGACATTCCAACCTTACAGGAGTTTATTGGCTATTGCCTGATTCCCAGCAATAAGGGGCAGCGGATGATGGTGATTAAGGGAAACGGTGGTGAAGGAAAATCGCAGATCGGAGCTGTGCTGGGTGCGCTTCTCGGCAGCAACATGAAGGATGGCAGCATCGGCAAAATTTCTGAAAACCGCTTTGCCCGCGCCGACCTGGAACACATTCTGCTGTGCGTGGATGATGATATGCGGATGGAAGCACTGCGGCAGACCAACTATGTCAAGTCTATCGTGACCGCCCAAGGTAAGATGGATCTGGAACGCAAGGGCAAGCAGAGCTATCAAGGGTGGATGTTTGCCCGCCTGCTGGCGTTCTCCAATGGCGATCTGCAAGCGCTATATGACCGAAGCGACGGATTTTACCGCCGCCAGCTTGTACTGACCACCAGGGAAAAGCCTGTGGGACGGATAGATGATCCTGACCTTGCCGAAAAGATGAAAGCCGAAGCCGAGGGGATTTTCCTCTGGGCGTTTGAGGGCTTGAAGCGGCTTGCCGCCAACAACTTCAAATTCACGGAAAGCCAGCGCACACGGGATAACCGGGAGGCAGTGAAGCGAGATAACAATAACGTCTTTGATTTTTTGGAATCAGAGGGCTATATCCGGATGAAAGCAGACTGTACCATCAGCTCTAAAGACTTGTACGAAATTTACCGGATGTGGTGTGAGGAAAATAATCTGACACCGCTAAAGCGCCGCAGTTTCAGTGAGAGTGTGATTGCGAACCAAAGCAAGTACAATCTGGAATACTGCAACAAGATCACCAATGCTGCCGGACGGCGTGTATGGGGCTTCTTCGGTATTGAAGCGATTGCCAGACCTAATATAAACGGATTTTCTGATGTTTCAGAGCATACGTACGTACAGGAGGACTGGCGATGATTCTTCTGCAACTGCGCCGTGTACGTATGTACGTTTTGTTTTTCCTGAAATACCACCATATGAAAAACTCTGACCGATATAGCCTATATTTTTGGGCACGAAATCAAGCTAAGTGAAATCCGTAAATTATTTGCCTGTTGGCAGAAATGGTTTTACGGAATCGCGCTTCTCAGAACAGCAAAGCTGATGTGCGGAAACATGGGAAATCATACGGTTTAGAGTAAAGGCACACGGAACAGAAAAGTCGATAGGTGTCACCTGTGGACAGGACATCATAACGGCAATTTTGAGCGGATTTGAGAGTAAGGCTTTTTTAACGATGCAGCGAAGCGGATGCGCCGAATGGCGTACTGGCTTCGCTTTTTTATTATCTAATTATGGAGGGAATTTGAATATGAGTGTACGCAATGAAATCAAGGCGCAGATCATTCGTGCCGGTTTTACGATGCAGGAGGTTGTTGATCTGTTGCATGATGAATATGGCTGGTCGGACAGTGTTTCCAATCTGTCCGCAAAATTGCAAAGGGAGAGCATCCGCTACAAGGAGGTCGTGGAGCTGGCCGACGTGCTGGACTGCGACATCGTGTGGGTGAAGCGAGGGAAGCGCCGATGAAAGCACAGTACGCCATTCTCCGCTTTGCCAAGTACAAGGGGCCGGAAATCGGCCACATCGAGTCCCACAACGAGCGTACCAAGGAGAAGTACGCCAGCAACCCCGACGTGGACACGGCGCGCAGCCACCTCAATTTCCATCTGGTGACGCCGCAGCGCAAATACCGCGCCGAGGCGGAAAAACAGATCGCGGAGGCAGGCTGCCGCACGCGGTCGGACAGCGTGCGCGTGGTGGAGGCGCTGGTGACTGCCAGCCCGGAGTTCTTTAAGGGCAAGAAAAAGGGCGAAATCAAGGCCTATTTTCAGGAGGCGCTGGATTTTATCCGGGAACACCAGGATCCCAAAACCATTATATCCGCCGTGGTGCATATGGACGAGAAAACGCCCCATATGCACCTTTGCTTTGTCCCGCTGACAGCGGACAAGCGGCTCTCCGCCAAGGAAATCGTAGGCAACAAGAAGAAGCTGACGCAGTGGCAGGACAGATTCTGGGAGCACATGGTCAAAAAATACCCGGATTTGGAGCGAGGCGAGAGCGCCAGCGAAACCGGGCGCGACCACATCCCGCCGCGGCTGTTCAAGGAGGCTGTCCATCTGAACCGGATAAAGGAACAGATACTGAAACTGATGACAGATACCAATCTTCTTAATAAAAAATCGAAAATGGAAGAGCTGGAGACATTGTTGGATAAATATGTTCCGGCAACAGAAGCCCTGCGGACGAAGCTCAGAAAGTATGATAAGGCGTACAAAGCGCTTTCTGATGAGAACAGCGCACTGGAAGCAGAATTACAAACAGTAAAAGATGCCAGCAAGGAAAAGATTGCGGACAGACTGAAATACGGAAAAACGGAGCAGGAGCTTTGTGAACTTCATGCTCTGATAGACAACATGCCACCGGAAATTGTAGCTGCTTATAGGGGAAAAACGACAGGATTACAAAACGAACGTTGAGGATAGCTTATGAACAATGAATTGATGAGAGACGAAAACTTCATTCGTTGTTCTACGATGATCGCCGAACTGCTGATGAAGTATAAATCTATGGAAACAGAAGAAGACCAAGCGGGCTGGATGCAAGAAGGGGCATCCAGCCCGCTTCTTTTTTTACTGCGGGTATTGAAAAGATTTCTGTCATCGTTTATACTGTTTGAAGTAGATGTTTATTGCTGACAAAATAGAATGAAGGAGGTACCGTCCATGGAAAACGCATACATATATACACGTGTTTCAACTTTGATACAGGTGGACGGTTTTTCTCTTGAGGCACAGGAAGCAGAAATTAGAGCTTTTGCGGAAGCACGCAAGATCAATATTGTCGGGAAATATACGGATGAAGGTAAATCTGGCAAAAATGCCGAACATCGTCCTGCCTTTACGCAGATGATGGAGGATATTCGGAGCAAGAAGGACAACATTCGTTATGTTCTTGTTTTTAAGCTTTCCCGTTTTGCCAGAAACACCAGTGACACCGCAAAGTACCTTCAGGAGCTTTCAAGCTATGGAATTGGTCTTTTGGGGATCAAGGACGGAATCGACACTTCAACCGTTACCGGCAAGATGATTGCAAATATTATGGGAGCTGTTGCGGAAGTCGAGCTTGAGAACATTCATGAACAGACGCTTGCCGGAAGACAGCAAAAAGCCAGAAACGGTCTCTGGAATGGAGCGCAGGCCCCGTTTGGATATTCTTTGAAGGATAAAAAGCTAATGATATATCCGAAAGAAGCGGAAACGGTCAAGGAGATTTTCCGGCTCTACACAGAGGAAGGACAGAGCATCAGCTACATTGCAAAGAAACTTAATGATGAAAATATCCAGCGTGAGCAGCGGGGAAATGTGAAAATCTCTGGCTTTACAGACAGAACCGTCCGTATCATTCTCAGCAATCCGGTTTATGCAGGTATGATTTCCTACGGCCGCCGCCATACAGTAAAGGTTGAGGGAAAGAACAACGAAACGAAGGTCGTGAAGCAAGACGATGAAAGCAAAATTATCCTTGTGGATGGCGTACATGAACCGATTGTAAGCAAGGAGACATTTGCAAAAGCGGAAGAGCGGCTGAAAAAGAACGTTGCCCATCGAAAGACCAGAAGTGACAGTACGACCGTTTATCCACTGACCGGCCTGATCAGATGTCCAGACTGCGGAAAAAACATCTTTGGTTATACTGCGCCGCCAAGGAAAAAGAAAAACGGAAAAGAAGGTTATTATCCGAGATATATTTCCTATCGGTGCATATCCGGAAGAGATAGAAACGGGATCAGCTGTTCTCTTGCCAACAAGTATTACAGCGGCACCAAACTGGAAACCGAGGTGAAAGAGGTTATATCCTCCATGGTGACAATCCCGGAGTTTGTAGAGCTTATTTCTCAAAAGATTGATATTCAGACAGATGTAAATTCTCTGCGGAAGAAGCGGGCAGCCATTCAAAATGAAATCACGAAATATAACGGCAATCTGCTCCAGACTGAAAAGAGACTGACGGAGCTTGACATTGCGGACAGGCACTATCAAAATAAGGTAGACAGTTTAAACCGCATTCTGGATGACCTGTATGAAAAGATCGAGGATGCACAGACAAGACTTGATGAAGTAAATCAGGAAATCGCTATGGTTGAAAAATCTGCCATGACGAAGAAATCCATCTTTGAAATGCTGGAAGGCTTCAGCAAGTACTACGATGTCATGTCGCCGGAGGATAAAAAGGCATTGTTGCAGGCTATGGTTTCGTTTATAGAGCTGTATCCGGAAAAGCGGGATGACAAGCGTCTGATAAAGACGATACATTTCACCTTCCCTGTTACCTACGATGGTGAAAGCGGAGCGTTATTTGTCAGAACTAATGAACAGCAAGTCGAGACGGTATGCTTATTGTCCAAACTTCATGAAGCGAAGCATCATGTGAATGTGAGACTGGATATAGATGAACTGGATTTGACATCTGCGGAGAGTAAGGCAACCTATGAGGAAATCAAAGCATACGTGGCTGAGCATAATGATGGAATGAAAGTTTCAAATCTGTATATTGCACAGGTTAAGGCTAAGTATGGGATTATAGAGCGAGAAAATTATAACAAGCCTAAGTCAGATGATTCCAGACAGCCTAAGTGTCCAAAGGAGAAGGAAGAGGCAATAGTAGAAGCGTTGAAAGCTTTTAAGATGATTTAGTTTAGGAGTATGACGATATGAGGGTTTTATTAGGAACAACAAATCCATCAAAGGTAAAAAGATTTTCGGATTTGTTAAAAGGGTATGATATTGAATTTATTACTTTAAGAGATATCGAAGTTATAGAAGAACCTAAGGAAATGGGGAATACACCAGAAGAAAATGCTATTATGAAAGCAGAGTTTTATGGACAATACTTTGATGTTGTTATTTGTAATGATTCTGGATTATATTTTGAAGAACTGGATTTTGGGGATTTGCGTCAGCCGGGACTAAATATTAGAACACCTATGAATATGGATAGACTGTCAGATGAAGAGATGATTGATTACTATTCAAAACTTATTGCAGGGCTTGGAGGGAAAGTCACAGCATATTACCTAGATGGAATTGCAGTTTATAATCACGGAGTAATTTCATCGTTTATGGACAATATGGCAGCTCAAAAAAACGGATTATTCTATATGATTGATAAAGCTTCATCAAAAAGATTTGAAGGATGGCCTCTTGATTCATTATCAATCAATAAAGAAAACGGCAAATATTTTGTTGATGGAAGTATTGAAGAAAGCAAAGAAAATATCATAAAAGATCAATATCAAAAGAGTGTCGTAGATTTTTTGATTAAGTCTTTACATATAGCATAGTATAGGAGAAATGAGACAACTGGAGTTTCCTGAGAATATTCAGGCAATTGTCGGCGGAAAAGAATATTCGCTAGATAATGCTGTCTTAAAAATCTGGCCGGAAAGTGAAGAAACAAAAGGAGCACTTTGCGTTGAAATGGAAGGTGTTGGTTTGTTTACAATAGCTAATTATAGAAAATGTGTGGCAACAGATATATATGTTGTTTCTGATGTGTATTCAGAGAATGATTGGAAACTTGGATGGGAAGGCAATGATATTAAAAGAGCTGTTGGTTCTGTTATTGATATGATAATTGAGTCTATAAGATTGGAGTGTGGTAAGATAGTCGTGAAGTTTGAAAATGTTTATTTTATTAATGGGACAGCATATGCTGGAAAATCCACAATGGTAAAACTTCTGGCAGAAAAATATGACGGAATCGCCTGCGAAGAAAATTATCAGGATAGACTTTTAGAAAATTTGGATACCAAGGAGTTTCCTAATCTTACTTACACAAGAGATTTACAGGATTGGGGTGAATTTGTCAGAAGAACTCCAGATGAATATGAGGCGTGGGTAAATGGAGTTACGAAAGAATGTACTGTCTTAGAAATTGAAATTTTAAAGGATTTAGTTTCCAAAACAAAGAAAAAAATATTTGTAGATACTAATATTTCGGTTGAAATTTTACATGAAATTTCAGATGAAAATCATGTTTTGATTATGTTAGCAGATCCGAATATTTCTGTGCAGAGATTTTTTGAAAGACCAGATAAGGAAAAACAGTTTTTATATCAGTTGTTATTGAAAGAAGATAATTCTGAGGAGGCTATGATAAATTTCAGAGAATGTCTGAAAAGAATTAATTCACAGGAAAGATATATGATGTTTCAAAAATCTGGATTTAATGTAATAACAAGAGACGAAAACCGCAGTATTGATGAGACATTTGCTTTGGTAGAAAGTATGTTTGGATTAAATAGATAAAGTCGATACAATGTCTGAGAATGTTAATGCAGAGCAAGGTGTTAGTGCGCATTGACAGACTTTTGGTAAAGCCGGTTCCGGTGGTGGTGAAACTGATGCCGGATGCTGAGATGGAACCGCCATATGATGGTGCGAAAAAAAAGATTCTGGTTGATGATGTGGATAATCGGAAGTTTCTGTGTGAATTGGTTGAGAGCATGTGGGAAGAATTGCCGAAGAAGAAAGAGAAAAAGTTGAGAAAAAGTGCAAGTAAGACTTGACAAAAACGAACAAGTATTCTATATTTAACTGCGGAGATTTTATACCCAAAAGCAGAAAATAGGAATGTACAAATGGAGCTCAAACCCTTGTGGTTTGGGCTTTTTCTAATTTTGTAGAAAATCTGAGAACAACTATTTCTAAAAAGTCAATTATCATTTTGTAATGGAAAATGGACAGAATTATTCACAAAACTGTTTGTGCAATACTAACAAATTTTTGAGCGTATATAATCTTGCAAAAGTGGCAGCATGGCAATCGAGTAACATCGGTTGCTTTTTTGTTGCCTATTTTTAGAAAGTCATTAAATGCCCTGATAGAGTGATTTCTAAAAAACAAAGTAAAAAGAGTGGAGGAAATGCAAAGTGAAAGAGTATTCAAAAGGTATTTATGTGAAATTTAAACCGGAGGAGGTGGAAATACTGCATGATCGGATGAAGGAAGCCGGAGTTCTAAATATGAGTGCGTATATCAGGAAGATGGCGATAAACGGGTATGTAATAATCCCTGAATGGCCTGATTTGAACCGGGTAATATCTTTACATGCAAGGATTAGTAATAATCTCAATCAGTATGCTAAGAAAGCAAATGAAACGGGGAAGCTGTATGAAGAGGATATTGCAGAAATAAAAATGATGAATAATGAGCAAACAGAACTTCTGAAAAAGGCACTTGAAGCAGTTATTCATTTATATGAGGAAGATTCAAAAAAGAGAAAGTGAATTGATAAAAAGCGTTAGCGTGGCTCTGCGGTTTATCCGCAGTTCGAGGGGATTGGGGCATTTTCCCCAACAAGCAAAAATGCGCCGGGTATATACCGGGGCACTGCTTGCCAATTTGCAAAAAATGAAAGGAAGGACTTTATTTATGAGAAATTTAGAAAAAGAACAGAGGCTTGGAAGAAATGGAATAGAAAATCTGTGCATTAAGCCGACGTTTAATTACTGTACTGGTGAAGAGCAGTTTACATTCTTCAAGTTACCAAAATGTCTAATAGATGATGCATGCTTTTGGGGGCTGTCAATAGATGCAAAACTTTTATATGAAGAAGAGGCAGTGGCTATCAGAATGATATTTGACCAATATGTAAATACGGATTTGGGTGCAAATGGAATTGCAAAGTATCTTGAAAATCATGGAATCCATAAGATAGCCAGACAGAATGGTAAAAATCCGTTATTTGATGCTGCTCTTATCAGAAGGATTATACAGAATCCGGTTTATAGTGGTAAAATCTCTTATGGAAGAAGACGGACAGAAAAGGTTCATGGTACAAGAAATGAGTATAGGCAGGTTAAGAAAGACGATTACCTGTTAGTAGATGGTCTGCACGAAGCTCTTGTATCAGAAGAAGTATGGGAGCAGGCGCAGGTCAAGGTGGCGGCACAGGCTAAAAAGTATGAAAAGGTCAATCGTGACAAGAGAGAAAAGATTCATCTATTATCAGGAATTTTGAAATGTCCTGTCTGCGGTGCAG
>OLPC01002707.1_pt1 | contig 12846 bp, 9 predicted proteins | sample 1672341 | NCBI WGS metagenome assembly OLPC01 (sample SAMEA3136673, study PRJEB25190) | human gut metagenome | reverse complement strand
TGATGTCAGCAGTATTCTGTTTCACATTCCCTGTAGGTCTTGGTATTTACTGGGTAGCAAGTGCTGCAGTAAGAAGTGTGCAGCAGGTTGTTATCAATAAAAAGATGGATAAGATCCAGATTGAAGACCTGATCAGTGAGAATATGAAGAAGATGGAAAAGAAGCGTGAGAAAGCGGGACTTCCACCTCAGAAGATTACAAATCAGGCCCATCAGAGCGCCAAGAATATCAATAAGATTGAAAAAGGCAGCAGCAATACAAATGTTGAGACAAGAGCCAAGAAGGTTGAAGAAGCTTACAAAGACGCTGCGAATGCAAAACCTGGCAGCATTACTGCAAAGGCCAATCTGGTAAAAGCATTTGATGAGCGTAATAAGAAGAAGTAGTCAGGAACGGAGGGGTTGGCATGGAGGATTATATCCAGTTTTCAGCGAAAACAAAGAGTGAAGCAATTACAAAAGCATGTATCGAGCTTGGCGTATCCAGTGACCAGCTTGAGATTCAGGTAATAAGTGAAGGCAGCAACGGATTTTTCGGAATCGGAAGCAAGCCTGCAGTAATTAAGGTTCGTAAGATTGAGTCGGTTTCTGAGGAAGAAGAAATGAAGGAGATCGTAGAGACAGTGAAACTCGATTCCTTCAAAGAGGAAGCCCCGGTTCAGGAAGAAAAGAAAACGGAAGCTATAAAACCGGTAAAGAAAGAAATCAAAGAGCCGAAAGCTGTTTCTGAGAAACCAAGACAGCCAAAACCTGTAAAGGAAAGGGCTGCAAAAGAAAAACAGCCGAGAGAATTCAGAGAGCCAAAAGAGAAACAAGTCAGAGAAAAGACGACTAAACCGGTAAAGCCTGTTGAGATCCTTACAGATCCGGAAGAGATTAAAGAAGTAGAAAACAGAGCAAAGGTATTCCTTCGTGATGTATTTGCGTCCATGAATCTTGGAGAAGTAGAGATTACATCTGAATATAACACAACGGACGGAAGTCTGGAAGTTGACTTTGAAGGCGAAGATATGGGAATCCTTATCGGCAAGAGAGGCCAGACTCTGGATTCTCTTCAGTATCTGACGAGTCTTGTGGTAAATAAAGGTAAATCAAATTACATTCGTGTAAAACTTGATACAGAAGATTACCGCAAGCGCCGTAAAGAAACTCTTGAGAACCTTGCAAGAGGTATTGCTTATAAAGTAAGAAAAACCCGCAAGCCGGTTATTCTTGAGCCAATGAATCCTTATGAGAGAAGAATTATCCATTCTGCTCTTCAGGGAAATAAATTCGTTGAGACAGTCAGTGAGGGTGAAGAGCCTTACCGTCATGTAGTGGTAAAATTAAAAAGAAATTAATAATATGACTGCTTCATTGCAGATATGAAAAAAGAATGTTATTCTAGGTGAAAGCGTGAATAACACGTAACTTTGCGTGTGTACTTTTGCCTGGAGTAACATTTTTATTTTACGGAAAGTCTTGTATATATACCAGAGAGATTACACACTTGCAGAAAAAAATAACAGTAGTCAGTGTGATTTTCCTGTTATGTACATAAGATGACAGAATTATTGTAACAGTCTACTGTTCCGCAGGGGCAGAACTATTATAGAACAGGCAAGTGAGGAGAAAAAAATGGAAACAACAATCGCAGCAATTTCCACAGCCATGAGTGCGTCCGGAATCGGAATCATCCGTATCAGCGGCGAGAATGCCATGGATGTGATTTCCCGTATCTACAGATCAAAAGGCGGGAAGAAAAAAATAAAAGAAGTTCCGACTCATACCATTCATTATGGATATATTTATGATGGAGAGGAACTGATTGATGAGGTTCTGGTAATGATCATGCATGCACCGAGGACTTTTACAGGAGAAGATACAGTAGAAATAGACTGTCATGGTGGTGTATATGCTATGCAGAGGGTTTTGGATACAGTGCTGAAAAATGGTGCCGAAATTGCAGAACCAGGAGAATTTACCAAACGTGCCTTCCTGAACGGACGGATGGATCTGTCCCAGGCAGAGGCTGTTATGGATGTTATACAGGCGAAAAATGAATATGCGCTTCGCAGTTCCATGGATCAGTTAAGAGGTTCTGTGCAGAAAGCAATCCGAGATATCAGAGAAAAGCTGATTTATCACATTGCATATATAGAATCGGCACTGGATGATCCGGAACATATCAGTCTGGATGGATATCCCCAGGAACTTCTGGAAGTTGTGGATAATGAACAGAAAGAAGTGAAGCGCCTGTTGAAAACTTCTTCTGACGGAAAGATGATCCAGGAGGGAATCCAGACAGTTATCCTCGGAAAACCAAATGCCGGAAAATCCTCACTGTTAAATCTTCTGATCGGAGAAAACAGGGCTATTGTGACAGATATTGCAGGAACGACCAGAGACATTCTGGAGGAATATATCACACTTCATGGAATATCTCTGAAGATTATTGATACAGCCGGAATCCGGGAAACAAAGGATATTGTGGAAAAAATAGGGGTAGACAGAGCCAGAGAAATGGCACAGAAAGCAGATCTGATTCTTTATGTAGTGGATTCTTCTGTTCCGCTTGACGAAAATGATGAAGAAATCATGGAAATGCTTACTGGAAAAAAGGCGATTATCCTGTATAATAAAACTGATCTTCAGCCGGAAATCCAGCCGGAAATCCTGAAAGAAAAAACAGGACATCCTGTAATTCCGATTTCTGCAAAAGAAGAAAAAGGCATTACAGAACTGGAAGAACAGATTAAAGATATGTTTTTTGGAGGAGAGATTTCCTTTAATGATGAGGTATATATTACAAATGCCCGTCATAAAGCAGCATTGGAAGAGGCTGACAGAAGCCTTGATCTGGTCAGAAACAGTATCGAAATGGGAATGCCGGAAGATTTCTTTTCTATAGATCTTATGAATGCATATGAAAATCTGGGTAAAATCCTCGGAGAGTCTGTTGGTGAAGATCTGGTAAATGAGATATTCAGCAAGTTTTGCATGGGTAAATAAAAATCAAAAAATCGCCTTCGGCGATTTTTGAAAGAATAGAATGAGCAGTTGTAAAATAAAAGGAGACAAAATGAGAACGTTAGTAGAAGATTATGATATTGTTGTAGTCGGTGCCGGTCATGCCGGATGTGAAGCAGCACTTGCGGGCGCGCGCCTGGGCTTGAATACAGTGATGTTTACTGTAAGTGTAGACAGTATCGCATTAATGCCATGTAACCCGAACGTAGGTGGCAGTTCCAAAGGCCATCTGGTAAGAGAGCTTGATGCCCTGGGCGGTGAAATGGGAAAAAATATTGACAAGACCTTTATCCAGTCCAAAATGCTTAACTGTTCCAAAGGACCTGCAGTGCACTCCTTACGTGCGCAGGCTGACAAACAGGCATACAGCAATGAAATGAGAAAAACGCTTGAAAATACACCTAATCTGACTATTAAACAGGGAGAAGTAACAAAACTTCTGGTCGAGGACGGAAAGATTACAGGGGTAAAAACATATTCCGGTGCAACTTATAACTGTAAAGCAGTGGTCCTCTGTACAGGAACTTATTTAAAAGCAAGATGTATTTACGGTGATGTAAGTAATTATACAGGACCAAACGGACTGCAGGCAGCCAACTACCTGACTGATTCTCTGAAAGAGCTGGGAATTGAAATGTTCCGTTTTAAAACAGGAACACCTGCCCGTATTGCCGGAAATACAATTGACTACAGTAAAATGGAGGAACAGTTTGGAGATGAGAGAGTTGTACCATTTTCATTCTCAACTAATCCGGAAGATGTTCAGATAGAGCAGAAATCCTGCTGGCTGACATATACAAATGAGAAAACTCATGAGATCATTCGTGCAAACCTTGATCGTTCTCCATTGTATTCCGGTATGATCGAAGGAACCGGTCCGCGTTATTGCCCGTCAATTGAAGATAAAGTAGTCCGTTTTGCAGATAAGAATCGTCATCAGGTATTTATTGAGCCGGAAGGTCTCTATACAAATGAGATGTATATTGGTGGAATGTCCAGTTCTCTGCCGGAAGATGTGCAGGAAGAAATGTATCATTCCGTACCGGGACTGGAACATGCAAAAATCGTAAAAAATGCATATGCCATCGAATATGACTGTATTAATCCACGTCAGTTATATCCTACACTGGAATTTAAGAAAATCAAAGGACTGTTCAGCGGCGGTCAGTTTAACGGAAGCTCAGGGTATGAAGAAGCAGCGGCGCAGGGACTGATCGCAGGAATTAATGCTGCTCTGGAAGTTAAAGGTCAGGAACAGCTGATTCTTGACCGTTCTGAGGCTTATATTGGTGTTCTTATTGATGATCTGGTAACAAAAGAAAACCATGAGCCATACAGAATGATGACCAGCAGAGCGGAGTACAGATTACTTCTCCGACAGGACAATGCGGATCTGAGACTTCGTAAAAAGGGATATCAGGCAGGGCTCATCAGTGAAGAGGATTATCAGAAAATCCTTACGAAAGAAGAACAGATAAAAACAGAGATCAGCAGAGTAGAACATACAAATATCGGAGCAAACAAAGAGGTTCAGACCCTTCTGGAAAGCTATAACAGCACACCGCTGAAATCCGGAACTACTCTGGCAGAACTGATCCGCCGTCCGGAACTTTCTTATGAAGCAATCAAACCACTTGATAAAGAACGTCCGGAGCTGCCATGGGATGTACAGGAACAGGTTGACATTAACATCAAGTATGATGGATATATCCGCAGACAGTTAAAACAGGTAGAACAGTTTAAGAAACTGGAAGCAAAGAAAATCCCGACAGATATTGATTATGAGAAAGTTGGAAGCCTGAGAATCGAAGCACGTCAGAAACTGGAAGCATACAGACCGATTTCAATCGGACAGGCTTCCCGAATTTCAGGAGTTTCTCCTGCTGATATATCAGTTTTACTGGTGTATCTTTCCAGTACGAAATAATTAATATAATACGCTTTAATGTGCTTATAAAAACAAGAAATTGGCAAAAAATATTAAAATAGTACATAAAAGAGTAAAATAACGGACTATAAATAACAGATAAAATCATAAAAGCACATAAAACAACCCTGTAAAATATACAAAAATAATAAATAAAGGTAGAAAAAGGAGAATAATACATGCCGTATAATCTGACGACATTGGAAAATGGATGCAGAGAACTGGGTATAGAGCTGAGCCAGAAGCAGAAAAATCAGTTTATCCAGTTTTATGAATTTCTGGTAGAAAAAAATAAGGTTATGAATCTGACAGGTATTACTGAGTTTGAGGAAGTTCTTACAAAGCACTTTCTTGACAGTCTTGCCTGTGTAAAAGCCATTGATATGACAAAAGTAAAAACAATTATGGACATCGGTACAGGTGCCGGATTTCCAGGTGTGCCTTTGAAAATTGCTTTTCCACATCTGGAGGCATGTCTGCTGGATTCTCTGAAAAAGAGGGTAAACTTCCTTGAGGAAAGTTTTGAGCTTCTTGGATTAGAAGGGATTAAGGCGATTCATGGAAGAGCAGAAGAGTATGCAAAAAATAAAGAGTATCGTGAGAAATATGATCTCTGTGTATCCAGGGCAGTATCAAACCTTGCAACTCTGTCAGAATATTGTCTTCCTTATGTAAAGATAGGAGGAACTTTCATTTCCTATAAATCAGGAACTGTACAGGAAGAGGCAGAAGAAGCAGAGAAAGCAATCAATATCCTCGGTGGTCAGGTGAAAGACATCACATACTTTAAATTGCCGGACTCCGAGATTGACCGATCCCTTGTCATTATAAATAAGAAAAAATCTACACCTGGAAAGTATCCGCGTAAAGCAGGAACACCATTAAAAGAACCATTGTCATAATAAATCTATGTATAGTTGTCTCATGAAATCTTCTGGCAAAAAATGCCGAGATTTCGGGACAGCTATTTTTTTCAAACAAACATCACAGAATAATCACACTTTTATCCTAATTTCATCACAACTTCATCATAAACTATTTTTATAGAGATGTCCTCGGGTTCCCCCATTCTCTGTTTCACCTGGGGACATTTTCTATATTTTATTTTGGCAAAAATTAAGAGGAGGAGAACACATTGATTGAAGTAAACAATCTGGTCAAACGATATGGTAACTATACGGCAGTTGACCACCTTTCCTTTAAAATAGAGAAAGGCAAAATCTATGGATTTCTGGGGCCAAACGGTGCAGGAAAATCCACTACAATGAATATGATAACCGGATACATCGCATCCACCGAAGGAACCGTCAAAATTGACGGACACGATATCCTCGAAGAACCGGAAGCGGCAAAGAAATGTATCGGTTATCTGCCTGAACAGCCGCCGGTCTATTTTGATATGACTGTCCTGGAATACATGAAATTTGTGGCAGATCTCAAGAAAATCCCAAAAGATAAAAAAGCAAACATGATCGAAGAAGTCATGGATATGGTAAAGATTTCAGACATGAGAAACCGTCTGATAAAGAACCTGTCAAAAGGTTACAGACAGAGAGTTGGTCTTGCTGAGGCGATTATGGGGTATCCGGAGGTGATCATCCTGGATGAGCCGACAGTAGGTCTTGACCCTAAACAGATTATTGAAATCCGAACCTTAATTAAAGAATTAAAAAAGAAACATACCGTTATTCTCAGCTCGCATATACTTTCTGAAGTAAGCGCGGTATGCGATTACGTGCTGATCATTTCTCATGGAAAACTGGTAGCAAGCGATACTCCTGAGAATCTTGGAAAACTTGCAGAGGGATCCAATACTCTGGAGATGCTTATTAAAGGTGAAAAAACACAGATCAGGCAGGCTCTCGAGGGAATCGAGGGAGTCAACAGCGTAACAATGGAAAAAGATGAGAAACAGAATCTCTGGAGTGTGAAAGTTTCAACAGAGGAGCAGAATGACATTCGGGAAGAAGTATTCTACAAAATGTCGGAGATTAACAGCCCAATCTATGAGATGAAGTCCAGGAAAGTATCACTGGAGGAAATCTTCCTTGAACTTACTGCATCCGATAAACCAATATCTGCAGACGAAGTCCCAAATACACCTGAAGATAAAGATACTGATGCCGGTAAATCAAACGAGACAAACGTAAAACAGACATCAGCAGAAATACCGGAAGAACAGAATAATGATAAAGGGGGAGAGAAATAACCATGACAGCTATATATAAAAGAGAGCTGAAAAGTTACCTGACATCCATGGTAGGATATTTATTTATCTTTTTCATTCTTGTACTGACAGGTATTTATTTTTCAGCATATCAGCTTTCAGCAGCATATCCGAAATTTGAATACACCTTAAGTGCAATTACCTTTGCATTCCTGATCGGAGTACCGATTTTGACTATGCGTGTACTTGCAGAGGAAAGAAAACAGAAAACAGATCAGCTGCTTCTGACAGCACCGGTTTCTGTGAGCGGTATTGTAATAGGTAAATATCTTGCACTGGTAACTGTATTTGCTGTTCCGATGGCAGTTATGTGTACTTATCCGCTGATTATGTCCAGGTTTGGCACAGTAGAGTTTGCATCTGCATATACAGCAGTCCTGGGATTCTTTCTCCTGGGATGTGCAAATATTGCAATCGGTGTATTTATGTCAGCATTAACTGAGAGCCAGGTAATTGCAGCGGTACTCACATTTGTTTTCTTATTTGCATTTTACATGATGAATGGTATTTCTTCCTTCTTCTCTCAGACATCTATGTCGACATGCGTGACATTTGGGTTATTGATCTTGGCAGCAGCCATCATTATCTATACCATGATCAAGAATATTCTGATCTCAGCAGTGATCGGTGTGATCGGAGAAGTGGCACTGATTATTATTTATGTAGTAAAATCCAGTATTTTTGAGGGCGGTATTCAGAAAGTCCTGGATGTGTTTAATCTGAGCGGACACTTTGATAATTTTACAAGTAACATCTTTGATATAAAAGGAATTGTATATTTTCTTTCTGTGATCGCAGTATGCCTGTTCCTTACAACACAGTCTATTTTGAAGAGACGCTGGAATTAGTGGGGAGGTGAAAGAAAATGAAACTGAAAGAAAAGATGAAAAATAATAACCATAAAAAATTTGACAAAAAGAAACTGATTGGCACCATCAGTAAGAAGCATATCAAAAACGGCTCTTACACAATGGTTATGTCAGTGATATTTATTGCAGTAGTTGTAGTGCTCAACATGATCGTAAATGCGATTCCGTCCAAATATTCAGAAATTGATATCAGCAGCCAGAAACTCTACAGTATTGGTGATGATACAAAAGCAATGCTGAAAGATCTGGACAAGGACGTAACAATTTACCAGATTGCACAGAGCGGTTCTGAAGATGAGAATATTACCAATCTGCTTAAGAAATATGAAGATGAATCCAAGCATATTAAAGTAGAGCAGAAGGATCCTGTAGTAAATCCTAAATTTGTAACGGAATATACAAGTGATGATCTTTCTGCAAACAGTCTGATCGTTGTATGCGGCGACAGAAATAAAGTCATTGATTACAACAATATCTATGAGAGCACAATTGATTATCAGACCTACAGCTCTCAGACCACCGGTTTCGACGGTGAAGGTCAGATCACAAGTGCGATCGGATATGTAACATCCGAAGATCTCCCGATCCTTTATACACTCGAGGGACATGGTGAGAAGGAGATGGATTCTACTATCAAAGAAGACATCGAGAAGGCAAACATGGATATTCAGTCTCTGAATCTTCTTACAGAGGGAAGTGTTCCGGATGATGCAGACTGCCTGTTCATTGATTCTCCATCCACAGATATTTCAGAAGATGAAAAGACTGCTATTATTGATTATCTTGAAAATGGCGGAAAGGCGATGATTTTCTCTGATTATACAACAGAAGACCTGCCAAACTTTGATGCAGTTCTGGAAAACTATGGTGTTCAGAGAGAAGCTGGAATCGTATTTGAAGGTGATAATCAGCATTATGCAATGCAGATGCCATATTATCTGGTTCCGACTATAAACAGCACAGATGCAAGCTCTGAGACTGTTTCCGGAGGATATTATGTACTTGTACCATATGCACAGGGAATCAAAAAAATGGATGATGTAAGAGATACCGTAACGATCAACAGTATCCTCACCACATCAGACCAGGCATATTCCAAGACAGATCTGAACAGTGATACTCTGGAGAAAGAAGACGGAGACGAAGCTGGCCCATTTGATCTGGGAGTAAGCATCACAGAGACTCTGGATGATGACAAAGAAACGCAGATCGTATACTATTCAACTTCCAATCTGATGGAATCACAGGTAAATCAGATGGTATCCGGCGGAAATGAGAAGCTGATCATCGAATCCCTGAAGTGGATGACAGACACAGAAGACAGTGCAACCGTATCTATCCCATCCAAGAGCCTGTCTGTATCTTATCTGACACTTACAGACTATGATGCTGCATTCTGGAAGATCTGCACCATCGGTCTGATTCCTGGATTCTTCCTTGTTGTAGGGTTTGCAGTCTGGATGAAGAGGAGAAAAGCTTAAATGAAGAATAAAACTGTAAAAATGGTTCTTGCAGTTGTAGTTCTTGGTGTCTGCTGCGGGGCTTACGCAGGTGTAAAAACCTACGTAGCCCATCAGGAGCAGAAAGAATCCGAAGAAGATTCTGAAGAAAGCACAACTGTATTTACTGCATCAACAGATAACATTAAATCTCTGGATTTTATGGTTGATGATACAGAGACAACATTTGAAAAAGATGATGACAGCTGGGTAAAGAAAGACGAAACAGATTTTCCGGTAAATCAGACTACTCTGGACAGTGCAGCATCTGCTATTGCATCTGTCGATTCAGACAGAGTTCTGGAGGACGTAGATGATCTTTCAGAATATGGTCTGGACTCTCCGTCAAACACGATTAAGATTGTAACAAAATCTGATGAGGAAGATGGCGATGACATAACAACTACACTGTATGTGGGAGATGAAAATTCCTCCACCAGTCAGTATTATGTAAGAAAAGATGATGATGAGAAGACAGTATACCTGATAGATTCTTCCTGCGTAGAGCCGTTTGCCAAATCATTGAATGATTATGCGCAGATGGAAGATTTCCCTGCAATTTCCAATACAGATACCATTACAAAAATTTCTGTAGACGGCGATAATTCCTATGAATTATCAAAAGACGAAGATACAAGTACCTGGTCAGTAAAAGGCAGCGAGGATGAAGAAAAAGCAGACTCAGCTACCGTAAGTTCTTTGGTATCTTCATTCGGAAGCATGGCATATAGTTCACTTGCAGATTATAAATGTGACGACAAGAGCAAATATGGTCTGGATAAACCATATGCAACAATCACAGTAGATTATCAGGAAGAAGTTGCTGATGATGACACTGATGAAGACACACAAGATGATACGACAGCTTCCGGTGAGACGGCAGATGAAGATGCTTCATCTGTGGAAGAAAACAGTGACGATGCTGAACAGGATACAGAATCAGACGAAAGTGTAAGTGAAACTACGGATGAAACATCTGAGGCTGAAGATACTGACGGTGAAGAAGCAGAAGATGAAACATCAGAAAACTCAGACAGTGCATCAGACGATGAGGATTCTTCGGAAGAAGAAACTAAGATGGCAGATAAGCAGCTTACAATTCTTGTTGGAAATGAAACAGATGACAGCAGCAGATATGTCATGGTAAATGACAGCAATGAAGTCTATACGATGTCAACGGATACTCTGTCCGCACTCACTGATAAATCAGAAGAAGACTTCTGGGATATGACAGTAAGTTATGTATCTTTAAACAGCCTCGGAAGCCTCAAAGTAAATTATCAGGGCAGTGATTATAAAGTAAATGTTTCACGTGAAACATCCACAGATGATGATGGAAACGATACAGAAACAGTTACCTATAAACTGAATGGTTCTGATCTGGATGAAACAACATTTACAACATTCTACAATAAACTGATCAACATGACGGCTCAGAAACGTCTGACAGATAAATATGAACCTGACGGTGATGCAGAACTGACAGCTATATTTACAGAAGAAGACGGTGATACACAGGAAGTTGCATACTATAGCTACGATACAAACTATTATGCGGCAGTGGTGGATAATAAAGTATATCTCGTAAATAAGATGAATGTAAAAGAACTGTTCACAGCATTTGAATCAGTTGTCGGAACAGAAGAAGACAGTTCAGATAAGACAGATTCAGACGAAGCAACAACAGATGATACTAAATCAGATTCAACAGATATGCCAGGTGAGAGCATAGAAGAGTCCGATGACAGCACATCTGAAACAGCCGGCACAACAAACGATTCTGATACATCCGAAGAGGAGAATACAGATTCTCAGGAAACGGACAGTACAGAAGAGTAAAAGAATAAACGAATCTATAAAAAAGTGAGGCAGGCATATAGAATTTCTTCCATATGCCTGCCTCACTTTTTGTTGTATTAGAGCGTGTTTGAAAAATCATTCTCACAATCTGCACGCCCCACTTTGCGGTATATTTTGTCCGAATTCGGTTGCTGTAGCCACTGCAATGTCGCGTTTTTTCGCCTTGAAATAAAAAAATTTATCCTTCAAAATTGTCTCAAAATCAACTCGTCGACTCATTCTGGCTTAAATATAAGGCTTAAAAGAAGATTTTAACCTGTTCAAGAAAAGCTTCCGGTGCTTCAACATGTGGAAGATGTTTTGTTTCTTTGAGAACAGAAACTTCAATAGCCGGGTTGGAGGCACAATAATCATCAGTGACAGCCTTTCCGTTTGGCTCTGTTTCACCTTCAACAATATAAATACTGTTATCCAGTGCCTTAAGTGCATGACAGATATTTATATTTATATACTTAGCTGCAAGACTGGAGTACAAAAATCTGGTATAATATCCACCTTTATGAGCTGCTTCATAATAAGCATCTGCCATTTGATTATCCACATGGAATGGATTATAATACATCTTCTCGATAAAAAGATTATTTATATTATCATGTGATACGATCATATGATAAACCAGAGTTCCGAAAATCGGAATTTCCAGAGCTGCTTTTAACAGGCGGTCCTTTCTGTTTGGCATCTGTTTTAATTGAGTCAGGCTGGGCGGATTTACCAGCATGATTTTGTTAAAAAGTTCTTTCTCATTGTGACAGGCCATAGTAACAAAAGAGCCTGAAAAACCACTTGCAATCACATCTGTTTTCTGACCAATTATTTTTTTGATAAAATCACTGATCATCTGAACATAAACAAAATTTGTATAGGTAATGCTGGATTTGTCCGAACGTCCGCATCCTAACAAATCAACAGTATATACGGTATGGTCAATTGCCAGTTCGTCTTCAATTTTGCTCCATTCATACCCGGAAGCTCCAGGTAAAGTGTCATGAATCAAAAGAATCGGTGACCCAGTTCCCTTTTTGGTATAATAAATGTTCCCAAAGCGCCATTCAAAGTAATTGTCATTAGAAATGTGGAGCATCTGTTTTAATTGTGCAGCAGTAGCAATCGTGTGGTTAATGAAATGAACAGCAACAGTTGCGCCGGTCATCAGAGCAGCAAATGTAAGAAATTTGTGCTTGTTTTTACTCATTTTCGGCCTCCTTTATCAAGCATAACAAGTGATTAGCCTGCTAAAATTATATACCCATATTATACCGCGATACTGTCTGTTTTACAAGAAAATATGATGCGAAAAAAAGAACCATATGGATTGATGATTACTGTTCACACACCACAATCCCGCGAGGTGTTTTGGCACATTCATGCCAAAATCCTGAGACATACAAGCCAAAATTCCATTGCCGCAGGCAATCTGGAATTTTGGCTACGTTACTGAGAACGGAGTGAACAGTAA
>OLPC01002698.1_pt1 | contig 12875 bp, 17 predicted proteins | sample 1672341 | NCBI WGS metagenome assembly OLPC01 (sample SAMEA3136673, study PRJEB25190) | human gut metagenome | reverse complement strand
TCGAGGACTTCAAGAGAGACCTCGACGAATACATCATCCACTGGAACACGAGAAGGAGGCAGGTTAAACTGAAGGGACTGACCCCGGAGGAGTTCCGGAACCAGTCCCTACGTGCGGCATAGGCCGCTTATTAGCCCGTCCAAGAACTGGGGCGCAGTTCATATGAGGGGGCGCAACCGATGAAGATCGTATCCATCTCCCAGGACTTCTTCGACCTCGTCGAGGGCGACCGCGAGCTCATGCTTAAGCACAACCGTCTCTGCATCGTGGTGGTGAGGCTGCGTTTCCGCGGGAAGCGCAGGGACTTCGCCGTGCCGCTGCGTTCCAACATCGCCCCTAACGTGCCCAAAGACCAGTACTTTGCGTTGCCACCCCGCCCCACGACGCTCCCCGGCTGCCGCCACGGCATCCACTACATCAAGATGTTCCCCATAACCAAGGCCTACCAGCGCCGCTTCAGGACCGAGGACTCGGCCTACTACGAGACGCTCCAGCGCATCATCAATGGCAACACCAAGCGCATTGTCTCCGAGTGCCAGGCATACCTCGACCGCTACGAGCGCGAGGGAAGGCCTCGCTTTGCCGTCGACATCGACCGCATCGTGGGGCTGCTGGAGGGCGAGAAGTAGGGCACCTCGGCTCAGTCTCGAGCCATGCGGAGTCGCTCCGCATTTTTGAACGCCGCGTGTGCGTCCCAAATACTTGAGAAACAAGCTGTGAAGTGCGGTGGCGCGCCCGTGCATAGCCATCACCATCAGCGTCTACGGTGTGCTACGTCATCACGTCCAAGACGCCAGAGGTCATCGCATGGGAATAGAACACACGTTCGATTATATGTTACAATACCTGCCAACGGGAGGTTTCTTCCAAAGCGGCGCCCGTTGCTATATGTGAACCGATATCGGCGGAAACCCAAGCTCAGGGAGGTTTGTTGCGATGGCATACGATTTCAAGAAGGAGTTCAGGGAGCTCTACAAGCCGTCCGGCAAGCCGAGCGTCGTAACCGTTCCGCCCATGAGCTACGTCGCCGTGCGGGGCAAGGGTAACCCCAATGCCGAAGACGGCGAGTATCAGAACGCGTTGCCGCTGCTCTACGGCGTCGCCTACGCTATCAAGATGTCGAAGAAGGGCCCGCGAGAGATCGAAGGCTATTTCGACTTCGTCGTGCCTCCGCTCGAGGGCTTCTGGTGGCAAGACCGCGCCGATGGCGAGATCGATTATGCGCGGAAGGACGACTTCAGCTTCATCTCGTGCATCCGCCTGCCCGATTTCGTCGCTCGCGACGATTTCGACTGGGCCGTTTCGGAGGCTGCTGCTAAAAAGAAGTTGGATTTCTCGGCGGTCGAGCTGCTGAGAGTCGACGAGGGTCTGTGCGTTCAGTGCATGCATACCGGGCCTTACGACGGCGAGCCGGCGACCGTAGACGCCATGCGCGCATTCGCGGCGGAACGGGGCTACGCCCCCGACTTCTCCGAAGCCCGTCTGCATCACGAGATTTACCTCTCCGACCCGCGCAAGTGCGCGCCGGAGAAGCTCAAGACCGTGATCCGTCATCCCATAAAGTTGATTTAGCGAAGCGAGTGACGCCGATCGCTTCGGCTTTTTGGGCGCTCGCCGTGGCGTGGTCGGCAACGGGACGCGCCATGCGACCGGTGACGGAGGCCGAGGCGCGGGAGCGCGCGTTCGTTTGCACCGCCTCGCACGACCTCGTCACCCCGCTCATGGCGGTGACCGCGAACTGCGACGTGCTTGAAGCGGAGGCATCCGATCAGGCCGGCCTTGCGTCCTGGGTCGCCAACATCCGTGCAGCGGTGGACGAGATGGCGACTCGCATCGCTGACATGCTCATGCGCATGGGCGGCGACTAGCCAGGGCGATCCCTGCAACGGGTATTATTATCCGGGAAGCGTTTGATTGCGAGGCACGCTGGTGTGAGGGCCTGAGTCGTCAGGCCCCGCACAGGGGGACCGCGATGGTGGCCACCGCGCCGCCCGAGGGGCTGTTGGCGAGCGAGACGGAGCCCCCGTGGGCGCTCGCGGCCTCGGAGGCGGCGTGGAGGCCGAGCCCGTAGTGGCGGCCTCCGTCGCGCGAGGAGCGGGAGGAGTCGTCTGTGAAGAGGCGCTCACAGCCGCGTTCGAGGGCGGCGGGAGAGAAGCCCGGTCCGTCGTCGGCCACCTCGATGACGAGGTGGCCGCCCTCGACGTCGCAGGAGACCGCCACGCGCGAGCGCGCGTGCTCGGCGGCGTTGGTCACGAGGTTCGCGGCGGCTCGCGCCAGGGCGGTTCGGTCGAGCGGGGCCTCGGGCGCGCCCGCGACAGCAGGGCCCGTGGCCGCGTCGAGCGTCACGCCTCGCGCCCGGGCGATCTGGGCGGCCTCGGCGAGGACCTGCTCGCAGAGCTCGGCCGGCCGCATGGGGGCCCTCTCCGCCCCGCCGGACCCGCGCGAGGCCTCGATGAGCAGGTGCACGTAGCCGTCGAGCCTTTCGACACTGCCGGCTATGTCGCGCGCGGCGGCCGCGAGGTCGGCGTCTTTCTCGTCTTCCAGCTCCTCCGCCACGAAGTCGGCGTTGGCGCGCAGCACGGTGAGCGGCGTCTTGAGGTCGTGGGCGAGTGACGCCACCTGCTCGCGCTGCCCCCGCTCCGCGGCCCAGCGGGCCTCGAGCGACTCGGCGAGGGAGGTCCGCATGGCGTCCATCGCGGCGAGGACGTCGTTCACCTCGCGCACGTTGGTGCTGCCGACCGCGAAGTCGAGCTCCCCCGCGCCGACGCGCCCCGCCGCCTCCGCGAGCGGCGCCATCTTGCGCGAGATCACGCGGCTCGCACGGCGCGCCACGAGCGCGAGCGCGAGCGCGCTTCCCGCAGCGGCGCCGACGAGCATGAGGTTCTGCGGGTTGGGAAGCACGCCGGCGAGGTCGCGCGAGACCCACTGCGGCAGGTACTCGCTGACGAGTGCGCAGGCCCCGCCGCCCTTGAGCGGGAACGCGGCGTAGGTGAGGCCCGAACCCCCGCCCTCAATCTCCACTGTGCCCGGATCCGCGGCAAGTGCCGCACGGGCCATTTCCGTCGCGTCCTCGAGCCGCGTGCCCTCGAGATCCGTCATCAGCACGTATCCGTCCTTGTCCAGGATGAGGTAGCGGTACGCCGTCGGCACGTCCTGCTCCCCGCAGACGCCGTCGCGTGCCAGGCCCTCCGCGACCTCGCGCGCATTGGCCGGCCCCCAGCTTGCCTCGTAGACGAAGCCCGCGTTGATCGCCGCGGAGAGCGCCATGAACGAGACGAGCCACGCCGTGGCGACCGCCGCGAACGCGTAGGCGAAGTAGCGCGCGATGACGAAGGAGAGCGGCATGCCCCCGCGACCTCGCGCTCCGGTCCTCAGAGCTGCCACTTGTACCCCATCCCCCAGACGGTCGCGATCGGATCGGCGCCGGCCTCGGAGAGTTTCCTCCGGGCGCGGCTGACCTGCATGGATATGGCCGCGTCGTCGGCGTCGCTCTCCCAGCCGAGCACCGCCTCGCGGATCTGCGCGCGGCTCATGACCTGCCCGGGGTGGCGGGCGAGGTACTCGCAGATGGCGTACTCGGTGGGCGTGAGCGGCACGGCCTCGCCGCCCACGGCGAGGCCGTGCGCCCCGAGGTCGATCCGCACCTCCCCGAAGGAGAGGGCGTGCGAGCGCGGCCGGCGCTCACGGCGTAGATGGGCCGCGACCTTGGCGCGCAGCTCCGCGGCCCCGAAGGGCTTGCGGACGTAGTCGTCGGCGCCCAGGCCGTAGGCGGCCACGGCGTCCTCCTCGGCCACGCGCGCGGTCAGGAAGACGATAGGCCCGTCGAAGTCCGGGCGGATCTGCCGCACGAGCTCGAAGCCGTCGAGCCCCGGCATCATGACGTCGCAGAGCACGAGGTCGAAGCGCGAGAGGTCCATCCCCGGGACCGCCGTCGGGTCCGATGCCTTGACGACCTCATGGCCGTCGCGGCCGAGGACGCGCGCGAGCGCGTCGAGGATCGCCCGCTCATCATCCACTGCCAGTATCCTCGCCATGTTCGACCTCCTGAAACTCTCGTCGGAATTGTACTAGCGCCGCGCTCAGCGGTCCAGAGCCCTGCGCGCAGTCGCGGGTGTCCGGGCCGCGTCGCACGCGCGGTAGCGCACGCCCGAGCCGCCGCGCGCCTCGATCTCGAGCCAGCCCTCGCCGTCCGACTCCCGTCCGAAGAAGATGAGCTGGAGCTCTCGGACATTGCCCCTGTCGTCCGCCGCGTCCACCAGGTAGACGTAGTTCGCCCCCGCCCCGGTGGCGTCGGCGTAGGAGCTCGCGTGGCTACCGGGCTCGGGCGCGGGCGCCCACATGGTGACCTCAGGGTTGGGCAGCACGCGGTCGGCGATCGAGCGCAGCACCGACCCCCAGCCGGCGTCGAGCAGGGCATTCCCGCCCAGAACGAGCGCTGCGGAGAGGAGGACGAGCACGACGGCGAACGGCTTCCTACGCATCTGCCCTCCCGTCCTCGAAGCGGCAGAACCAGGCCAGAAGGACGGCGGCGGCTGCCAGGGTGAGCACGAGGCCAGCGAGCGCAGTCGTGAGGAGAGGGCCCGCCGCGCGTGCGGCGTCGATGAAGGCCTCCACCCCGAGCGACCCCAGGCGCGCGGGCCAGGCGAGCGGCACCCAGCTCAGTGGCGTCACCAGGGCACCGGTGAGCTCGCCGGTCATGAGGCCGTGCGCAAGTCCGCCCACTGAGAAGAACGCGAGGAGCATCCCCGCCGCGCCGGCGCCGATGGCGGCGTTGCGGCCGAGGCGCAGGGCCACGCCGAGCCCCAGCGCGTAGAGGGGCAGGCTGCCCAGCACGATGCCCGCCCAGGCGGCCGCAAGCGGAGCGGGCCCGAGCGGCAGGCACCCGGCGACGGCGAGCACGGCCCCGAACACGCCGAGCGCCACGGCCAGCGCGGCGGCGCCGAGCGCCGCAAGGGCGAGCAGCTTCGCCGCGACGGCGCGCCCGCGCGAGGGGACCGCCGTGAGGTTGGCGAGGCGCCCGGCAGCGCGCTCCTCGTCCACGGCGAGCCCGCAGACGATGGCGGACATGAGCGGCATGAGGGCGCCGAGGAACTGGGCGTAGGCGTCCGCGCCCAGCGCCGGGTCCCATCGGGTAACGGAGAAGTACTCGCCGCAGGCAAGACCGGCTGCCAGGCCGCAGACGAGGTGCACCGCCGTGAGCGGGGAGCGCGCCAGGCGCAGGGCCTCGGAGAGCAGGGCCCGCGGGAGAGTCATGCGCGGCGTCGGGTCGGAGAGTCGTGTCATGGCCATCACCTCTCCTCGGAGCGCGCGAACCAGGCCGCGCCCGCCGCCGTGAGCGCGGCGAACGCGAGCGCGCAGACCGCAAGGCCCGCCAGTGTGAGCATGCCGTCCGCCGTGAGCGCCCCGCCGAGCGCCATGTCCGCCGCGAGTGGCTCGCCGCTCGGCAGCACGGGGATGAAGCTCGTAGGGATGACCATGCTCGCCGACGGCGGAAAGAGCTGCGGCAGCGGCATCAGCGACCAGGCGAACCCACCCACGAGCTGGGTGGCGAGCGGGCAGAAGATGCCCGCGAGCATGCCGAGCCGCGCCGTGAGGAAGAGCCCTGCGGGGATCATCCACGCCGCGGTCACCGTGTTGGCGAGCGCGCAGAGGAGCATCGTGAGCGTGCCCGCGACCGTGAGGCCCTGCGAGGAGAACGCCGATCCCGCGAGGTAGATGCCGAAGACCACGAGGTTCGAGAGCGCGCAGAGCGCGAGGCACCAGAGCGCCTTGGCCCACCAGGCGCGCCTAAGCGGAAAGCCCAGGCCCAGAAGCCCCCGCATCCGCGTGCGCGCGTCCGCCCGCGCGACGCACGCCACCACGAGCGAGAGAGCCACGGGCAGGAAGAGCGCGTACCAGTAGTTCCACGCGCTGAAGATCTGCACGCCCCGGTAGGGCATCGCGCCGAGCAGCGGCATCGGCAGCGCCATGAGCACGGCCAGGCGAACCGGTGCCGCGTGGCGCGACTTCAGGGCCTCGGCGCGCAGGCCCGCGAGCAGGCCGCCTTTCTCGCCCGTCATGCCGCCACCTCCCCGCGTGCTCGACGCCCCTCCCGGCAGACGCCCATGAAGAGTTCCTCGAGGTCCTGCCCAGGTCGAAGCGCATCCTCGTAGGCGAGGCGCCCCCCGTAGATGATGCCGATGGTGTCCGCCATCTGCTGCACCTCGGAGAGGATGTGGCTCGAGACGATCACCGTCGTGCCCGCCGCCGCGAAGCCGCGGATCTGGTCGCGCAGCTCCTCGATGCCGATGGGGTCGAGGCCGTTGGTGGGCTCGTCGAGCACGAGCAGGCGTGGCCGGGCGATCAGCGCCAGCGCGAGCCCCAGGCGCTGCCGCATGCCCATCGAGAAGCGCCCGGCGCGCTTCTTCCCGGTGTCCGCGAGGTCCACGGCGGCGAGCACCTCATCTACGCGGCTCTCGGGAAGGCCCAGCAGCGTGGTGCGCACGCGCAGGTTCTCGCGCGCGGTGAGGTTGGGGTAGAGCGGCGCCTCCTCGATGAGGCTGCCGATTGCGTAGAGGTCCTCGCGGCGCCAGGCGTGCCCGGCAAAGAGGATCTCCCCGGCCGTCGGCCGCAGCATCCCGCAGATCATCTTGAGCGTTGTCGACTTGCCGGCGCCGTTGGGGCCGAGCAGCCCGTACACCTCGCCCTCGCGGATATGAAGGCTCACGTCGGCCACGGCATCCTGCGCCTGGTCGCCGCGGCCGAAGCGCTTGGTGAGCCCGCGCGTCTCGAGCATGTAACCCATGGGTTCGTCCTTTCTCTTCCGGGCGCGCGGGCCGAGTCGCCGTGCCCGCGCGCCTTACCTTTCGGGTTCACCATCCATGGTGGGGCGCGTTTCTAACGAAGCCGTAACGGCAGTTGGGCTCTTTTGGCGCCAACCCTTCTCGACCCGTACGCCATTCATGGCATGTTTATCGCGATAATAAGGACGGAGGTGCCCGTGGCACGCAATAAGTACCCGGAGGAGACGGTCGAGAAGATTCTCGACGTTGCCGAGCGGCTCCTCGTGGAGCGCGGCTACGAGCACACCACGATGATCTGAAGAGCAATACGCTAAATCGAAAAAGGCAAACCCTGGAGACGTGATTTTCGCCATAACGAGCAAGAATATCGAAGATGTCTGCACACCATTGGCGTAGGAAGGGGAACAGCCGGCTGCAATCAGCGGACACTCTTGCGCGTATGCGACCGAAAGCATTATCCCGAGATACCTAGCATATTTAATCAGGGCTGCCAGTGGCGGCGTGAGGGTAATCTAGAGGCGACGGTTCTGCCCGCTGCCGTCCCGTGCTGATTCTGGCTTGCGAGGCGATTCTGCTATCCTGCGAGTTGAAAAGGTTCCATCCCGGCGACAAGAGCTCTCCTGCTCTTCCGCGAACAGCGGATAGCCGGGGCGGTCGTTTGTTAGTAGTACTTTTTGAACGATAAAGTTACCGTGATAATCAAGCGCTTGGCTGCCGTTGCCTAAGCAGTCTTGTCATATCGTTGCCGCAGTCCCCGGCGCAGTGCGCAGCTCCTGCCGAATCTTCCGAAAGCGTTCCGGGACTTCGGCAAGCTCCATCTTCTGCGGGGCATCGACCGTACCCGCTTCCTTCGCCGTTTCGTAATACCAGCACTTGTAATCCACCATCTCCATGGTGTGCTGCAATTCCGCCATCTGCTGTTTCAGAACTTCTTGTTGGCGCCGGAACATGGCAAGGCGCAAATCGATGGTGTCGTCTCCTTGCAGCGCCATCTCGATGTACTGCCGGATGTCCTTGATGGACATCCCGGCTTTCTTCATGCAGCCGATCACCTGCAGCCATTCGATATCCGATTCCCGGAACATGCGAATGCCACCGGAGGAGCGCTCCACGAAGGGCAGCAGCCCCTCCTTGTCGTAGTAGCGCAAGGTGGACGCCGCAACCCCCAGTAGCTTCGCCATTTCCCCCACCGTATAGACCATCTGAAAACCCCTCCGAATTATTCCAGAATCCCCTTGACTTAAAGTTAACTTTAAGTTCTAGGATGCACATGAAGTTCAAAGGAAGCATGCTTCCAAACAGAATGCTTGTCAATCATAAGGAGGGGAATCGAACGTGAACAGGCCGTATGTTTTCTGCCACATGATGTGCGCTTTGGACGGAAAGATCATGGGCGGTTACATGGGAACGCCGCAGGGCAGAGCGGCGGGCGATGCGTTCTACGACATCGCCTTCGGGAAAGAGCCCTTTTACCATCACCAGGGCTGGCTGTCCGGCAGGGTGACAACGGACGACAACTTCACCTTCTACAGGAAGCCGGATCTGGACGAAGATGCGCCGGCCGTTCCGGCAGGTGATTTCATCGCGCAACCGGACTTCGGAATGTTCTATGTCTCCGTGGACCCCCACGGCAAGCTGGGGTGGAAAAGCAGCACCCTGCGCTATGTGGATACCACCGCCCATGTCGTCGAGGTGCTGACAGAACAGGTCGGCAACGCCTACAGGGCATTTTTGAGAAAGCTGGGAATCTCGTACATCATCGCGGGAGAAACGGAGCTGGATCACGGTCTGGCCCTTTCCAAGCTGAAAGAAGAATTCAACATCGAGACCCTGATGCTGGGCGGTGGCGGCGTGCTGAACTGGTCGTTCCTGCAAGCGGGGATGTGCGATGAGATCAGCATCGTGTTGGCGGCGGCAGCAGACGGGAGCCCGGATACGCCGCCGGTTTTCCGAGCCGCAGAAGGCATTTCGGAGAGCAAGGCCCTTGGCTTCACGCTGAAAGAGACGAAGGCCATGGACGGCGGGGCGGTCTGGCTGCGCTATGGCGTGAATCGATGATTCTTAGCAGGAGGTTTTAATTATGAGGTATGAACGAAAAGAGCAGTTCGAGAAGGTCAACGCATTCGGCACGGGAACGGCGAACACCGCCTATGCCCAGTATTTCACCGGCGATTCGTTCCTGAATCCGCTGACCGATCCGGAAGGCGGCCTGTTCGCCGCCAACGTGACCTTCGAGCCGGGATGCCGCAACAACTGGCATATCCACCACGCGGACAAAGGGGGCGGTCAGCTCCTACTCTGTACGGCTGGCGAGGGCTGGTACCAGGAGGAAGGCAAGGCCGCCGTCAGCCTGCACGAGGGCTCCGTCGTGATGATCCCCGCCAACGTCAAGCACTGGCACGGAGCGAAGAAGGACAGCTGGTTCAGCCATATCGCCGTGGAGGTTCCCGGCGAGAATTGCGAGAACGAGTGGTGCGAGCCGGTATCCCATGAAGAGTACGCAAGGCTGTAGGGAGGAACGAGACATGGCAGTCAAGCAGACGGCAGGCAGAGATGCCCTGGGCGAATTCGCCCCGAAATTCGCGGAACTGAACGATGACGTGCTCTTCGGAGAGGTCTGGAGCCGAGAGGAGCAGCTCAGCCTCCGCGACCGCTCCCTCGTGACCGTCGTCGCGCTGATGGCTCAGGGGCTTACCGATGAGAGCTTCCGCTATCACCTGACGGCGGCAAAGAAGAACGGTATTACAAAAGAAGAAATCGCGGAGGTCGTGACCCATGCAGCCTTCTACTGCGGCTGGCCCAAGGCGTGGGCGGTTTTCCGCATGGCAAAGGATGTCTGGGGCGAGGAGTAGAACGATGATCTTGAATGAAACCTACCCGTTGGCAAACGGAGTTCAGGTTCCCAAGCTGGGACTGGGCACCTGGTTCATCGACGATGCCGAGGCGGCGGAAGCCGTTCGCGAGGCGGTAAAGCTGGGCTATCGCCTGATCGACACCGCACAGGCCTACGGAAACGAACGCGGCGTCGGCGAGGGCGTGCGCACCTGCGGCGTTCGCCGGGAAGAGCTGTTCGTCGCCAGCAAGATTGCGGCAGAGCTGAAGACCTACGAGGATGCGTCGAAGTCCATCGATGAGACGCTGGAGAGGATGGGGCTCGACTACCTCGACCAGATGATCATCCACTCTCCCCAGCCGTGGAGCGAGTTCCGTGTGGAGAAGCGCTATTTCGAGGAGAACAAGGAGGTCTGGCGTGCGTTGGAGGATGCGCAGGCGGCGGGCAAGGTCAAGGTAATCGGTGTGTCCAACTTCCTGCAAGATGACCTCGAGAACCTCCTGGGCTCTTGCCGCGTGATGCCCATGGTCAATCAGATCCTCCTGCACATCACCAACACCGATTCGGCATTGGTGGACTTCTGCAAAGCACAGGGCATTCAGGTGGAGGCATACTCTCCCATCGCCCACGGCGAGGCGCTGAAGAATCCGGCGATCGTTAAGATAGCAGAGAAGTACGGCGTATCTGCCGCCCAGCTCTGCATCCGCTATGTCCTTCAGCTTGGAGCCGTCGCGCTTCCCAAGACGGCAGATCCCGCCCACATGGAAAGCAACGCAGACGTGGATTTCGCGATCTCCGAGGAAGACATGGAAACTCTCAAGAACATGGAGCGCATCGCCAACTATGGTGAATTCAGCGCATTTCCCGTGTTCAGCGGAAAGCCTCTTGCATGAGGAGAAGGCGTGAAATGAAAACCTTGATTCTGTACTACTCCTACGGAGGCAACACGAAGCGCATCGCCGAGATGATCCAGAGGGAAATCGGCGGGGATATTGCTCGTATGGATACGGTTGTTCCCTACGATGGCGATTATGATGAAGTCGTCAATCAAGGGCAGCGTGAGATTGCCGAGGGTTATTGCCCTGAACTGAAGCCGCTGCACATTGGCTGGAGAGATTACGACACCATCATCCTGGGTTCTCCTGTCTGGTGGTACACCTTTGCGCCCGCCATGCGCAGTTTCCTGGAGCAGGCTGACCTGACCGGGAAGACCGTGTATCCGTTTGCCACCAATGGCGGCTGGCTGGGACACGCGCTGAAGGACTTTGAGGAAGCCTGCAAAGGCGCAATCGTGAAGCCGGGCCTCGATGTGCGGTTCGATGAATCCACGCTCCGTACTTCTGAGAAAGATATTCAGGCATGGATTAATACAATCCGCAGATAATCGATCTGAAGCTTTCGGCATCCGCCACAGAACTGGCAAGGGTTTGGGACAATCCCAAAAATGCAAACAGAGCGTTCCGACTTCCCGACGGAACGCTCTTCGCTCTCTTCGTGCCCTTTTTCCTCGCCTTCAACGGGTGACCCGGGAGCTGGGGCTGGCAGTCGCCTATCTGCTCTTCGTTCACAACGTCCAGGGAAATCTCGCGGTCAACCGCCTGCTCGGTTGGAGGCGAGGGCCCGGGTTCGCCCACGCCCAGGAGCTGCTCAGTGCCTATTCCGAAGGGGGGCATGCGGGCGGTATCGGCCCGTCACGATTCCCGTAGTTGATCTTGACTGTGGACTCCTTACAAGTCTTGCTCGAGATCGAGCGGAGACTGGGCCCTGCCGAATCGGAGCTATGGCGACCAAAAATGTTGCCAGAAGACGCCGTCGACACTGTTTGCGATGGGGTAGAGCTCGATGGCGGTTCGGCACAGTCTGTTTCGACGGTTTCGCGGGGCGTTGATGGCGTGAAGGCGGCCGTTGGAAAGAAACTCATTTCCGTGGGGAAGAAACTTCTCGGTGAGTAAAGCTCATCGGAGCGGGGATAGAGCTTTGTCTGCGGGGTACGAAATGCTGGCTAGCGGTTGCGACGCCTTGTTGCGGAAATGCCAACTGCCGCGACTGCACCACCGGCAACACTCAGGGCGGATGCCATCGCACTGTTGTCGCCCGTCGCGGGTAGGGTGGTCCCGGCTGGTTTAACCGCCGCTACTGCCTTGGTGGAAACGGGATTTGCCGTGGGCTTTTTTGCTTTGGGCTGCGGTGTGGGCTCGGGCTTGGTTTCCGGTTCGGGTTTGGAACCGCTCGTATCGGTTGCAATCAAGTGCACGTCACTGTCGAAGATGTAACGGATGTAGTAATCGTGCCGCGTCTCGTGCATAATCCCTTGCCCGCTGTCGAAGTCACGGTCAACGTGTGTGCCAAGGTGGGCTGAGCTGTTGAGGTTCAGCCTGTAAGGGATTTGGTCGTCGGCGTAACTGCCTGTAAAGACTACGGTTGCTCTAACGTGATTGTCGATCATGGTCAGGGCAATAGAGACGCTGGCCTCTTTGGGGTTCTCGGTTTTTATAAGGCTTTCGGTATCGGTGTCGATTTTGAAGAGAAGGACGGTGTCGTTAAGCCCGTAGATGAAGTCCTCGGGTTTGTCGGAGAAATCGTATACAAACGCCTCATTCTGGACCAACATGAAGGCAGGAGGGAGCTCCAGGTCATAGTTATGGTCGACAACGGTGGCAGCTGTGAAGTTGCCGTCCGTGTTGGCTTCGCTGCGGGTAATGGGTGCTGCGACATCGGGTTCGGGCATTTCGGTCGCCAGTGCTGCGCAGGGTAGCAAAAGCTGCCCAGCCATAAGAATGCTTACTCCGAAGGCGACGACTCTGGCGCCTACATGAAGCCTGACGTTGCGGATAGACAGACCAGTGCGTTTGTTATGGGTTTGCGGTGCAACATGCTGTCCATACATAAGGCGCTCCTTGTTCGTAGGCCGGTTTCCGTGGATCTATATTGCGCCTGCCCGATTCGGTCAGGATCATACACGCGAACGCTCACGCGAGCAGGAGAAAGCTCTAGTTAATTTTCCCACAGTCGACACTTTGCGGCCAACGATTTGCTGTTCAATTCTCGGAGAGGGAATCAAGGTGGCCGAGGAGTTATCAGGCAATGAGATTGTGTCTAGAGAGCACGAACAAGAGATGCGATCTGCAGACGACTGAATAGCTCCATCTGTTTTGGTTACAACGAAATGTGTGCCGCGCGCCTGCGGCATGAAGGAGGGAGATTTCTATGAATATCGTTGTATTGAGTGGTAGCCCGCGCAAGGGCGCCAATACCGACAC
>OLPC01002697.1_pt1 | contig 12877 bp, 8 predicted proteins | sample 1672341 | NCBI WGS metagenome assembly OLPC01 (sample SAMEA3136673, study PRJEB25190) | human gut metagenome | reverse complement strand
ACGTAAACACACGATAAGCATACGTATTCTCCATTGTTGTCGCAAGACTTCCCTGTGTGATCGATCCACCTAAAAATCCAATCGTAAGTTCTTCTCCTGCCTCAGCTCTTTTCATGCAATCTTTCAGTCTTTTTAAATTTACATCTTTCATTTGTTTTTCCTCCAGTCTGTTTTTCACCAGTTATCTGTTCTTTTTCGCATCTGCATTTTCTCCAATTATATGAGTTAAACGACAAATGAGACATATTTCAGATACATTTTACTGGCTTTTTCGTGCCTTCCATTTGATGGAAATACAAGTAACAGTTGTAAACAATTCCCTGTACATTCGCCATGGATGGGATTCCAAATGTCTGATTTCCATATTTGAAGTTTACATTCGGGTATAGTTTCTGGAACTCTTCTACATACTCTTTGAACTTTGTATCCACGACGTCTGTCTTATGAGTAAGGAACTTCAGGTCTGCTTTAATATCTGTGTAATCCTTTCTGAACTCGATCTGGTCAAAAGTCACATCAATCTTTGTTGCTTCAACCTTTTTCCCGCTACTTCCACATCCAGCCATTGTTATAACCATTGCTACTGCCATTGAGGCTGCGATCACTTTACTTGCAACTTTACATTTCATGTTTTTTCTATTTTGTTGCTTTTTAAGCTGATTTAATTCTACCATTAACTTCGCTTATTCTCAATATTAAGTTCTATATTTGCTTATTTTCTACACCATGCACAGTTTTACGCATTGAGTTTTGTGGATTTTCCCTTTATTGCAAATGGCTTTATCACGTTTTTATGCGATTAATTTAAGCTTAATAAGTATACTAAAGTTTAATCTTAAGTTATGCTCTAATTTGATATAACCTGTATCATATCGCATATCTTATACAATACTTTTTAATATTTAACCCTTTTTCTTCATTTTCCTGTCCCAATGCCTCAAGCATTGTCACGCTTTGACTTTTCGATGCAGCATACGCGACTTTCTGATACATGCTCCAGTAAAAAGAAACTCCAAGTTCCAGGCATTGTTCTGATACAATCACGCCGATCGTAACCCCCTGCCTTTTATTCGTATATTTTTTCAGATCATACCCAAGTTCTTTTGCTTTTGCTACCACCTGACTCCTGACTTCTTCACTTACCCCTTTTCTTCCTGCAAGTGCATTCGAGACAGTAACTGTACTCACATTCAATGCCTCGACTATGTCTTTTAATTTTACATTTCCCATTTTCTTCATCTGTCTCAATTTCTATTTCCTTTTACCGTGTTTCCCTGGATCATCCTGCCTTCCACGATTCGAATTCCTTTCGGATGCGTGTCTCCTTCGATTCGTTTTATGTTTCCTTAATCCGGCCGCGAAGCTCTTCACTAACACCTTTCCTGTCATTTAATGCGTTTGATACAGTTACAACACTTGATCCCACTGCCTCTGCAATCTGTTCCAGACGGACCTTCTTTCTTCGTCCCACGTTCTTTCCTACTTTCTGTCACTCATCTATTAGTTCCTCTATGACGTTATTAACATCTAAGATTACGTTAACATGATAGCAAATAACTTTCAACTTAATTTAAGTTATTTTTTACTAAATTTGAGATTAACTTAAAAAGCTATGAAAAAGCAGGCAAATATCCTGCTTCCTCATAGCTTTCTTCCTTTCATCATATACAGCATTCACGAGAAATCTGTAATTTGTTCTGCAAGAATCCAATAGGCAGTTGGCCGATTTTTTCTTTTATGCGAAATGGAAACGGAACGTATAGCTGTATCTTCCCTTGCATACACGATATTCCGGGTGAATATTTTTCGTCCAGCCGGTATCTCCGCCAAGGCCTGCGTGTGCTGCATCCAGGATCAGCCAGGTTCCTGTCGTATGCTCCGGAAGTTCTTCCTCATATGCGGCTTTTCGATATTCTGCCATAGAATATGGAAGCGCACTGAAATGGAAATCATCACTGCCTACAATCTGAACGGTATGTGTTCCATCTGAAAGAACGGCAAATCGCGTATCCTCATGGCCGCCGCATTCGCAAGGTACTACAAACGGAACGTGCTGTTCTGCTACAGAAGATGTGTAAAATCCGGTAAAAGCTGCGTCCTTTCGGTCTGCATACGTCTCCCAGGGTCCTTTTCCATACCAGCTGAGCGTATCAAACGCTGCAGGAAGGCAGAACGACTGTCCGACTCTTGCGATGGTCTCAAGGCCGCTGTTGTTTGTTACTTCGTTTTTGAGCTCCATTCCCTCACTGCCGATGCGATACAGAGTATGAGCGGTAAAGAGTACTGCGTTGTCCGGCTCCGCGGTATAGGAAGCCTGCACTTCAAGAAGCACCTGATTTCCGGCACTGACAGCCGATACTGACTGTACTTCCTTTTTCAGACGATCCAGACCTTCCGCGCGCCAGATATCATCGTAATCACTTTCATGGGTTCCCTCATCAATACCGGTTGGGGCACGATAAAATTCATCTTTTCCGCCGGTCATAAAAGAAACGCTCTTTGCCTGATATCTGGTAAATTCACCTGTCTTTTTATCAAAGATAATTTCGGTCTCTTCGCCGGTGATGCGAACATGATTTTCATCCTCCGCTACGGTCAGTGGTTTCTCCACAATCGTTTTCTCGTCTGCCAGATAAACACCTGTAGTAACCGGAATCTGACGGCGGTATAGTTCTGTTCCCGCCGGTGCATAGAAGGTATCTTGGGCAAGCTCAACGTAATAATTTACATACGCCTCGCCATGCAGTTTCGCCGGAAGCTCCGGAAGCGGAAGCGTCTCTGTTGTTCCGGCTGCCGTGTAAAATGCCGGATAGCTGCCTTTTGCAAGCGTTTCGCCGTTCTGCACAATTTCATAGCGCACCTGCAGATGAGAAAGATCGAGGGTATGGTAGCGGTTTGCCAGCACCCATATAGTTTCGCCGGTATATGGATTTTTCACCTGCTCAATCGTAACCGGGGACTGGCCGTTTCTCACCTCATAGGCGCCCGGTTTATAGGAAAGATCGGCAAAGACAACACCATTCAGACACATATCCGGAACCGGATCGGTCACATCCTCTCCGAACGCTCCGCCGTAGCCGTATTTGATATTTCCGTCCTCCTCGTGGATCGCAATCGCCTTGTCCGCGAAATCCCAGATAAAGCCGCCCTGGAAACGCGGGTATTTATTGACATAGTCCCAGAACTCCCTGAAGTTTCCGTTGCTGTTGCTCTTTGCATACGCATATTCGCACATGATGAACGGGCGGAGATCGGAATCGTCTGCCATCACATCCTCAAGCCAGCTCATCGTCGGATACATTGGGCAGATAACGTCGGAAATATTACTCTTTGGGTTGCCGGACTCATACTGAACGTATCTTGTCTTGTCGTATTCGCGGATCCAGCCGTGCATCGCGGCATGATTCGCCCCGGCACCGGATTCATTTCCAAGGGACCACAAGACGATGGAAGGATGGTTTTTATCACGCAGTACCATACGGGTTGCACGCTCCAGATAAGCGGCTGTCCACTCAGCGGATGCACTGAGCTGTCCGCCGTAACCGTGCGTCTCAAGATTTGTCTCATCGACAAGGTAAATGCCAAGCTCGTCACACAGATCATACCATTTCACGGAATTCGGATAATGGCTGGTACGAACAGCGTTGAAATTCAGGCGTTTCATCACAGCAATTTCTTTTCGCATCTGCTCCTCAGAAACGGTACGTCCCGTCTCGGCGCAAAAATCGTGGCGGTCAACACCTCGGATCACAAGGCGTTTGCCATTCAGGGTCAGAACACCGCGGCTGTTGATTTCCACCTGACGGAAGCCGACCTTGCAGCTCTCGATATCAACCGTCTCATTCTCTTTGTTCTGTAGCTCGACAACGAGGGTGTAAAGTGTCGGAGTCTCTGCAGTCCAGAGTGCCGGGTTCTCTACCGGAGCAGTAACGGTTGCGATGAATTTCGGCATCAGATAGAAGCCGCACTCAGCAAACGGTCTCGAATCCATCTCGGTTACTTTGTTCTGTTCTGCATCATACAGCGTCACTTTGGCATGATACTCGCCGTACAGCGGTTTGGAGTTGTCCGGCCAGATCGTGACAGAGAGGGTAGCTTTCGTGTAATCCGGGTGTGTGAACAGTGTCTCTGCCTTATAGTCCAGGATGTGCTGCACCGGTTTCGATACGAGGCGGACATCGCGGTAGATACCGGACAGATGCCAGTAATCCTGATCTTCCAGGTAAGTACCGTCACAGTAGCGCATTACCTGTACGGCGAGGGTGTTCGTTCCCTCCTGCACATATTCGGTGATGTCAAATTCCGCGTTCACTTTGCTGTCCTGGGAATACCCCACCTGTTTTCCGTTGATCCAGAGATAGAAGCAGGACTCCACACCGCCGAAATCGATGAGAAGCTGTCGGCCGATATAGTCTGTTGGAACCTCAAAGGTTCTGAAATAGCAGCCAGTCAGATTTTTCTCCGGTACGTACGGCGCATTCAGCTCGTAGGTGCCTTCGGTAATCTCGATCTCAAATGCTTCGCCGTTTGCCTCCCGTTTGAACGGATACAGCATATTGGTGTAAACCGGCTTTCCATATCCCTGCAGTTCCCAGTTGGACGGCACCGGAATCGCATCCCATGCTGCGTGATCGAAATTCTCTTCATAAAATGCTTCCACCGCTTCCGGTGACGGATACATTTTGAATTTCCAGTCTCCGTTCAGATCCATTACAAAGCGGGACGCGTTCCGATTTCCGGCGAGCGCCTGCTCTACCGTCTCATACGCACCGTATGGCGTATGCATCGGATAACGATTTTTCTGCGTTATATACTGATTTTCCCAGTCTCTTGTCTGTCTCATGTTCTTGAAACCCTCCTTGCCTTTGCTTTCGCATTTTCCGACTGCCTCTCTTCTTTTTATCCAGATTGGTGTTCCTTTTTTGCTTTCCTGTGATATAATACATCTGTGGATTTTCAGAAGATTCATGCAGTTATCTTATGATTCAGTATAAAACACTGCACGTGGATGAGAAATAGTTAATCTGGTGTTTCTTTTATCCAAAATGGGAAAGCAAAGGAGAAGTCGTATGATACCGGAATATCTGCTTGCAAAAATAGAAAAGAGCGATGTTATCTATCGCTGTATTGGAAATGAAATGAAGAACGGGATTCTGGCGTGCGGTTTTATGCGGAAAGAGACGGCGGACCGCTCGCAGTATCATTTTTCGAACGAGTATTACAGCTGTTTCGTGCTGCTGCGCGGGAGCGGGGAATATATTGCCGAGGACGGCACCTCCTATCCGCTGCAGGCGGGAAGCCTGGTCCAGCGTCTGCCGGGTGTGCCGCATTCCACACGCGTAGACCCCGATGGGAAATGGCTGGAATTTTTTATCTCGATTGGGAAACCGTTTTTTGATTCTTTCTGCTCGCTTTCGGTTCTGAACCGGGAGCCGGTGCTAAAGGCAGAGCTGCTTCCCGGCGATCTCGAGCGGTATCAGAAGCTTCTGCAGTCGTTAAAGGCCACACCGGACAGTCTGCTGCCTTTGCGGATTCCGGAGATGGAAAAAGAGATTCTGCGAATGTACGGCTACCATGCGCACCGGGTGAATCTGCAGCGGGATCCGATCGAGGCCGCCTGCGATATGCTCTCGCAGAATCTTGATGAAGAAATTTCTCTCGAAGAGCTTGCCCGGTCACTCCAGATCGGTTATGAGACGTTTCGAAAAGTATTTAAAAAACAGACCGGCGTCTCTCCTGCACGGTACCGCACTAGGAAGAAAATGGAGCAGGCCCGTATTCTTCTCGAGGGCGGCGTACCGATGAAGGAAATTGCCGGTCTTGTCGGATATGGCGATGTCTATGCGTTCAGCAAGCAGTTTTCCCGGTTCTTTGGATTCCCGCCTGGAAAGTACCGCGCACGTCTTCACACGGATGCGCCGGATTTAGAACAGTTTTAAGATATCATTTACGGTTTTACGTTTCGGCTTGTCCGGGTTGATGGCACGGTAGCCGACAGCAATGACAGCACCAAGGAGCTCATTCTCCGGAATGGAGAGGGCTTCACGGATAGCTTTCTCATCACGGATTCCCATAATCAGAGTATCAAGGCCGAGTTCTCTTGCGCGCAGGATCAGGTTTTCGTCATGCAGGCCAAGATCGTAATAGCCCCAGCCGTTTCCGACTTCATTGTCCGGTGTTCCGTCCTGCGTGAAGCCGGAGCGGTCTTTTACGAATGCTGTTACGACAAGTGCGGCTCCCTTTGAACTCTTCTGATTGAATTCTGGAAGGCATTTTGCGGAAAATTCTTCGACTTTCTCCGGTGTTACAAGGGCATAGTACCGTGTTGTCTGTGAGTTTTTCCAGGATGGTGCCTGAATCGCTGCCTGTACGATCTCCTGGATCTGCTCTGCGGTTACGTGTTTCTCCGGAGCAAACGCGCGGATGCTTCTTCTTTCTTCCAGCAGTTTTGTAAATTCCATGGTGTATATCCTCCTTTTATTTATAAAGCCTCGTAATCTTCCCGTGAAAAACGGTGATACGTCAGGCCGAATTCATTTTCTTCGACACAGTAACAGTATTCATCTACAGACGGGTCTGAAAAAGAAAATACATGGCCCATCTCATGCTCCTCGGATGCGTTTTCTTCCACGGTAGTATGCATTTTCTCTGCATAGGAAGAAAAGCAGTTTCGAACCTGTTCCATTGTGTTTCCAGGCGTTGTGATCACCTGCAGAAGGTTCTGCAGGAGCTCCGGAACAGGAATTTTCCGCTCGATATAAGAACATCCCTCCTCCGGGATTTTCATGCAGTAGCGGTCCTTGACCGCTGAAATCGCAAGTGTTCCAAGACGCGGCTGTACTTCCTTACAGAACGCGGCAAGTGCCGCATCCAGGTCTTCTGTTTCGTCTAAAGAGAGGGAACGGCGCAGGGACTCCACCGGGTAGTAGAGCTTCATCGTACCGCCCTCATAGCCGATCTTCACCTGCCATTCCCGAATCGTATCGGTAATATGTTTTTCCAACAGTTTTGCTGTCATATTTTTTCAGTCACCTCCATTATGCTGCATGTGCAAAAAATACAGTATTATTATCGCATGAATTGGGCGTTGTGTGAACACTTAATTTTTTGTTTTTTACAAAAAGAAAAGAATCACTTTTTTTACTCCTCGAAACGTCAGAAACCTCCGCCAGAAAAGCTGGAACAGAGGTTTCTGTGATTTCTTATGTCAGAAGAATTTCTCAGTCATTTTGTTCTGAATTACTCTTCGTCGTCTTTTTTCTTTCTGCCGCGGAGTTTGAATCCAAGTCCGCCAGCGCCAAGAGATGCAACTGCCATGCTTACCCATCCCCAGATGTTGGTAGCATCACCGGTCTTTGCATTATCGCTCTTCTTGGAAGTAGAAGTATTGGATACTTTATTACTTGCAAGCGGAGTAGATGTTGCTTTCGGGGTGCTTGTCGGGGTCTTCGTCGGCTGCGTCGTAGGTATTGTGGTAGGAGCAGTCGTCGGGGTTGTGGTTGGTGCTGTTGTAGGTGTAACCGTCGGAGTCTCAGTTGGGGTAACCGTCGGAGTCTCGGTCGGGGTTACGGTTGGGGTCTCTGTAGGAGTAGGAGTCGGCTCTTCTGCTGATTTCTTCCAGGTGAAGCTAAGATCCTGATATCCCAGTGAAGAAACTGTAATTTCAAAGGAATCGCCCTCTGCGAACGGTGCTGCATCTGTCTTTAAGGAACCATCCTCATTGAACAGTACAACAGCTCCTCTTCCGCTTGCTGCATATGCTTTTCCATTTACAGTAACAGAGGTAATGTTCTTCAGATAATCTGCAAACTCTTCATCTGTTGCATCCCCGTTCTTAAGCAGACCCGGTGTTGTCGTATCTTCGTTAAATGCTGCCGGCATCTCTTCCGTGTAAAGGATAAAGTCTGCGGAAAGATCTGCATATTTACCATTCTTATCGCTGACAGTCAATGTATAAGAACCTTTCTCTGCATTCTTGAAGTACAGAGTATCACCGGACACGGTTCCCGTCAGACCTTCTACTGTATAGACAGCATCGTAATCATCCGGCAGGCCTTCCAGTTTAACAGAAGCATTTCCAGATGTGACAGACGCATTCTCTACAGAAAATTCATATGCAAACTTAACCGGTACATATACATCTGCGTCGACTTCGTAAATTCCCTTGCTGGTGTAATAGGTAATTTTGTTGATGGTCTGTCCCATCATACTCTTGTAATGTTCAGAAGAAGTCGGGCAATTATGAACGCTTGTGGTAAATCCAGTGCTCCATGCCAGCTTAGACACTCTCCAGATATTCTCCAGATGACGCATTCCGTAATCGTTGCCCTCTTTTGTGCTGACAACAACACCATATACGGTATCTTCGCCTGCTTTGATGGTATCAGTAAGACCATCCAGATCCAGCTGATAATCACCGTATTTGCTGTTAGTGGAGAGCTCTGCCGTTACATTTTCCAGCTTTGCTGTCTCGGTTCCCTGAACAGCACCAAAGGTTACATTGCCGTCTGCATCTACAGATGCTTCTTTGTAATAAGACGGAACCTCATGTAAAGTGTAATATGCATAGCTTGCATTCTCATACAGTGCATCTTTTCCGGTATACGTTGTGGTGGATGTCTGTCCACGGTTGGTAACGGTGATTTCTACAGAATCCTCATCTGTCACTTTCGTGTATTTGCTCAGATCCATACCCTCTGTTACTTTTACTGGGAAGGTGATACCTGTAATATCGCTTCCGTCTGCATTCACATGGTAAGATCCGCCAGAAAGGGAGGCTGTTCTTGTTTTGTTCTTGGTTGCGGAAGTAAATGCATCTACTGGAATATCGTTATGAACCTCTGCCTGATAGAACTCAGCATACGGAATGTTCATTAATACATACTGGGACTGAAGTGCTTCGATTGCTGCATTCAGATGCTCTGTTGCTTCGTCTACGGTTCCCTGGCTCTGTTTTTTCTCCAATGCTTCTTTTGCTTCTGCCAGTTCTGTCTGCATATTATTCCAGGAAGTTTCCGTGTAAAGATCTTTATTCAGTGCATCTGCCTTTGCAATTGCCTCTTCCAGTGCTGCTGTGCTCTCTACCGGATCAGCTCCTACAATATTCGCTTTGGTTGCTTCAAAAGTGTAGGAAGCATCTGCATAGCCAAGTGCATGAATCGTAATCTTCCAATAACCGGTTCCATCCGTTCCCTCCGGTAAAGTGCAGCGCAGGGAATCGGTAAGGCCAAGCTGGATTCCCATTACTTTATGCATCCAGTTATCTGCTGCGAATTTTGTTCCATACGTTGCTTTTGCATTCGTATAAGTGGAATCATCACCGTAATAAGTCCAGGTTACGGTCTGCAGATTAGCAGCCAGATCGCCGTAATCTCCCGTTAAATCTACGCGAAGGAATTCTCCATAAGAACCATTGGCTTCTTTCACGGTCAGTCCTACGGTCTCAGCATCCGGAGCTGTCTTCAGCGCCTGATCTTTGATTCCGGATTCACTTCCTGTTGTTCTTGCAGAGAAGGAGAAGCTTCCATCTGCATTTTTCACTGCTATCTTCAGACCGTTTGTGTTTTCTGTTACATCTGCAACCAGGCCTGTATAGCTCTGCAGTTTATTTTCAGAAAATCCACCGGAAAGTGTTCCGCCGTTTTCTACCACAACATACTTTTTGCAGAAATCTTCGTAATCATCTTCCGAAACTTTTACAGGCACATATTTCAGACCTTTTACTTCATAATGATCAATCTGGCTCTTATCGTAAGTTACGGTCTCGCCGTTCGTCAGAACTGCCGTGGTTGCTGCGGTATAATATGCTACATCATAGGTTGTGCCATCTTTCATGTAGATAGTCGCTGCGCACTGGAAGCTTCCTCTGTGCAGTCCATGGTTTGTAGTCGCACGGGTTACAACATCAAAAGCGCCTTTATCACTTTCTTCGCGACTGTCAGTTTCATCCGAACCAGCGTCGCTTCCTGCCGCCTGAACTCCTTCTGCTGCCCAATACTCAGCCCAGGTAAGACCTGCATATACATATTTATATGTTGTTTCTTTCTTCTCATAAGTAAAGGAAAGCGTCTTGTAACCTGTTGCAGTTACTTCGATTTCAAATTTATTTCCTTCTGCAAAAGCGGCAGCTGTCAGATCAAGCGTACCGTCTTCTTTGATCAGAATTGTTTTCCGTTTTCCAGTTGCTGCATATTCTTTTCCATTTACTTTTACCGAAGTGATGTTCTTGATATAATCAGCAAAGTCATCTTCTGATGCATTCTCTGCTTTTACAAGCGCCGGAGCACTTCCTTTTTCGTTGTAAGCAGCCGGCATTGCATCTGTATACAGAGTAAAGCTCTGTGTCAGATCTGCATAAACACCTTTTTTATCATGAATCGTCAGAGTATACATTCCTTTTTTCGCATTTGCGGAATAAGAAATGGTATTTCCGTCTACTGCAAATCCATCCAGACCATCTACGGAATATTCTGCATCATAATCAGCCGGAAGTCCGGTTACGGTCATCGTTGTCTTTCCAGCGGAAAGAGAAGCGTCTTCTACGGATACACTTGCCTCAAATTTTGTTGGAACAAAAATATCATTCACTGGAATCGTGTAGATTCCTTTGCTGGTATAATAAGTAACCTTATTGATATGCTGTCCCATCATGCTCTTGTAATGTGCAGAAGAAGTCAGGCATCCATGTACCTGTGTTGTAAATCCAGTTGACCATGCCAGCTCTGTTCCGCGCCAGATATTTTCCACATGACGCATACCATAGTCATTGCCTTCTTTCGTGCTGACAATAACACCATAGATCTGATCGGTTCCAACATCAATCGTGTTCTCCAGTCCGTCGAGATCCAGCTGATAATCTCCATATTTTGATTCAGTCATAAATTCCGGAGATACATTGGTCAGTTCAATTGCAGTTCCAACTGTTTTTCCAAAAGAAAGAGAGCCATCTGCATTTACCGTTGCTTCTTTGTAGTAAGAAGGTACTTCGCTTAATACATAATATGCATAGTCTGAGTTTTCAAATAAGGCGTCTTTTCCAGTGTATGTCTGTGTAGATGTCTGACCACGGTTTGTTACTGTAATACTTACAGAGTCAGAATCTGTTACTTTCTTAAATTTGGAAAGATCCACTCCTGTTACTTTAACCGGGAAGGTAATTCCATTGATTGCACTTCCATCTGCATTGGTATGATAAGAACCACCGGCAAGAGTGGCTGTTCTTGTTTTGCTCTTCGTTGCGGAAGAAAATACATCCACTGGAACAGAGTTGTTTACATCTGCAGCATAAAATTCATCATACGGAATGTTCATCAGAACGTAAGCCACCTGCTCAGTTGGAGTCTCGGTCGGGGTCGCCGTTGGGGTTGCGGTTGGCGTTGCTGTCGGGGTCGCCGTCGGAGTCGGTGCTTTAACAAGGCCTTTTACTGCAGTATTCAGCGCATCTTTCGCGGTATCAACAGCGCTCTGGGATTCTTTTGCAGAAAGAGCAGATTTTGCTGCGGTAAGAGCAGTCTGGACAGCTTTCCAGGAGTCTGCGGTGTAGTCAGCTTCCTTTAATGCTTCGGCATCTGCGATTGCTTTTTCAAGTGCTGTGGTGTCTACTGCTTCTGGAGTCGGGGTTGCTTTTTGGGTTGCTGCAAGAGCCGCGGTTTTTACTGCATTCGAAGTTCTGGTTGCACCCGATACAATATCCCATCCTTCAATGTTTTCAATCGTTGCATCTTTTCCAAGAAGTTTCGTTTTGAATCCTTTGCTGTTTGTAGCTGCTTTTTTAAAATATGTAGCATTTTCTATATTGTATCCAGAACCAGGTGTTACTGCAATATCAGAAAACTTACCGTCTGCAACTGTGATTTTGACATTAACGTCATATTCATCCCATGCATTCTCATCCTCATCGTCTTCTGCAGTTCTGGTAACATGAGCCGTAGACTCATAAGTGCCATCTGCCAGCACGCCACTTGTAGCATCCGCCAGTGCGGTTCCCGGGAGCAGGCTCATGGTCATGGAAGCTGCCATTACGGCTGCTAATGATTTTTTCTGAAGTTCTTTTCTTTTGATCATAACTTCCTCCTTTTTCCTTTTCCACAGTTTTGCAGGAAAAACAGGGGCAAAACTGTCCTTCATTATTATATTAGTTTTCACTAATCAATAATTGTTTTAACTAACCGTAGATTATTCTACTAATTTTTGATCGTTTTGTCTAACTCTTAACTGATTATTTTTTCTCAAAAGAGGCACAGATTCTGCTTATTGAGTATTTTTACTATTTAATGATCCGATACTGTGAAGTTTGTGGGATGATTTTCGTTCCCACACAGAAAAAATTCCGTAGATATGGAGTTTTCACCGCGAAGAACTCTTTCGTCCATCGCGTTTTACCGCAGAAAGAATGCGGTCCGAAAGGATTCCGATCAGCATTCCGGTGATGACTCCGGCCACGAGAAGCGCCGGCAGATAATAGAACAGTTTGCGGTTCTGCACCACGAGAGCCGCCACGCAGATCTGCGCGACATTGTGCGTCACGCCTCCTGCAATACTTACGCCGGTGATACTAAAGCCCTTGATGTGTTTCAGCAGAAGCATCACAAGAAAGCTCAAAAGCCCGCCGGCAAGGCTGTAAAGGATGGACATTCCATTTCCGAACAGATACCCCATCAGAAGAATGCGGGCGACGGAAATCATCAGGACTTCCCCTGCCGGAAGGAAAAAGAGGCCGACGACTACAACCAGATTGGCAATGCCGAGTTTGATTCCAGGAACACCGAGGTTGATCGGGATCAGTACCTCCACATAACTGAAGATCATGGCAAGTGCCATCAGCATGGCGCATAAGGCAATTTTTCTGCTTGCAGTGCGGCTGTCTCTCATAAATTCC
>OLPC01002695.1_pt1 | contig 12885 bp, 10 predicted proteins | sample 1672341 | NCBI WGS metagenome assembly OLPC01 (sample SAMEA3136673, study PRJEB25190) | human gut metagenome | reverse complement strand
TGAAGTTTAATGTAAAAGATTTCTTAAGAAAATATACAATGGTCATTGCACTGGTAGTTGTATTTATCCTGTTCTGTGGCCTGACAGATGGAAGACTTCTGTATGCACAGAATATGTCAAACCTGATGCTTCAGAATGGTTACGTTCTGGTTCTTGCATGTGGTATGTTGTTATGTATCCTGACAGGTGGTAACATCGACCTTTCTGTAGGTGCTGTTATCTGTATGGTCGGTGGTCTTGCAGCCGTCATGATCGGTAACAAAGGAATGAACCCATATCTTACCATTATCATCTGCCTCGTTGTAGGTCTTCTGGTAGGTGTATGGCAGGGTTACTGGATCGGTTACAAACGTATCCCTCCATTTATCACAACACTTGCAGGTATGTTCATCTTCCGTGGATTTGGACGTCTGATCCTGGACAACAAGACTGTTTCTATCCAGGACAAAGGTTTCCTGAATGTATTTACATCCTACATCAACATTCCTGGACTTGACGACACAGCAAACTATTCTGCACTGATCGTTGGTATCGTAGTTGCAGTTTATGTGATCTTCAACGTAGTTCGTTCCAGAGCAAACAAAGCAAAAAGAGGATATCGCCAGAACACAGCATTTTCTGATTACAGCAAAGCAGTCATCATCGCAGCAGTTATCCTCTGGTACTGCTACAAACTGTTCCAGTACAAAGGTATCTCCATCATGTTCGTATGGGTTGTTGCAATCTGCCTGATCTACAACTTCATCACATCCAGAACAGCATTTGGACGTTACTTCTACGCAATCGGCGGTAACGAGAAAGCTACACAGCTTTCCGGTATTGATACAAACAAAGTTTACTTCATCGCATATGCAAACATGGGACTTCTTGCAGGTCTTGCAGGTCTTCTTTGTGCAGCACGTGTAGGTTCTGTAAACGGTAGTACAGGTACATCCTTCGAGATGGATGCGATCGGTTCCTGTTTCATCGGTGGTGCTTCCGCATACGGCGGCAGCGGTACTGTAGGCGGTGTAGTGATCGGTGCTCTTCTCCTCGGTGTCATCAACATGGGTATGTCCATCATGGGTATCGGTGATTCCTGGCAGTACGTAGTAAAAGGTGCCGTACTTCTTATCGCAGTTGTATTTGATGTATTATCCAACAGAAAGAACGGCTGATCGATCTGATCAGATTAACAAGAGGAGTCATTGTGCAAAAGCAATGGCTCCTTTTGCAATGCTGTCATAATTGTGTTACAATATGAAAAAATACAAAGGAATTATGATGAATTATGAAAAAATTTACACTGACAGTTTTTTGCATACTGGCAGGATGCATCTTTTTTCTGTCAGGGATCTGGGTCTACTTTCAGAAATCCATGGATAAGGTGGATCTGGGCGAAGGAGAATATGCAGCGAGTTATCAGAAGCACTATCTGATGATCTCCAATGACAAAGATACCCTGATGTGGCAGTCCATCTACCAAAGCGCCAGCGAAACTGCCAAAGAAGCCGATGCCTACGTCGAACTTCTTTCACCGGAACAGATGAAGAATTACACACAGGAAGACTGTCTGCGGATCGGGATCGCATCTCACGTTGACGGGATCATTCTTGAAGCAGACGGAAGCAAGGCCGAGCAGAAACTGATCGAAGAGGCTGCCCGCGAGGGAATCCCGGTTGTCACGATCCTTACAGACGATTCTGCATGCCGCAGGATCAGCTTTGTCGGTCTGAACAGTTATGAGATGGGAAGTGCTTATACTGACCAGATAGCAGGAATGCTGAATGAAAAAGGGACTACACAGATCCTGTTTCTTTCGACTTCCAGTTCCAAGACACAGGAGACCAATCTCGTTTACTACCAGGTAAAAAAAGAACTGGAATCCAGGAAAAAAACAGGCCAGTCTGTCAATCTGTCAGAGTACTGTGTGGACAGCAGTGCAGATTTTGACACGGAAGAATTTGTCCGGGATATGTTTGTAAATGAGGAAAGTCTGCCGGATGTCCTGGTATGCATGGATGAAGTCGTGACGGAATGCGTATATCAGGCCCTGGTCGATTATAACCAGGTTGGAAATGTCAAGGTGATCGGTTACTATTATTCCGATGTGATCCTGAATGCAATCGACAAGGGAATCCTGTCCTCCACGATCGCGATGGATATGGCTGAAGTAGGAAAATACAGCGTCAACGCATTGGAAGAGTATTTATCTCTTGGGCACAGCAACGGATATTACAGTGTAAATCAGCATGTGATCACAAAGGATAACACCGATGAGTACAGAACGGAGGGCGAAAAATGACAGAAAAAAAGGACACCCCTTCCGTAAATAATTCCATACAGACCAGACTGAGCGGAGTCATGCTCATGGTGCTTGTCTTTGCACTCGGGATCAATTTCTTTATTTTCAGTCAGATCCAGAATGCCGTTACCAGGATCGATGCGGTCTTTTCCAGCAATGTCGATGTGAATGAGCTTTCGGAAGCACTGGAACTTGTTGAGAACACAGTCTATGAATACCTGAATACAAAAAGTACCGAGACACTGGAAAACTATTACCGTTATGACCAGAATTACAAAAATCTGATCGAAGATCTCAACGACAAAAACATGGACAGCGAAGTAAAGATGCTCGAAAAAAACATCCGCAGGATGTCCGAGAGTTATCTGGATCAGACAAATGAGACAGTTCAGGCGAAGCGAGGAAGAAATGTAGAGAAATACAAGACTTCCTACGAAACAGAAAATCAGCTCTATGAATATATCAACACTTACATATACAAATTAAATAATTTGCGCTTTAAGACAAACTCAGCAAATTATCAGTTATTACTGTCATCGATGAATGTGCTGTACAGACTCTGCCTGATCGTACTGATCGTCGTCTATGTGGTTGGGCTTGCAGTGACGGTCCTTCTGGTGCGGAATATGATCCGCCCGCTGACCGCTCTTTCCAATACGGCACATGAGGTTGCAAAAGGAAATCTCGATGTTCCGCAGCTTCCTATTGTTATGGATGATGAAGTTGGAGTCGTGACGAGAAGTTTTAACCAGATGCTGGAGAGCATCCGCGAGAACATCGACCAGCTCAAGGAAAGCATGGAGCGGCAGGCGCAGATGAAGGAACGAGAGCTTATGATGGAGGCACACCTTAAGGAAGCACAGCTGAAGTTCCTTCAGGCGCAGATCAATCCGCATTTTCTGTTCAATTCCCTGAATGCAGGTGCACAGCTTGCGATGATGGGAGATGCGGACAAGACAGGTATATTTCTGGAAAAAATGGCGGATTTTTTCCGGTATAATGTGCGCAAGATGGAAGAAGATGCGATGCTCTGGGAGGAGATCGAGGCGGTAGATAATTATATCTACATCCTGAATGTGCGCTTTGCCGGAGATATTGTATATATCCGGGAAATAGATGAAGACATCGAAAACATCCGCATTCCAAGCATGATCCTTCAGCCGCTGGTAGAAAATGCCGTCCAGCATGGAATCCATGACTGCATGGAGACAGGACGCATTGTGATGTCTATCCACAGAAACCAGGATATGATCGATATCACGGTCAGCGACAATGGTGCGGGAATGACGGAAGAAATGATCGCGAAGGTTATGGAAGGAAGAGCAGTGCAGGATGAAGAAAACCGCTATTCTACAGGAATCGCGGTACATAATGTCATAGAAAGACTGAAGCTGTATTACAAACAGGAAGGACTTATGACGATCGAGAGTGACGGACCTGGAACCGGAACGAAAGTTCATATTGTCATTCCGATGGAAAAAGAGGAACTGGAGTAGCATAAGAAAGTGGAGGGGAAACAAAACAATGTATCGTATATTGGTAGCAGATGACGAGGGAATTATGCTGGAAGCTTTCAAAAGTGTGATATCCAGTACATTTGGGGACAGCTGTATCACAGAAACTGCCAAGACAGGAAGAGCAGTGACAGAAAAAGCAGAAACTTTTCATCCGGACATTGTCTTTATGGACATTCATATGCCGGGAATCAACGGGATCCAGGCAATGCGGGAAATACGAAAATTCAATACGACAGCACTTTTTTATGTAGTATCTGCTTATGACAAGTTTGATTATGCAAAAGAGGCGATCGATCTTGGCGTGGAGCGTTATCTGACAAAGCCGATCTCCAAGGCAAAGATCATCTCCGCGGTGGAAGAAGCCATCGAGAAGGTGGATAAGAAGAGAAATCAGAGAAGCAACCTGTTGAAGATCCAGGAAAAACTGGAAACGGTCATCCCTGTTGTGGAAAACAGCTTTGTAGGAAGCCTTTTGTTCCAGCAGGAGGAACAGACAGCAGACTACTACCGGCAGCTTCTGGATATCGAGGAAAAACAGGGCTATGTCATGGTCATCCAGTTTGGCCAGTCGTATGAAAATGGTAGGCTGATAAGCCCTGTCGGAATGAATGTGAAAGCACAGAGTTTTTATGATGAGCTGAGGGATGTGGTGAAATCCTCTTTTTCCTGTGCAGTGGGATCGGTGATGTCAAACCGTATTCCGGTGATCGTGCCGTGCAGCCTGCCTGAGAATCCATATGAAGAAAGGATCGACCTCGTGGAACAGGCGAGAAATCTTGTGTCAAGGCTGGAAAACAGGATCGATGCCAGATTTCGTATCGGACTTGGCAGGATGAGGCCTATGCGGGAATTGGAGCGCTCTTACCGTGAAGCACTCCGCGCGCTGAACGGAAGCAAGAGCAGAGTGATCCATATCGAGGACCTTTCGCAGAACGGTGTTTATGATGAGGAGTTTCCTGTCGATATGGAGAAACGGATCTTCCGTTATCTTGGTGATGGGGACGAAAAGAAATGTGTACAGGAGCTGAATACGTTCTTTGACTGGATGCTGGAACATTACGCGGAGGATATGAACAACATCCGTCTGAAGGTTCTGGAATACATTATCTGGGGCGAAAAGATCGCTTTTGAGGCAGGTGCTGTCAACTATGGATTCAGCTACAGGCGGGATTATCTGGATGTAGCGATGGCATGCAGCGGTTACGAAGAACTCAGAAGCTGGTTTCTGGATAAGATGGTCAACATCTGTCGTTCCATCCGTGATCAGAAAGAGGAACAGTCGAATTCCGCTGTCAAAAAGGCAATGCTCTACATCCAGGAAAATTTCAGCAAGGACATTTCACTGGATGAAGTTTCCGGTCAGGTAAATATCAGCCCTTATTATTTCAGCAAGATCTTTAAGGAGGAAACGGGCGAGAACTTCATTGAATATCTCACCAGGATCCGAATAGAAAAAGCGAAAGAATTCCTGAAACAGCCGGAAGTCAGCGTCAAAGAAGCCGGCGTAAAGAGCGGCTATACAGACCCGAACTATTTCAGCAGGATCTTTAAGAAGCAGACAGACATGACTCCAAGTGAATTCAAGACGAGGTACGGAAAATGAAAAAGAAAAGAGGGATAGTTCTTCTTATAACTGCCCTGATGTTTGTTCTTTGCGTGACAGGATGCGGAACACAGAAAATTGAGACAACAAAAAAAGAAACAACAGAAGAAAAGAAACTCCAGATCGGACTCAGTTTTGATTCCTTTGTGATCGAGAGATGGCTTCGCGACCGGGATATGTTCGTATCTACGGCACAGGGGCTTGGGGCAGAAGTAAATGTCCAGGTGGCAGGCGGTGATGTGGATGAACAGATCTCACAGATCGAATACTTTATCCAGAAGGAAATGGACGTGATCGTGATCATCCCGATCGACGGAGATGCTCTGTATGATGTGGTAAAAGAAGCGAAGGACAAGGGGATCAAAGTAGTCTGCTATGACCGGATGATCGCAAATGTGGATGCAGACCTCTATATCACGATCGACAATGAGATGGTAGGAACCCTGATGGGAGAGGCTTTGGTCGAGGCATGCCCGGACGGTGGAAATATCTTCGCGATCAACGGTTCTCCTACGGACAAAAATGTAGAGGAGGTAGAACTTGGTTTCCGTAAGGCTCTGAAAGGAAGCAAACTCAAGATCGTCTATACAGGATACTGTGATAACTGGCTCGCTGAGATGGCAGCAACGCATGTAAACAAAGGCCTTGAGGTGACAGACGACATTGTGGGCGTGATGTGCGGCAATGATGATCTGGCAAGCCAGGCAGTCAAAGTCCTGGCAGAAAACCGTCTCGCAGGACAGGTGGCACTGGTTGCGCAGGATGCAGACCTGGCAGCCTGCCAGCGGATTGTAGAGGGAACACAGACCATGACAGTCTACAAACCGATCGAGCAGGAGGCAAGCACAGCGGCGATCCTCGCAGTGGCACTCGGAAACGGTACAGACATTACCTCAAAAGACTGTGAGATCCCGGCCACAGAGACCACAGATGATGGTTCCGGCGAGATCCCATATTACAAGATCACACCGATCGCAGTGACTGCAGAAAACATGGACGAAGTCATCGTGGATGGAGGATTCCATTCAAAAGAAGATGTATATCTGAATGTAAAAGAATAAAAGAGATGTAATAAGAAAAGGAACCTCGTACAGCGCTTTGGAACAGGCTGTGCGGGGTTCCTTTTTGAATGCTTTGATTTAGATGACCGGCAGAAAGTTACTGCTCGATCCCTTCCATATAGGAATTATAGATATCGGGATTGATCTTTTCCCTGATGGAATCGTAAACGCCCTGAGAAGCCTCGCGGATCTCTTTGCGTGTCTCATCAGAAAGTTTGATGATCTGTGTTCCGCTGTCCTCGATCACGGCGACCTTGTCTGCGATTCTGGCATCGGACTGTTCTCTTGCGTATTCTGTGGCAAGCTGGGCAGCCTCTGTCATGATCTCCTGTTCATCCTCCGGAAGATCCTTGAAGAAATCGTCATTGACGATTAGGGAGATCAGATGCGGAAGATGGTTGGTTTCTACAACATAATCCTGCTGTTCATAGAGATTGTTGGAAACGATGACCTCGTATGGGTTTTCCTGTGCATCGATGGTGTGCTGCTGCAGGCCGATGTACACTTCGCTGAAACTCATCGGAGTTGGGTTTGCACCAAGCGCTTTCCAGAAAGCAAGATGGTAGCTGTTTTCCATGGTACGGATCTTCTGGCCTTTAAAGTCTGCAAGGCTGTTGACCGGTTTGTTTGTACTCATAACACGGAAGCCCTGGTCTGCCATACCAAGAAGATGATAGCCGCCTTCGGTATAGACGTCGCTGATCAGGCTGTTGAACTGTGGATCATCGATTTTTTTGCGGCAGTCATCGAGAGAATCAAATACGCATGGAAGGTCAAATACAGCAAGGTCACTCATGAAGGAAACCTGAGGAGCTGTGTTCTGTACAACAAAAGGAATGTCTCCGTCAGCACAGGTTTCAAGTAAATCGCGGTCACCGCCGAGGGTAGAGTTTGCATAAACCTGTATCTTCATTTTGCCATTGCTCAGGTCGGAAACCTCTTCTGCAAATTTCTCAGCAAATATCTGAGTCACGGTATCTTCCGGACTTGCGGTTGCCAATGGCCAGGAGTAACGCTGGACTTCCTCATTGGAAGAACCGCAGCCGGTAAGTGCGGTACTTAAGAGACCGGCTGCAGCCAGCATGGGAATCATGCGGAGGATACGACGGTTTTTTCTGTTTGTATGGTAAGTAGTAAAATTTTTCATGTCTTTCCTCCTATAAGATTCCAATAGAGATTGCCGGAATAAAGGTGATCAGAAGAAGTGCGGCCAGGAAAAAGATGATCATTGGCATGGCTTTTTTGGCGATAGCCATGACTGGAACATCGGTAAGGGAACTTGCAACAAAGAGATTGACTCCGATAGGCGGAGTAACAAATCCAATAGCAAGGTTTACAACCATGATCACACCGAACTGGATTGGATCCATTCCGATTGCCTGAACGATCGGAAGCAGGATCGGTGTCAGAATCAGGATTGCCGGTGTGGTATCCATGACCATTCCTACGATCAGCAGGAAGAGATTAATGATCAGCAGGATTGCAACCGGACTGTGGAAATTGTTCAGGATAAATTCGCTGACGGTCTGCGGTACCTGCATCAGAGTCAGTACTCTGGAGAAGGCAGTAGAGGCTGCCAGGATGAACAGGATCGGTGTAAAAGTACGGATCGCTTCTACAAGGAGCGGCCAGATATCACGGAGCTTAATGCTCTTGTATACGAACAGACTGATGATCAGGGCATAAAATACGGAGATAACAGCAGCTTCTGTCGGAGAAGCAACACCTGTGTAGATACATCCGAGAATGATGACCGGACTTAAAAGGGCGAAGAAACTTTCTTTCAGAACCTTCAGAAGACCTTTGTCGTGAAGCATCTGTACTTCGCTGTGAATCTTTTCTTTGTCTTCACCGTAGCGTTTGCAGTGATAGATGGCATAGACCATAAGGAGTGCGCCGATCATCAGTCCCGGGATGATACCTGCAAGGAACAGATCACTGACAGAGGCACCGGAAGCCATACCATACATGATAAACGGAATACTCGGTGGAATGATAACACCGAGACCGCCGGCTACGGCTACGATCGCAGTAGAAAACGTAAGGTCATATCCCAGCATTGTAAGGATCGGGATCGTCATACTTCCGACCGCGGCAACAGTTGCAGGAGCAGAACCGGAGATCGCACCATAGAAAAGGCAGGTGACGATAACAGCACACGGCATACCAGCGGTGAACTTTCCGAGGAAGTATGCAAAAACATCAAACAGTTTTTTGGAAATACCACCTTTTGCCATGATGATACCGGAAAGGACAAACATCGGAACCGCAAGGAGCGGGAAAGAGTCCAGACCGCCGAACATGGCACGGATCAGATATTTGGCACCGACAGTAAAGGACGGATCAAACACGGACGGAAGAACAGATGTAATCCCAAGAGTGATGGATACCGGAACTGCGATGACCAGTAAGGCTACAAAGATAATAAATAAAACTACGACTGGCATTAGCGTTCCTCCTCATTCGAATTTTTGATGGTATTGATACGGTTGTCGATACCGGATTCCAGCGCATTTTCGCCGAGTGATTCGGCATTTGCCTGGATGAAGGACTCAGGAGTATTGCGTTCCGGATGAGCCGGATCAAATACATTTTCGCCGCGTGCAACACGGAACTCTATGATCCAGCGTTGCAGGACACGGAAGGCAACCAGAACAAAGGAGACAAGAGGTGCTGCCTGTACATAATACATTGGAATACCACAAGCCGGTGAAAGCTGTCCACTGTGAACAGAAGACATCATATAAGACCAGGCAAATGGAATCATATAGATGAAAAAGATCAGCTCAAAAGTATGGTTGACTACTTTAAATAAAGCTTTACCACGACGGGGAAAAATCGCAACGAACTGCTCGATTTTGATAGAAAGACATTTTTTGCTGCAGTAGCTGACGCTCAAAAATCCACACCAGATAAAGAGGTATCTGGTAAGTTCCTCAGACCAGGACAGGGACATGCCAAGAACATATCTGCAAAAGACCTGGACACCCATGATCAGCGTCATGGCGATCAGGAAAAGAACAAGGATAAATTCTTCGAGGTTCTCGTCCAGCCAGTGAAGTATTTTTTTCATGAAGGACCTCCCTTAAAAATTAAGTATAGATATTTTTTCACGAATAACTGTTTAACGCTTTACAGTTATAAAAAACACCGGTACTTTTATTTTAAATAAAAATACCGGCATTTTCAAGAAGTAATTATAGCTGCATTACATTGCGCTATGAAGAAGTCCAAGGACTGTATTCAGATCATTTACTCCCATCTGTCCCGGTGCGGAGGCTTTCTTTGCAGCACCAAAGGTCATGGAAGAACCGAATACTTCACCGCAGAGACGGCTGATAACGCCGGTACCTGCCATTGACATGGTGATGATCGGTCTGTCTGCATAGTTTGTGGTCATTTCTTCTGTAGCAGCGAGAAGTGTCAGAACGTCTTTTTTATTCTGAGGCATAACTGCAATCTTCGGAATATCAGCGTTCATATCCTGCATCTTGCGGAGACGATAGATGATATCTGCTTTTGCAGGAGTTTTGAAGAAGTCATGGTTGGAAGCGATGACTTTGACTCCGGCTGCGTGAGCACCGTCGATGATTTTTTTTACGATATCATCTCCGGTAAAGATTTCAACATCAACGAGATCTACATATCCGGTCTGTGCAGCTTTGATGTTCAGTTCAGCATAAGCTTCCGGTTCGATAGCTTTTTCGCCACCTTCTTTGGAAGTACGGAAAGTCATAAGAAGCGGGATGTTTCCAAGAATCTCGCGAAGGTTTTTCAGTACATCTTCTACTTTTGCAAAATCAAATACACCTTCAAACCAGTCTACACGCCATTCAACAACGTCGATCGGAATAGAATCAAATGTTTTTGCTTCTTCAATGATGTCTTCTTTTGTGACGCCAACGATCGGAACGATGATCTTCGGTGCGCCTGTACCAATCTCAATGTCACGGATTTTAACTGTATTCATGATGATTTCCTTTCTTTTTGAATTTTCACCCTGATATTATTTTAATTGTCTGCCTCAGCAAGAGCAACCATTTTTTTGTAACGAATGTTTACAAAGAGACCAAGTACAACACCTGCTGCAGTAAGTACGATGTTCATGATCATAACCTGAGAAGGCTGCATTTTGGATGCTGCTGTCAGGATTGTGTAGTTACACAGAGAAGATGCAATCATAACAAGTGCTGTAACAGTTCCTTTGATCTTAGGGAACAACATGTTGCATACGGATGTTGCAATCTGAAGAAGTCCGCCTGCGCCTGCCCATCCGATGATGAATGCACCGGCGATCATCAGTGTCTGGCTCTGGCCTGTAAGAACAACGATCAGAGTTGCAAGGCAGATAACCGGGTAGATAACGATGAAACGAACATCTTTGATTTTTCTTGTAAGGAGAGCAGTTACTACAAGTGCGATCAGAGTACCTGCAGAGTAGTATGTCTGCATGATGGACGGATCAGCCCAGCCAACATTTTCTTTTGCAAAGTTCTGTGCACAGTTCAGCCATAACTGGAAAGTACCTGTACATGTGAATCCGATCAGGATCATTGCGATGGATTCGAAAGAGAAATGTGTGTGTTTCAGGCTGTCGATAAGTCCTTCTTTTTTGCCGGCTGCTTTTTGGTCAGCATCCGGAAGCGGAAACAGGAATACAAGTACAAAAAGTATGATATAGATAATACCGCATCCGTAGAACAGGCGGTTGTAGGAAGTAAGTCCTGCAGCTGTTGTAGCTACTGTAGCGCCCAGTACGAATGGAAGAAGCATCTGTGCGATTGCGATGAAGAATTTGATTCCCATAGTTGCAACGCCTGGAGCTTTGTAGATGATCTCGGAAACTGCCGGGTAGATACCTGTATCAAGGAAGGAGTTTGCGATACCACCGAGGATTGCACATACATAAGCGATGGTGTAACCACCGTTTGTTCCGGCATTAAATGCAAGTGCAAGACCGATCAGGTAGATTGCATAAGAAGCACTTCCGATTGCTGTGGAAATGCGGCGGCCAAGTTTGTCTGAGAGCGGTCCTGCGAATGGAAGTGCGATCAGACGGCCGAGACCGAGTGCAGCAGAGATTGCTGTGATTGCCATTGCCTCAACGCCCCATGCGCCTGCAAGCGCGTCCTTAATAACTGCTTGTCCCAGAATAGAGCATCCAACACCGTGGATGAAGTAGTTCAAGTACAAAATCAATGCACTTGGCAGATATTTCTTGTTCATGTTGTTCTCCTTTTCTTAAAAAGTGATTTCGGTTTTCTTTGGGTTCTGTCACAAACTTTAGAAATGCCGTGGTGAATTGTGTTAAAAAAATAACATTTAACTGTATTTTAACAGGTACAATGCATGTGGTCTAATGCTTTTAAAGGGAAAAACTAATGCATTGAATGCATTAATGGTGGTGTGGTATAATAATCAGAAAAGGTAATACGGGGCATTACCGGAATATGGGAGATTATATACAGGAGGAGAAGGAAATGACACTGAATCAGATTCTGTATTTTCAAAAAGTAGCAAGACTGGAAAACTATCATCAGGCAGCGGAAGAACTCTATATTTCACAGCCGTCTTTGAGCCGTTCCATGGCGGCGTTAGAGAGTGAACTCGGTGTGGCTCTTTTTGAAAAGAAAGGCAGAGGAGTGACGCTTACAAAAGCAGGATACCTTTTTCTGGAGCATGCAGACCGGATCGCGGGTGACTGCGATGTGGCGGTCGGTAAGATGCAGGAGCTTTCTTCAGATGGCGGAAAGATTGATATCGGTTATATTTTTCCGCTTGCGGGGCATTATATTCCACATAAAGTACGAAAATTTTTAAATAAAGAAGAAAACAAAAATGTGGTGTTCAATTTCTGGCAGAATCATACACCGGCAATCGCTGCAAAGGTGCGGACCGGTGAGCTTGACGTTGGATTTGGCGGCTATCTTCAGAAAGATGATATGGAATTTTTTCCACTCAGTGCTCAGGAGCTGGTTATCATTACACCGAAACAGCATCCACTTGCCGGAATAAGGGAAGTACCGCTTGCAGAACTGAATCATTATCCGGTAATTGGCTATGAGAAGGAATCCTGGATGGGGACGTATGCAAAACATCTATATAAGAAATATCAGGTCAGTCCAAATATGATTGTAGAATGTCCGGATGAATATTCGATCGTATCTCTTGTAAGGGAAAATTTCGGAATCGCACTGATGCCAAGGACGGATATATTGGAGCAGGCAGTGGGAATCAATATCCACAGTTTGAAGGGACTGGAAATCTATCGTCAGGTATTTATGTTCTGGATGAAAGACCGTTACCGGCTGCCGGCTGTTGAGCGTTTTATTGAATATATGAAGACACAGCAGGATGAAGATGCGAATGATACCGAAAACGTATCAAAAATTTATCTGAAAGATATTGTTAATTTTTAAT
>OLPC01002694.1_pt1 | contig 12897 bp, 10 predicted proteins | sample 1672341 | NCBI WGS metagenome assembly OLPC01 (sample SAMEA3136673, study PRJEB25190) | human gut metagenome | reverse complement strand
ATTACGGTAAGGAGGACTATCGTCTGTCCACCCTGAGCGAAGCTCCCTTCTACGGCGTCCGTCAGGCCGGCGGCTATCTGATCTGCACCATCGACGGCATCCAGATCGACGACAATATGCACGCCATTGATCAGGACTTCAAGGCCATCCCCGGCCTGTATGTCATCGGCGACATGAGTGGCAACTACTTCTCCGGCAGCTATCCCAGCCTGATGGCAGGTGCCGCCGCAGGCCGCAGTGCCACCTTCGGCCGCTTTGCCGGTCAGAACGCTGCCGCCGGCATCTGATCCGGAGCGCCCGCAACACGACACGCTGTGTGAAGCAATAAAAAAATGCGAACGAGAGCAGAAATGCTTTCGTTCGCATTTTTTGTTTACAGAAAGAACGCTTATTCTTCCACGATGATCTTATCCTTGGCGTAGTCCAAAGCAAGCCCGATCAGCTCATTGCGGGAGCGATTTGTTTTTCCGGCAAGATCATCGTAGAAATCGACGATTGACTTGTCTACGCGAATCGTAAATGTAACAGGTTCGGAGAGCTTTTTAATTCTGAGTTCATCCATTATTATCACCCCAATACTATTATGAGGTGAATTTTGCTTGAAATAAATGCCATATTACGGTTCGTAAATGAACATAAATCGGTATAATATATGGTGAGAACTGATCTTGCTTCCTGAATGCGTCGGAATGTGCCGAAAAACAACACATTCTGGGAATTGCTGCACAGAGAAACAGGAGGTACGATCAAACCGTAAAATAGCCGGGTGACCGGCAAACAGAGGAGGATGTGTGCGATGAAAAAACAATTCCGGATTCTTGCAGCGGCACTGGCCCTGTGTCTGAGCCTGTTGTGCTGCCCGGCGGCCTTTGCGGCGGTGGACAGCAGTTCCTGCCAGACGGTACCCTATGCGCAGGCAACGTCTCAGCCGCTGGGACAGCCTATCACTATTACCGGTACGCCCAATTACAGTGCGGCTACCAGCAACGATACTGCATTTATTTTTGGCTTTGACACCGCCGACGGCGTGTGGTATGTGGCCGTGCAGAAGTCGAAATTTGATGCCTTCAAGGCGGCGGCCCCGGCACAGCAGATGACCCTGTACGGCGTGTATGCCGGCACACTGGACGTGAACGGCATGCCCATTCTGGACATCCAGAATGGCTCGGTGCTGCTGAACGGCACCACCAGCGACACGACAGCGTTGTACACGGCCGGGCAGAAAAAGCTGGATGCCCAGAAGGCCGCCACTGCCGCCAGCAGCAAAAAGACCACGACCACTTCCGGCAGCAAAAAGAGCACGGGCAGTGCATCTTCCGGCCAGACGACCAGCCAGATGGTGTGGATCCCCACCCATGGCGGCAAGAAGTACCACAGCAACCCCAACTGCAGCGGAATGAAAGGCCCTGAGAAAGTGAGCCTGTCCACTGCAAAATCCCGCGGATTCACGGCTTGCAAAAAGTGCTACTGAGCATAAAAGAAAGGACCGCTGCGATCTCTCCGGAGGCCGCAGCGGTCTTTTGCGTTTTGTGGTAAAACTCAGCTCCGGCGCTTGGCCAGTACCGCCGCCCCGCTGGCGGCGGTCAGGACGCACAGCAGGGCAAGCCCGGCACCCGCCTGCCCGAAGAGATCGCCCACGGCACCCACAAAGGGGCTTGCGGGGATCATCAGGATGCTGTAGGCCATGCTGTCCACACTGATGAGGGTAGCCCGCTGATCACTGGAGATCAGGGCGTTGAGACGCTGGTCGGCATGGAGCAGCCAGACTTCCAGCACGCCCTGCACCAGCATCATGCCCAGAATGCCGCCCCATGCAGGCCCCGCCGCCGACCAGCAGGGCACACACCGTGTAGAACCGCCGCAGGGTGTGGGGATGTACCCGTCGGCCGATCCCGGTACCGGCCACGCAGGCCGCACCGCCCAGCAGCAAGGGAAGAAAAAGCCACTCGGTGGGCCAGCCCAGCTCCACGAGCCGCTGCTGCAGGAACATCTTGGTCAGATAGCAGGGGACAGAGATGAACGCATCGGCAGCGATGAGTTTTGCCGCCAGCGGGCAGCCGCGCAGGGCGGCGGCACTGTCCCGCACCAGCTGCGCGAACTGGCCCGGCAGCTCTCGCAGGGAATGGGAACTCCGGGCGGCTTGTGCCTCGGTGACCACAGGTTCCTTCAGCAGGAGCATGGCCAGTGTGGAAATGCTGCTGAACAGCGCACTCACCAGATAAAAGCCGGAAAACCGCAGAAACCGCCGCAGTGTGCTGGCAAGGGAGCCGAGCGCGCTGGCCAGCATGCCGATCTGGGAGCGGTTGGCGGCCACGGAAAGATACCGTTCTTCCTGCCCGGCCTGCTTCAGGCTGTCGTAGGTCAGAGCGGCATCGGTGCCGGAAAACATGGTGTTGGACAGGGCGTTCAGCCCCATTGCCGCACAAATCAGGAAAAGGCCGGGCGCAAATGCCATGAGCAGGCTGCTCAGCACTGCCAGGATGCCGGTTGCCCAGATGCGGAATTGTGTGCCGCGTTTGGATTTGACCCGGTAGCCGACGGAGATGATGACATCGAGGTTGTAATAGTCCACATCGTAGACCTTTCCATCTGCGGCAGTGTAGGCAAATTTTGCCCACACTGATTCCTTCTGAAGCTCACCTTCCTTGAAGATGTTCCGGACGTGTTTTCCAATAACGCTGCGGTCACGCTGGAACAGCTCAGCCATCTGGTCGATGGACAGCCAGACGGTATCACCATCAAAGGTAGTATCAATTTTGGTCAGACCGTCGTCTGCATCTGCAAGCAATGTGTCTGTCTATACAAACACCATTTGCATTGCAAAATGCTTGTTGGGGAACACCCAAACCCGTGAACTGCATCCGATGGATGCAGGCTGTTTTAAGTAAATAGAAAGGGAAAACTGTTTTACTTCTTGCGGAATTCCCCATACAGCCACTCTGCCAGCGCCGACATGATAGCCTTGTACTTGCTGGTATCTTCAAACAGGGAAGCGAAGGTGTCCTGCGCTTCAAGATAGCTGTCCTGTGCGGCAGTGTCAAAGGCCTTGGGGAAGATGCTCTCGGTAAAGATCTGCGGGTCGGAGCTGCGCGCCAGCTTTGCCAGCTTCGGGTCGGCCAGCAGACGGTCATGCAGGGCGGTAAGCAGCACCCGGTCGGCATTGGTGAACTCGCCCTTGAACTTCTCGTTGATTTTCAAAATGATCTCGTCCAGCGGCTCCTTGGGGTCGTGGCCGAGAGCACCCTTCTGGGTGACCGGCTCGTAGACGCCTTTGGCGTGTTCCAACTCGATGGCACCGGCAAAGGTCTTTTGCAGCTTGTAATACTCCAACTGCAATTTGCCCTCCAAGTCCAGCGGAGAGACCTCGTCCGGCGGCAGCAATTTGAGCAGATAAGCGCAGAATACGTTCTCCTTGTGCAGCTCTTCATCGAACATCCGTGCCACCTGCGAAACGTAGCCGTACCACTTGACAAGGCTGCGCAGCAGGCGGCGGAACTGGTACCGCTCGGCCTGCGTTTTCTGGTTGTAGCGGTCTGCCACCGGCTTCAAGACGCTGCTCATGCGGCCCACGGCGTTTTTATCCTGCTTGGTGCTGCGGAAATACTCCTTGGCAAAGGCTTCCACGTCTGCATCGGAATAGACGGCAAAGCTCCGCAGCTCCTTCTGGGTCTTGTAAATGAGGTCGGTGTTGACCTCCTGCTCCAGAAAGGTCTCCTGATAAAACGGCTGGAAGGCCTCCCGGATGTCCTCTGCCTTGTTCACAAAATCCAGCACAAAGGTGTCGGTTTTACCGGGACAGGTACGGTTCAGACGGGAGAGGGTCTGCACCGCCTTGACGCCCTTCAGCTTTTTGTCCACGATCATGGTGTGGAGCAGCGGTTCGTCAAAGCCGGTCTGGTATTTTTCAGCCACGATGAGCACATTGAAGTTGTTATGGAACTCCTTTTTGGTTTGGCTTTCCGCAATGTGGCTGCCGTCGGCGCGGACGTTCAGAGACTGCTCCGTGTACTCCACGCCGCCGTCCGGTACGGCACCGGAGAATGCCGCTAAGATCTGCACATCGTCGTAGCCCTGCTCGGCAATGTACCGCTTGACCTCGTGGAAGTACCGCACCGCCGCCAGCCGGGAGGAGGTGACTACCATCATCTTGCCCCGCCCGCCGATCTTGTGGCTGGTGGTCTCCCGGAAGGTCTCTACAATGATCTTTGCCTTCTGGCTGATGTTGTAGGGGTGCAGCTCCTCATACTTGCGGATGAGCTTTGCCGCCCGGCTGGCGGGCAGGTCGGGATTGTCCGGGATGGTCTTGGCAATCTTGAAGCAGGTGGAATAGGTCATGTAATTTTGCAGCACATCCAGAATGAACCCTTCCTCAATAGCCTGCCGCATACTGTAAATGTGGAAGGGGTGGTGGCTGCCGTCCGGGTACTCGGTGCCGAACAGTTCCAGCGTGGCGGCTTTTGGGGTGGCGGTAAAGGCGAAGAAGGACAGGTTCTTGTGCCGCCCGTGGGAGGTCAACTCCTTCACCAGTGCATCCTCCGGGTCGATCTCGTCCTCCGCTTTGCCTTCCAGCTCGGCATATTCCTGCAGCGCGTCCTCGGTGTCGGCAAGGGCGGCTTTCAGCTTCAAAGCAGAGGTGCCGGTCTGGGAAGAGTGCGCTTCGTCGATGATGACGGCATAGTTCTTCCCGGCGGTTTTGTTCACCTCGGTGTAGATGACCGGGAACTTCTGCAGGGTGGTGATGATAATGCGTGCGCCGTTGTTGATGGCATCCCGCAGGTCACCGGAGTTTTTGTCCTCGCCGATGGCCTCCACCGCGCCCAGCGTATGGTCGAAGCCGGAGATGGTCTCCTGCAGCTGTGCGTCCAGCACGGTGCGGTCAGTCACCACGATGACGCTGGCAAACACCGGCTTGTTCTCGGTGTTGAACAGGGAAGCCAGCCGGTACGCCGTCCAAGCAATGGAGTTGGACTTGCCCGACCCGGCGCTGTGCTGGATGAGATAGTGCTGCCCGGCACCCTTCTGCCGCACATCTGCCACCAGCTTACGCACCACGTCCAGCTGGTGATACCGGGGAAAGATCAGGGTCTTGCCGTCCTGCAGGCTCATGAACTTTTGCAGGATGTCCATCATGCTGTCCTTCTGGAACACTTCTTCCCAGAGGTAGGCGGTAAGGTAGCCGCTGGGGTTGGGCGGGTTGCCTGCGCCGCCGTCACGCCCGGCACCGTTAGAGCCTTGATTGAAGGGCAGAAAGCGGGTGTCCTTGCCTGCCAGCCGGGTGGCCATCCACACCTCGGTCAGGTCTACGCAAAAGTAGCCCAGAATGCGCTTGTTGAACTGGAAACACACCTCCCGCGGGTCCCGGTCGTGCATCCACTGCTGCTTGGCGTTCTCCACAGTCTGCCCGGTGAACTGGTTCTTCAGCTCAAAGGCGAACACCGGGATGCCGTTTACCGCCAGCACCATGTCCACCGAGTTGTGGGTGGTGTCGGAGTAGAACCACTGCCGGTTGCAGGTGATCTCGTTTTGAGCGTAGCGCTGGGCGTCCTTCTGGTTCAGCGCGGATTCCGGCTGAAAATAGCACACCCGGAACCGCCGTCCCCGGTGCTTGAACCCATACCGCAGCACCGAAAGCAGCCCGTCCGCATCGCAGGCATTGTTAAAGGCCGTGCAGAACTTCCGCACCGGGTTTACCGGGTTCTGCTTTTCAAAAAATGCCCACTCGTTGGGCTGGGTCTTTTGCACAAAGCGGATCAGGGTATCCACAAATAGCCCCAGCTTGGTGTCGTAGCAATCTCCGTTTCGGGTGTAGCCCCCGGCAGGGGAGAGCAGCGCCGCCGCAATGTCCGATTCAAACTGCTTTTCGGTGGTGTTGAGGGGCATGGTTAGACCTCCTTATATAGGAAATGCACAGGGAAAGAGACCCTGTGCATTTCCTATGAAATTGTTCTTGGAAATAAGTCGTCTTCGGCTTCATGCCGTTCAATGCAATCGCTATAGTCAATATCTTGTTGAAGCGCAAGACATTTATCTGCAACTAACGAAAAAATATTGGTTTCATTATCACAAACTCGTTTTAAGTCATTTCGGTCAAGAACAATAATAAACAGACTTTCTTTTAACGCGATTTTCTTTATCAATCCTTGTGCATCGGACCAATCTGTTCGTCCGGTAACACCATTCCAAGAGACCATTATGCCAAGTTTTGCAGAAGAAAGTCGTAATAGGGAGTAAAATTTTCCTACATAAGTAACATTAACAGGGCCACTGTAATTTTTGCACTCACAGATAAACGAATCACCGAAACAAGGAAAAGAAGTGTTAAAATTTAGAGAGCGAGATTTTTCTGACCAAGTAACTAGAGCATCTAACTCATTGGAAGATGTATGACGATTTCGAAGAACAGTGAAAACCTGCTCACCAAATAGAATAGCTGTAAGATTTTCTAACAATGCGCCTTTTGAATAAACAGAATAATCATTTGTTTGCAAAGAGCGATAATAAGAAGAAAACTTTTTGTGATTTTCGTCGGAAAGATTTAGCATAGAAGTGCGTTTTTCCCCAACGGCGGCAAAAAATTGGAGAAAATTATAGCCCTCTGAGGAAAGAGTAGCGTCAACATCTGAAATGATTTTTTGGAGTTTGGCATCCATACTTAAAGCACCTTATATATAACGATAGCGTGTTCTAGGGGATGCTCGATTTCTTCATCACAATGAACACAATTAACGGTTTCAGGAATATCAAATATAGTATTATACCTTTTTCCAATGAAACGCTGGCAATGTGGACAATAAACCTCAAGGGCTTGTGCTACGACACCAATCGACGCACAGCGTTCCAAAAGAGCATAAACTTCTTTGATTCCTAAACCGGTTTCTCGGTGCAGAACGGCAGGATAAATCCAGTCCCCAGAATGGTAATATTTCAAGAAGTATTCAATGCGACTAGAGTAAGACTCAAATTTCAGCTCCCTGAGTAAAGGAGCCACTTTCGCAAAGATATTTGATTGCATCATTCATACGCTCCTTTCCTAAGTCTTTGCATTCACCGGTAATATGTTGCAATAAAGTATACTTTGAATCGATGAAATCAAAAGTAACTTTTACGATATAGCTATTAGTCTCGACAGGCTTTACACGTTTGACGTAAACGTAGGGATAATTGGCGGTGACTTCTTTTTCTTCCAGATACTGTAAAAGCAATTCTCTAATTTCAGGAGTCTTATTAAACAATTCGTCGTTTTCGAAAATAAGCTCACGAAGCTCACCTGTAAAGGGGAGAACATAATCTCGATCGGCGGATGCAGTTAATTCAGCTGATCCGCCAGATTTTAACTCCATCATTTGCTTATAAATCTTTGTATCGCCATCTGGATTGTTCTTGATGGTGGAAATTAAGTTAGTGTGTTCACATGTGAATAACTTGATGCCTAGGCATTCTTTCAGCCATTTAATACAGTCGAGAACAAGACGTTCATTCCCACCTTTTGAAAAATTAGGGTCACGACGAGGACTGTCATAACGAATTTCTAGAACATGGGAAGACTCGTTAAAATAAATGACTACAGGAAAGCGATAGTCTACAGCTTCACCATCATCAGGTTTGAAGAAATGTTTTTGTAAGGTAAACTTAACATAAACACCTGATTCGTCCTCTAAATATAATGGTGACACTTCATCAATTGAAGTTGCAAGTAGATAGTTTGGCGTAAAACTTGCTCGTGTGAATGGAACACAAGAAACTTCGGAAAGAGAACTGACAAGAGTTTTTTCAGAGGGAAGCTCATAAAAGAAAGGGACAGAATACTTAAAGAGTTTGAAAAACTCTAACTGTTCATAAAAGCCTGAAAACTTTAAGTCGACAGAAGTTTCAGCAATGGCCTTTTCCTTTTCGAAGTAAATAATAGAAGGAGACTCTGCTAATCTGACTTGAGAATCAAAACTTACATGTTCTTGACGGCTCATCAACTGCAATACATAGCTTTGAAAATTCTTGGAATAACCGAGCATGGTCGTTCTGTAGAAGGTGAGAAATGTAGTCGTATCCATTGGTAGTGCCATAGCATTATACCTCCATTCTACTGCTAATATACCATTAACGAATTGAGTTTTCTAGTGTTGAAATCACTAAATATTAGGAAATTTTCTAGTAATATCAGTAAGAATCTCCCGTTTCCCCGTTATAACCTCATAAATCAAACTTTTCTTATAGCTTTCCAGCTCTTTTATCAGCTGCTCCTTCTTTGCAATCAGCTTGTCAATCTCGGCACACTTGGAACGGATATAGGTTGCAATCTCCTGTTGCTCTTCAAGATCGGGGAGTGGAACCCAAATGTTTTGTAGTTTTTCTTGACTGAGTTTAGGCTGTGCGGAACCGGTAATATAAGGGTTGATATCTAACTCTTCAAGAGCATAGAACAAATAATAAAAATCCACTCGTTCGGTTGGTTTGAGAATGTGTGCATGATTGTTGATCCATGCTTTACCATTGACTTCGTACATTAACGGCAAATTACGCATTCGTAGATTTGCACCATCTTCACCAATCAACATGACATGATCGTCAATCGTGTAATCATCAATTTTATCGATGGCACCGGATGCTCCATAATAATCATAGAGAACGGAACCAGATTGACTGCGCTTATCAGCAGAAATAGGCTTTCGGTATTGGTCTAAGATAGAACAGATGTATTTTAGCTTAATGAGGGAAAATCTATGATTGATCTCCCCAATCCACTCAACCCCGCTATCCTTCATCTCCCGCTCACCACGCACACCTTTGGTAACACAGCCCTCCTTATGGAACAGCTCTGCCAGCCCGGCAGAGATATCCTGTTCCAGTGCGGTGATGCGCGCCACGATATCCTCCACGGCTTCCGGTGCCTGATACTCGTAGAAATAGCGGGTCATGGGGATCTCGTAGCCCACCTTGGTCTTGCTGTGGTCGATCCATGCGTCGGGGGCGTAGGGCAGAACTTCCCGGGCAAAGTAGGCGTCAATATCCTGCACCAGCGGCACGTTTTCAGTGTCACGCAGGCTGGTGTCCGGCACAGGCTTGCCACGCTTCAGGATGATGTTGCCTGCTTCGTCCCGCTGGGGACGCTCCACCACGATCTTGTTGTAGCCGAACTCCACGCTCTCGAACACCTTGCTCTCGCAGTAGATGCCGTTTTTGTCGCCGTACACCTTGCCGTTGGCAAATTCGCCGTAGGCGGTGACAATCAGCTCCCGGCAGGCATCGGTGATGTCGTTGCGCTTGGTGCCGATGCTCTTGCGGCGGGGCTCGAAGCAGTGGCTGGCGTCAATGAGCTGCACCTTGCCTGCACGGTAGGCGGGCTTATCCTTGCTGAGCACCCAGATGTAGGTGGAGATGCCGGTGTTCATGAACATATCGGTGGAAAGCTGGATGATGCAGTCCAGCCAGTCGTTTTCCAGAATATACTGCCGGATGTTGCTGGGGCCGCTGCCGGCATCGCCGCTGAACAGGGGAGAGCCGTTCTGGATAATGGCCATCTTGCCTTTGTTTGCCAGCTTGGCAAGGCCGTTCAGCACAAAAAGCTGCTGCCCATCGCTGATCTTGGGCAGACCGGGGGCAAAACGCCCCATCTCGCCCCGGGCGGCTTCGGCTTCCACCGCCTTCTGCTCCCGCTTCCAGTCGATGCCGAAGGGCGGGTTGGAGATGATGTACTGGAAGGTGAATCCGGGGAACTGATCCTCCGACAAAGTATCACCGAACCGCATATTGTTGGGGTCGCCGCCCCGGATCATCATATCCGCCTTGGCGATGGCAAAGGTGGAGGGGTTGAACTCCTGCCCGAAGCAGGTCACCTCAATGTCGCTGTTCAGCTCGTGGATGCGCTCCTCCATGCAGCTGAGCATCTGGCTGGTGCCCATGGCCATATCGTAAACGGTCATGCTGCTGGTATCGAGGTCGGCTTCAGACAGCAGCAGGTCGGTCATCAGGTAGATGATATCCCGGCTGGTGAAGTGGGCTCCGGCTTCCTCGTCAAAGCTCTCGGAGAACCGCCGCACCAGGTCCTCAAAGATGTAGCCGCAGTCCACGGTGCTGATTTTATCCGGGCCGAGATAGCCCTTCTCGGAGCCAAACTCCTTGATAACGAGGTAGAGGGTGTTGCTCTCTACCATCCGCTTGATGATGTTGTCAAAGTCGAACTTTGCCAGCACATCCTGTGCGTTGGCAGAAAAGCCGGACAGGTAATCCCGGAAGTTGGACTCAATGTTGTCCGGGTCAGCCAGCAGGGTCTCGAAAGTGAACCGGCTGGTGTTATAGAACTGGTAGCCGGAGGCCTTCTGCAAAAAGCCGTCGATGACCTGAAGCTTTTTCACCTTCTCGTAGGTGTCCAGCACTGCCTGATGGGTAGGCAGCAGGCAGTCGTGGAACCGCTTCACCACGGTCATGGGCAGAATGATCAGACCGTACTCGTGGGGCTTGAACGGCCCCCGCAGCATATCGGCTACGTTCCAGATCATGGCGGCTTTTTCGGCAATATTGGCACCTACAGCGGTGATCTTATCGTTTGGCATACGTTGCTCCTTGTTTTTGTGATAGGTGGACATCCTGATTTTACAACAATGGGTGTCCGATAAATCGGATGGCAGGACGTTTTTCCCAAAAAATGATGCTTGCATCTATTGTACCACGACAAAAGTGGAAACACCATATTCCGGCAAAAGAAAATGCCCGTCTGAAAATCAGACGGGCATCGATCATAGAAGGGCTTAATCTTCACATAGAAGATCGTTGTTGCGCATGAAGGTGACAAAGCTGAGGATGATTTTGGCGTTTCTCTCTACAATGTCAGATTCGGTAAAATCTGTGGCTTTCGCAGCGAGGTCAGTAAGCTCCTTGATTTTTGTACCCTCTTTTTTCTGCTTCCGGTTGTTTTCAAAACCGGTATAGTACTTGACCTTATCGCTGAAGCGATAATCAGAAGCGCGGATATTGATGCGCTTTTCCAACAACACCTTGTTGCCAAGGCTTTCAACATTTCTCGGATTGGAAAGCGAGTGCTCCTTTTCCTGGCGGTTGCGTGCGTAGATGTGCTCGATCTCAAGTACACTTTCAAGGGACAAGAGCTCCTGGGAGGAGTTCTGGAATGCCCACCATGTCAGCATGGCCTTTGTGATCGCGCGGTTGTTGCTGAAGGTATAGTTGTCAAAAGCGTTCTGCAATTTCTGCGTATCAAACAAATAGTCAGAAAACCGAACAGGTTGCCCGGTTACAATGTTGATCATTTCTGCAAAAATGGGAGTGCGCAGTGCATTTACGCCCGGATTTGTAACGGCATATGCCCAGATGAATGCGGTGATTTTGTTAAGAAAACTATAGAAACGATCGTCGTTCAGTAGACCATCAGAATCCCGATTGGCCATGTAATAGACCGAAACAAAATAGGTCCACATACCGTTGGGAGCGTAGTTCAGAACAAAGAGCCTGCGAAGAACTCGGTCAGAGAAGCGCTCAACATTTTGATTCTGCACATCATTCCAGAAATCTGCAAGATTGATCAGATTTTCAAAAGTCTGGTCATTTTTTAGCAAGCTGTAAGCATTCCGCTCATAGAATTTGCGCAGCGCCTCCGTTGTCGAGGATTTGATGCCTTGCTTTGCACGTTCATAGTACATATACCGTGTGAAAAGCTCATCCATCGGAGTGCCGGTAATAGGATGGAAAATAGAATCACACAGTACCTCGAGGTCCTTCCACTTTTGGATAAAGACTTCCCGCTCGCCTTTGGCAGAGTAATACTTGTAAAATTGCGCCTTGAAGATATCTGCATCAGACAGTGGCTTTCCGCGGTCATTCAATGTCGAGAAGATTCGCAAAGCGGTGTCCTGAGATTCTGCTTCAATCGGGAGCAAAATACAGTTGTTCATGATCCGAATCGGAAAGAAGGAAAACCAGTCTGGGTAAGTATTCAGAAAGTCTACGATCTTTTGCTGAAAAAAGCGATAGTTATTGGCGTAGCTGCTCTTTTCGCAATCAGACAAGGTTCCTGTTTTCAGGATATTCAGAAATTCGTCCTTTTCCTTGTCGGTGGCGACTTCTGAGTCGATTTTCAATGCTGACTTGTCCGGGTCACCAAACTCATCGGTTTTCCAGATGCACTGCTCAATGAACTTGCTGGTCTTTACAGCTTTATCGTTCTTCATGCTTCCATATTTTTCATAGAAAGCTCGAAGTAACAGCATCAATGTCGTAAGGCGCTGTTGTCCGTCAATAATCTCCATTTTACCGTCATCATTTTTAAATGTGACGATGGGGCCGAGAAAATACTCATCGCTGTCACTGTTGAATTTGTCGCAGTCATTATCAGGAAATGCAAATAAGAACAGGTCATCCCAAAGAGTCTGGCATTCCTTTTCTCCCCAGGCGTAAGGCCTTTGATAATCCGGAATGAGGAAATCAGCCTTCTTCTCACTGAAAAGTGCCCGCACGCTTTTTTGATCAATGTTTAATTTTGACATTTGATGCCTCCTATTTAGCATCAGCAGGTTGCTTCAACTTATCAAATCATCTGAAAATGCCGCAACGCTTCCACGATCGTATCCTCTTTTTCTTTCGGACACTTGGGCTGTTTGGCATTTTCAGATTTGGGCTTATTATAATTCTCTCGCTCGATGATGCCGTACTTCTGCTTCACCTGTGCGATATAGAGGTTGGAAACCCTCAACTGATGATGTTCCCATACATGCTCCCGAATCTCATTGTAAGTTGCCTTGCTTTCCGCAGCAGTCACATCCAGCTCATCCATGCTCACTTCCGCTTCAATGTGGCGCTCGACATTGAGTTTGGTCAAAAGGAGAACCGCTTCGACGGTTGTTTCAGTTTCCAAGGGAAGTTCTTTCACTTCCTCGCCATCAACAGGCACAG
>OLPC01002676.1_pt1 | contig 12940 bp, 9 predicted proteins | sample 1672341 | NCBI WGS metagenome assembly OLPC01 (sample SAMEA3136673, study PRJEB25190) | human gut metagenome | reverse complement strand
ACCCCGAGGCTCAGCTCGCCTTCGATATGTTCGTCTACAAGATTGCCGCCAAGGCCGCCGAGATGGCTACTTCCATGTGCGGCATGGACACCCTGGTCTTTACCGCCGGCATCGGCGAGCACGCTCCGGCTGTTCGCGCTGGCGTGGCCGACCGTCTGGCCTTTATGGGCGTCAAGATGGACCATGCCCGCAACGCCCTGCGCGGCGACGGCGCTTGGTGCCTGTCCGCCAAGGATTCCAAGGTCAAGATCTTCGTCATCCCCACGGATGAGGAGTTCATGATCGCCTCCGACGTCGAGCGCATCGTCAGCGGCAAGTAATTGGTGCAAGGGGAGGGGACTGGATGGCATTGTGCCGTTCAGCCCCCTTTTATGCTCTTTGGGCGAAGAGCTTAATAGATATTTATTGAATTCTGATAACTTCTTATTAAGGGTACGGCCGCCTTATAGGTTTGCCGACCGTACTGTAATCACGAAGGAGTCTCATGAACGTACTTGTTGTCAACGCCGGCAGCTCGAGCCTTAAATATCAGCTTTTGGATACCGATACCCGCGAGGTTTTCGCCAAGGGCAACTGTGAGCGTATCGGATCGGACATGGGCATCTTTGGCCACTCCGAGAACGGTGGTGCCAAGCAGACCGAGGAGATTCCTTTTCCCGATCATCGCAGCGCCATTGCGCGCGTGCTCGAGGAGCTCGAGAAGACCGACTTTACGATCGATGGCATCGGCCACCGAATCGTTCAGGGTGGCTGGCACTTCGATGATTCCGCGGTCGTCGACGATGAGGTCATGGCTAAGATCCTTGAGGTGGCCCCGCTCGCCCCGCTGCACAATTACGGCGAGGCCGCGGCAATCGAGTATTGCCGCGAGAAGTACCCGGAGCTGCCCAACGTGGCCGTCTTCGACACCTCGTTCCATATGACCATGCCTGAAGTCGCCTATACCTACGCGCTGCCCAAGGACGTGTGCGACAAGTACCACGTGCGCAAGTACGGCGCACACGGTACGAGCCACCGCTACGAGTGGATGATGGCCAAGGAGATCCTGGGCTCGCGCTGCCACCGCCTGCTTTCGTGCCATCTGGGCAACGGTGCTTCGCTTGCCGCCATTGAGGACGGCGTGTGCCGCGACACCACGATGGGCCTCACGCCGCTTGACGGTCTGATGATGGGTACCCGCTGCGGTTCCATCGACCCGGCCACCGTTTGCTATCTTCAGCGCGAGGGCGGCTACAGTTACCAGGAAGTCGATGACATGATGAACAAGCAGTCTGGTCTGCTTGCCATCTCGGGTATCTCCAACGACGCCCGCGACATCCGTACGCGCGCCTCCGAGGGTGACGAGCGCTGCCTGCTCGCCTTCGATATGTTCGCCTACAAGGCCATGCAGCAGGCCGGCTCCATGATCGCTTCCATGGCGGGCGTGGACACCATCACCTTTACCGCCGGCATTGGCGAGAACGACTGGTCGATTCGCAAGGCCTTCTGTGACTGCTTTGAGTGGCTGGGCGTGCGTATCGACAACAACAAGAACCGCGAGGCCGTGGGCAACGGTCCGCAGGTCATCAGCGCCGCCGGCTCTTCCGTCACGGTCATGGTCATTCCCACCGACGAGGAATACATGATCGCCCACGACGTCGAGCGCCTGACCAAGAACAACTAACGCATTCGTCTGTAATTGACAGAAAGGCCTCCAGAGCAACAGCTCCGGAGGCCTTTCTGCTAGCAGGTGGGCGGCGGAAACTCCATCCCATTTCGAGCACAAATTCTGGGACACGCTTTCCGGTTGAGGCGCGTTGCGGAAAGTGCGACCCACAATAAAGCAAAATTCCGTCCCGCAGTTTCCCATACAGCCCCCAAGCGGAAGCTACATCCCGCAATCCGCCTTCAAACCGGGACACGCTTTCCGGTGGCCAGACATCGAACCGCAGCCAACATCTCGGTCCCAAAGTGATCACCGCTGGCATCGCCTGCGCTTCCAACAACGACACCCGACCATTCAGATTCTCAGCCCCAACTCGTAGCCAAGGCGCCGTCCACTCCAGATTCTCTGATTGCCACGTGGCGGCAGGGACCCTACAGGGTAAAGCTCTGAAAACTTTCCGCAGGACGGAGGAAGCCCCCGCCGCACGTAGTGCGCAGCGGGGGCTTCCGACATGTCCGAGGACGTTTTCAGAGCTTTACCCTGTAGGGTCCCGAGGGGATATGTCTGCTACTCAGCCATCTGAGCCTGGACGGCGGTGATGGCCACGACACCCACGATGTCGTCGGCAGAGCAGCCGCGCGACAGGTCGTTGACCGGCTTGGCGATGCCCTGCAGGATGGGGCCGTAGGCGTCAGCGCCGGCGAAGCGCTGGACCAGCTTGTAGCCGATGTTGCCGGCCTCGAGGTCGGGGAACACGAGCACGTTGGCCTTACCGGCGACGGAGGAGCCGGGAGCCTTGAGCTGGGCGACGGTGGGGACGATAGCGGCATCGAGCTGCAGGTCGCCGTCGATGGCGAGCTCGGGAGCCTTCTCCTTGCAGAACTTCACAGCCTCCTGGACCTTCTTGGCGACCTCGCCACCGGCGGAGCCCATGGTGGAGTAGGAGAGCATGGCCACGTGCGGCTCAACGTTGCCCATGAAGGTGGACCAAGAGTGAGCGGAGGCGATGGCGATCTCGGAGAGCTCGTCAGAAGACGGATTAATGTTGAGGCCGCAGTCGGCGAAGATCAGCGTGCCGTCGGTACCGAACTGCGGGGTGTCGGTGCACATCACGAAGAAGGCCGAGACCAGCTTGGTGCCCGGGGCGGTCTTGAGGATCTGCAGCGCGGGGCGCAGGGTGTCGGCGGTGGAGTGGCAGGCGCCGGAGACCAGGCCGTCGGCGTCGCCCATCTTGACCATCATGGTGCCAAAGTAGGTGGCGTCCATCACCTGGGCGCGAGCCTGCTCGATGGTAACGCCCTTCTTGGCGCGGAGCTCGGCAAATTTCTGCGCGTACTCCTCGTGCTTCTCGGCGTTGCGCGGGTCGATGACGGTAGCGCCGGGAACGTCGATCTCGTCGGGGTTGCCCAGGATGACGAGCTTTGCCAGGCCCTCCTCGATGATTTTGTTTGCCGCGACGATGGTACGCGGATCCTCGCCCTCGGGCAGGACGATCGTCTTAAGGTCGGCCTTGGCGGCAGACTTCATACGGTTAAGGAAATCGCTCATGTTACTCCTTACAAGCGTTTCACTAAGCTCCAGGCGCCCGGCTGTTCACGAATAAACCCGCTGCTAGCGGGTTTACCTTTCAATAATGTACGCCGCGGTGCTTGAGCTTTCCTTGTGTGGCAAGCTCATTATAGGACGCATTAGCGCTATAATCGCTCTGATAAATATGTCTCGAAGAATGTTCGAGAAAAGCCCAGCTAACGAGCACGTGGCTTTTGACAAGGAGTATCGATGCAGATTACCTCAGGCCTGCCTGAAGGCTTTAATGCCGGTGCGTACGACATGATTGTTGTCGGCGCCGGTTATGCCGGTGCCGTTTGCGCCCGCCGTCTTGCCGAAACTATCGGCTATCGTGTTGCCGTTTTGGAGCGCCGTAGCCACATTGCGGGCAATGCCTTCGACTGCACTGACGAGGCGGGAATCCTGGTCCACGAGTATGGTCCGCACATCTACCATACCTTTAACGAGCGCGTCCACAATTTCCTGTCGCGCTTTACCAAGTGGACGGACTACCAGCACAAGGTGCTCGCCAACATCAACGGTACCCTTATGCCCGTGCCCTTTAACCATGCGAGCCTCAAGCTCGCCTTTGGCGATGAGCGCGGCGAGGAACTGTACCAAAAGCTCGTGGAGACCTTTGGCAAGGACGTCAAGGTGCCCATTATGGAGCTGCGCAAGAAGAACGACCCGGATCTTGCCGAGGTCGCCGATTATGTCTATGAAAACGTCTTTTTGCATTACACCATGAAGCAGTGGGGCCAGACGCCCGACCAGATCGACCCCTCGATCACCGGCCGCGTTCCCGTCTTTGTGGGCGATGACGATCGCTACTTCCCGCAGGCTCCTTTCCAGGGCATGCCGCAGGACGGCTATACCGCGTTGTTCGAGCATATGCTCGATCACGACCTGATCGACGTATTCTGTGACGTAGACGCCCGTGACCTCTTTGAGATCGACGAGACTACCGTCAAGATCGACGGTAAGGTCTATGGTGGCGAGATCGTCTACACCGGTCCACTCGACGAGCTGTTCAACCTCGACCTGGGCGCGCTGCCGTACCGCACGCTCGATATGAAGTTCAAGACGCTCGATATGGATCAGTTCCAGCCTGTGGGCACCGTCAACTACACCACGAGCGAGGACTACACGCGCATCACCGAGTTCAAGAACATGACCGGTCAGGTTTTGCCCGGCAAGACCACCATCATGAAGGAGTACTCCAAGGCCTACACGCCCGGCTCGGGCGAGACGCCGTACTACGCTATCCTGGAGCCCGAGAACCGTGAGCTCTATGAGCGCTATCTTGAGCGCGTCCAGAACCTGACGAACTTCCACCCGGTGGGTCGTCTGGCCGAGTATCGTTACTACGATATGGACGCCGTGACCAATTCCGCCCTCGATCTTTCGGATGAGATTATCGCCTGCCATGCATAAAGTCATAACATTCGGTATTCCCTCGTATAACGCCGCCAAGGACATGGACCATTGCATCACCTCCATCTTGGAGGGGAGCAATTACGCCACCGATATCGAGATTATCGTGGTGGACGACGGCTCCAAGGACGAGACGGCCGCGAAGGCCGACGAGTGGGAGGCCCGTTATCCTGGAATCATCCGTGCGGTGCACCAGGAGAATGGCGGCCACGGTATCGCCGTCCTCTCGGGCCTGCGCGAGGCGCAGGGCACCTACTACAAGGTTGTCGACTCGGACGACTGGCTCGATGGTGCGGCGCTTTCGACCATGCTGTCGATTCTGCGTGGTTTTGAGGAGCGCGACCAGCGCGTCGACCTGTTTATCTCGAACTACGTGTACGAGAAGGTTTACGAGGGCACGCATACCGCTATTGGCTACAAGTTTGCCCTGCCGCGCAAAAAGATTTTCTCTTGGGACCAGATCGGACACTTCCGTCCCGATCAGAACCTGCTCATGCACAGCCTGTGCTATCGCACCGATGTGCTGCGCGAGTCCAATCTGCCTATGCCGGCACACACGTTCTACGTGGATAATATCTACGCATACGTGCCGCTACCGCGCTGCAAGACCATGTACTACGCCGACATCGACCTCTATCGCTACTTTATCGGTCGCGAGGGCCAGAGCGTCAATGAGGCCACGATGGTCAAGCGCCTGGGTCAGCAGTTCCGTGTGACGCGCATCATGATGGAGTCGTACCACCTGTACAGCGATGTTGAGTCGTCGCGTCTGCGCTCGTACATGATGGGCTATTTCACCATGATGATGGCGATCTGCTCGGTGCTCACCAAGCTTTCCGAGGAAGATTGCGCCGACGAGCGCCTAAAGACGCTGTGGAATGATTTGAAGGCCTACGACGAGCGCATGTATCGTCGTGCCCGCTACGGCGTGGTCGGGTTCTTCACCAATCTGCGCGGACGGGCCGGAGACAAAACCACACTCGGCCTATACCGTCTTGCCTCAAAGATCTTCAAATTCAACTAGCTGCCGAGTAATCGCTGCTGATAGGTTGACTGGGCCCCTTGGCCTTTAGTTTGCTACTGCGAACAGTCCTGCTCGCACGGAAAGCACATTAAGTGCTTTCCGGCTCGTGCGGAACTTGTATCAAACTAAAGGCCAAGGGGCCTCTGCTATAAGAATCGATTGTCAGGCTGCCTGAATTTGAAGATCTTCGACGCGCGGTACACAGGGGCCTGGGCTGAAAAGAATCTGGTTGGTAGGTTGCCCGGTGGGGCTTGGTTATGTTTGTCGCGAGTTCCGCACGAGCCGAAGAGCACTTAATGTGCTCTTCGTGCGAGCCAGGACTGTAGAGCAGCAAACATAACCAAGCCCCACCGGGCAACCGGTCAGGTTAGGCTACTTCGCGGCGCCGGGGATGCCGTGGGAGGTTTTGGCGGTTTTGGCTCCGTTTACGATGGCGGTTTCCAAGGCCCTTACGGCGAGCATGCCCAGCAGGTCTAGGGGAACGGCGGCGCTTGCCTGGACGCCCAGTTTGCCGCTGGCGAGGGTGTAGATGGTGTCGCCGTCGTTGGTGGTGTGCGTGGGACGGATGGCGTGTGCGTAGGCGTCTGCGGCCATCTGGGAGACCTTGGTGGCTTGTGCCTTAGTGAGTTCCACGTTGGTGACGATGCAGCTGATGGTGGTGTTGGTGCGGTCGAGCGGCATCTGCATGGATCCGGCGGCGGCAAAGGCTGCGAGTTCCATGTCGACGATCTGGTCGCTATCGGCCGCGGCGCGCATACCGGCGACCCACTCGCCGGTGAAGGGGTCGACAACGTTGCCGCAGGCGTTGACCGAGACCACGGCGCCCACCTTAACAGGGCCGAGTGCCACGGCGGCAGCTCCAAGGCCGGCCTTCATGCAGGTGGCAGGCCCCATGAGCTTACCCACGGTAGCGCCCGTGCCGGCGCCTACGTTGCCCTGTTCGAGCTTGGTGGGGGTGTGGTCGAGTGCTTCGCGCACGGCGGCGATGCCGGCCTCAATGTCGGGGCGAACGGTGGGGTTACCAAAGGCGAGATCGAAGATACAGCTGGAGCACACGATAGGCACCTGCGTGGGGCCGACGGGAAGGCCGATGCCGCGTCTCTCAAGCTCGCGAGCGACGCCGCTTGCAGCTTCGAGGCCAAAGGCCGATCCGCCCGAAAGGCAGACGGCGTGGACCTTGTCGACGGTGTTCTCGGGTCGTAGCAGGTCGGTCTCGCGCGAAGCGGGAGCGCCACCGCGAACGTCAACTCCGCCGGTGGCGCCCTCGGGTGCCACGATTACGGTGCAACCGGTGCCTGCCTCATCGTCCGTATAGTTGCCATAGCAAAAGCCATCGACATCGCAGACGTCAATGGCCTCGAGTGGTGTATCCATGTTTAACTCCTATCGGTTTTCCGCCGCGCCTTGTGCCCGGTCGGGATCCGTACGGTACGCCAAAATTGTAGGCGCTGGGGAATACCCAGCGCCAGATGCAATTACGAGAGTTTTTGAATCGCGCGCGCGACGCGGGCGATGGGTAGGCCCACTACGTTATAGAAGTCGCCCGAAATATCGTGCACGAGCATGCGGCCGCCTGTGCCCTGGATGCCGTAGGCGCCTGCCTTATCCATGGGCTCACTCGAGGCAACGTAGTGCTCGATCTGCTCGTCGGTGAGCTCGTAGAATGTCACGTCGGTCACATCGACAAACGACAGACTCTCGGCGGCATGCGGGGCGGCCGTATCGCCTGCCTTAACGATGCAGACGCCGGTTGCGACCTGGTGCGTGCGGCCCGAAAGCTCACGGAGCATGGTGCGCGCCTCGTCCTCGGTTGCCGGCTTGCCCAGAATCTTGCCGTCAAAGGTGACGATGGTGTCGGCCGCGACGGTCAACTCATTGGGCTCGGCATGCTCGACGGCGACAGCAGCGGCTTTGGCTCGCGCCAATCGCTCGACGAGCGTAAGCGGGGCCTCGCCGTCGAAGGGAGTCTCGTCGATATCTGCGGGAATCACGCGAATGTTGTAGCCTGCCTCGCGCATCAGCTCTATGCGGCGCGGCGATTGCGAAGCCAAAATCATAGTTGGATGCCCTCGGCGACCTTCTCGACGGCCTTGTCGCCGGCGAGCGTGCGCAGCAGCTCCAATGCAAAGGGGAGTGACTGTGCCATGCCGCTGGCAGTGATGATGTTGCCGTCTTGCGTGACCTTCTCGCCGGTATAGGCGCCTTCGGGGAAGCTTTTCTCAAAGCCAGGGAAGCACGTGGCATGGCGCCCCTCGAGCAGGTCGAGCTCGCCCAGGATAAACGGGGCGGCGCAGATGGCGGCGACGTGCTTGGTCGCGGCGAACTCGCAGACCACGTCGCAGACGCGCTGATCTGCACGCAAGTTGGTGGCACCGGGCAGGCCGCCGGGCAGCACGACGCAGTCGTACTCGTCAAAGTTGATCTCATCAAAGAGCGCATCGCAGGTCACGGGGATCTGCAGCGAGCTTACGACCTCGCGCGTGGGCATGATCGAGACGAGCGTGGCACGCACGCCGCCGCGACGCATGACATCGACCATGGTCAAGCACTCAATAGTTTCAAAGCCATCGGCGGCGAGAACGGCAACGCTGGGCATGAGGGTTCCTTTCATAGGCGGCATACAATTAGCCGTCTTATACCCCGAAGACCTCCGCTTGCCACGCTCGATTTCCCAATGATTTTTCTGAGCAATGATTAAGTGGCTAGTTGCGCCTAAGGTGGACGACAGTCTCGCAGTGGAAGGTTTGCGGGAACAGGTCAACTGGCGTGATCTTTACGGGGGAGAAGGTGCCTTCTTCGACAAAGCGTTTGAGATCGCGTGCCAGGGTGGCCGGGTCGCAGCTCACGTAGGCGACATCGCGAGCACTCGTACTGGCGATAAGGTCGATCGCTTCGGGGGCGAGGCCTGCGCGCGGCGGGTCGACCACCAAGACGTCGGCATCCTGGTCGGGGAACTCGCGCACCGCGTCTCCGCCAATGACGTCGACGTTATCAAGCTTGTTGATTTCCAGGTTACGGCGTAGATCGCGCACGGCGGGGCCGTAGGCCTCGACGGCAGCGACAAAGTCGCAGCGGCGGGCGAGCGGCAGGGTAAAGGTGCCGGCACCGCAGTACAGGTCCACGGCAAGCTCGTCTTCCTGCGGGTCGAGCGCTTCCATGACAAGCTCGATCAAAATCTCGGCACCCTTGGTGTTGACCTGGAAAAAAGACGGGGCAGACAAGCGCATCTGACCCTCGGCGATATTCTCGGTCCATGAGCCCTCTCCGGCGAGCATTTCGACCTTGGAGACACGGCGGGCCTTCTTTTCGCCCTTGCTCATCACGCGCACGATGCTCGTGGGATGAGCGGCGTCCGCCAGCACGCGGGAGACCTGCGAGCGCGGAAAAGAGCCTGTGGGCGTCCAAAGCGCGACCTCGAGTGCCTTGGTGCGACGCGAGGCACGAATGCCCACGCGCTCCAGACCCAGGTTGTGGCTGCCGCTCAGATAGTTGAGCGCGCCGACGACTGACTTGAGCGCCTTGGGAAAACGCTTATCGAACAGCGGGCACGAATCGACGGTCACGATCTTGCTGGGGTCGACGCCGTGCATGCCAAGGCGCACGCGGCCGTTTACAACGGTCGGCTCGAGTTCGATTTTATTGCGGTAGCCCCAATCATCCTTGGTGTGGCGGATGGGTTGCACCAGTTCATCGACTTGATCGGGGCTGAACTTGCCGATACGCTCGAGCGTGGAGCGCAGATTTTGCTCCTTGGCGGCGAGCTGTGCCGTGCGTGAGAGATTGCCCCACGAGCAGCCGCCGCAGATGCCCACGAAGGGGCAGGGAGGCTGAATGCGATCGGGGCTTGGCTCCAGAATCTCGGTGGTGCGGGCACGCATGAACGACTTGCCGTCCTGTACGACCTCGGCCTCGACGGTGTCGCCTGCCACGGCGCCCTGCACAAAGACGGCCTTGCCGTTGTCGGCGTGCGCCAGCCCGTCGGCGCCGTAGGTCATCGATTCTATAGTGAGCTTCATATTCCTGCCTGTCATTCGCGTTGTTGTTCGCACCATGGTAGCAGGGAAAAGCGCTCCGCATCCGAGGCTTTCCTCAAATGCGGGGCGCTTCTACAAACTGCTTCTACAAACGACTATTTCGTCTTGCCGGTAATGAGCGTCTTAAGACCCAGGCCGATCAGACCCAGGCCCATGCGCACGCGACCGGGGCGATGGCGCTCGATGGCCTTGGTCTTGCCGGTGGGCTTATCGCGACGGGCGCTCGTCTCGGGTGCGGGCTTGGTGACCTGCGGCTCGGGCTGAGGTGCAGGTGCGGGCTCGGGCTCAATGACGGTCGCCTGGACCTCTTGGACCTTGGGTGCTACTGGCTGCGGCTCAGGAACAGGGGCGGGCTTTGCCTCGGCGGCGGGCTCCGGAGTCGCGGTAGCGGGCTCGGGCGCTTTCTCCACGGCGGGCTCTGCGGCAGCCTCGGGCTTATTCACCGGGGGAGCTGCAACCGCTTCCGTTTTGGCAGCTGCCCCGTGTTCAACCTCGGCCTGAATGGCCTCCTCGGCCACACGTTCCTTCTCCTGCGCACGCTGCTGCGCGGCGGCCTCGGCGTTGCGATAGGCACGCTCCAGCAGGGCTTCCTGCGAGTTGAAGGGTTTCTCACCCTCTGCACGCTCCACGGGGACCCAGGTGCCGTCGCTCGTGAGGCTGCGGGCCTTCACGTTGTCGCGCAGCTGCATGCCCATGTACTCGTGCACTAGGGCGCGGCAGGTGGGGTCGAGCACGGGGAAGGCAATCTCCACGCGGTGCTCGGTGTTGCGCGTCATCATGTCTGCCGAGCTCAGGTAAATCATGTCCGAGTCCACGCCGAAAGCATAGACGCGCGCGTGCTCCAAAAAGCGTCCGACGATGGAGCGGACATGCACGTTCTCGGTCTTGCCCGGAACACCGGGCTTGAGGCACGAGATGCCGCGGATGATCATGTCTACGCGCACGCCGGCACACGATGCCTCGGCGATCTTGTCGATAACCTCGCGGTCGGTCAGCGAGTTGAGCTTAAAGAACACGCGGGCGGGCTCGCCGGCAAGGGCGCGCTGGATCTCGCGGTCAAGCCCGCGCATGATGAGCGGTTTCAGTCCGACGGGCGCCACACCCAGGAAGCGGTAGTCGCCGCGCAGGTTGCCCAGCGACAGATTGCGGAAGAACAGGTTGGCGTCCTCGCCGATGCCGGGATGGGCGGTCATGAGCATAAAGTCGCTGTAGAGTTTGGCCGTCTTCTCGTTAAAGTTGCCGGTGCCCAAAAGCGTGAGGCGCGTTAGCGCCATGCCCTCGCGATAGGTGAGCTGGCAGATCTTTGAGTGGCATTTAAAGCCCTCGGAACCATAGATGACGGTGCAGCCTGCCTCTTCCAGACGCTCGGCCCACTCGATGTTGTTCTGCTCGTCAAAGCGGGCACGAAGTTCCATGAGCACCGTGACCTCTTTGCCGTTCTCGGCAGCATCGATCAGCGACTCGCACAGGCGGCTCTGCTTGGCCACGCGGTAGAGCGTGATGCGCAGCGAGATGCACTCGGGGTCGTAGGCGGCCTCGTGCACCAGATCCAGGAAGGGGTTCATGGCCTCGTAGGGATAAAAGAGCAGCTTGTCGTGCTGCAGCACCTGCTCGCGGATGGAGCGGGTCATGTCGATGGTGGGATTGGGCTGCGGCCTAAACGGCGTAAAGAGCAGCTCGTTGCGCAGGTGCTCGGGAATCTTGCCCTCAATGCCAAAGACGTAGCCCAGGTTGAGCGGGATATCGCAGGTAAAGACCGAGCGACGCGAAAGCTCGAGCGCCTTGCGGATAGTCTTGAGCGTCGCCTTCTCGAGCGATCCCGAGACCGCGAGCACTACCGGCTGCAGGCGCAGGCGCTTCTTGAGAATGCGCTTCATGTGCTGGCGGTAGTCCTCTTCCTCCTCGACGCCCTCGCCGTCCGGATCGATGTCAGCGTTGCGGGTGACGCGGATCAGCGCACGATCCAGCGGCTTATAGGAGCCAAAGCAGCTGTCCAGGCAGGCGAGGATGACGTCCTCGAGCAAGATGTAGGAGTAGGTGCCGGTGGGCGAGGGGATCTCGACCACGCGGTTCATCGAGGCGGGAATCTCGATAAGGCCCAGCAGGCTCTCCTCGTCGGTGGCACCGTCCAGACCACAGGCCAGATAGAGCGCGCCATTGCGCAGGTTGGGGAAGGGGTGGCGAGGATCGATGACCAGCGGCGAGATGACCGGTGACACGTAGGCCTGGAAGTAGCGGGTTACAAAGGTGCGCTCCTCGGGCGTAAGCGAATCGATGCGGGCGCGGTGAACGCCCAAGGTGTCGAGCTTGCCCTCGATGCTCTTAAAGATGGACTCCCAACGGGTAAGGAGCCCGGGCATTTCGGCCATGACAGCATCGACCTGTTCGGAGGCGGTCATATTGCTCTTGTTGTCGACAGGTTGTTTTTTGAGCTCCGCCAGATCGGACAGGCCGCCCACGCGCACCATAAGGAACTCGTCGAGGTTGGACTCGAAAATCGACACGAACTTTAGACGCTCGAACAGCGGAACGGTTTCGTCGAAGGCTTCGTCGAGCACGCGGTTGTCAAAGCGTAGCCAGCTGAGCTCTCGGTTTTGCGTGTACGAGAAGTCGCGCGGCGGTTTGCGCAGCTTTGCGGCGGCTTGCTTCTTTTCGATTTTGCTCGGCATATGCATCTGTCCGTTCAGTCCCCACAGGGGACGGTAGCCTAACACTATTCACTATTGTCTCAATTTAGTCGACCTGTGGCACGGACGTATCGCGTGAACGGTATCTTTACCTACTTCTTACGCTGCCAAGTCATAGGACTGACGCCCTGCTCGTCTGCAAGCGGTCTATATCCTCACTCAACTGGTACGTAAGTGTGAATAAGAATGATGGATAGCTGAATATCATTGAATTCAGGCGGAAACGTAAACAAACATCATTTATATACATAAAACCGATTTAGCTATGCAATTCTGAATCAAAAGTTTAGAGACGCAATCGCAAATGGTTTTTAGGAAAAAAGAGCGTTTACCTTAGAAAAGTTACTTTAGAACGCCGAAGTACATCATGGGGGAATCACATGCGATATACCGTTCATCGCACTTTGTTGACCGTTCGGGGGCGAGGTGGAATTGCGGGTGGAATTTGGATATAACTAGAGCTGTCAGCAAGCAGCGCCCGTTACGGAAGGGCGCTGAGAGATTCGGCCGAAAGGCCCGAAAGAAAGGTAGGAGGCCATGACGAAAGGTCTGCACGTGCCTTCCGAGA
>OLPC01002670.1_pt1 | contig 12956 bp, 10 predicted proteins | sample 1672341 | NCBI WGS metagenome assembly OLPC01 (sample SAMEA3136673, study PRJEB25190) | human gut metagenome | reverse complement strand
AAACCGGCGCTCCGGCAGCCTGCTTGGACAGGCATTCAGGAGCGCCGTAAATAATTCCGCAGAAGTACGCTTCGGGGCAAAAGAAGCGGTCTTCGGATCAATTATTTTGTAAACAGTGGTGTGGAGTAGTAACGGTCTCCGCTGTCCGGAAGAAGTGCTACGATCACTTTACCCTTGTTCTCCGGGCGTTTTGCAAGCTGGATTGCTGCATAGAGAGCTGCACCGGAAGAAATTCCTGTAAGGATTCCCTCTTTCTTGGTGAGGAGTTTGGATGTCTCAAATGCATCCTCATTTTCTACTGCGATGATCTCATCATAAACCTTGGTGTCAAGTGTATCCGGAACAAAACCAGCACCGATACCCTGGATCTTATGCGGGCCTGCTTTTCCCTCGGAAAGTACAGGAGAAGTTGCCGGCTCAACAGCTACAACCTTCACGTTCGGGTTCTGGCTCTTCAGATACTCACCTGTACCTGTGATCGTTCCGCCTGTACCAACACCAGCTACGAAGATGTCTACCTTTCCGTCTGTGTCGTTCCAGATCTCAGGGCCTGTTGTTGCTGCATGTGCCTTCGGGTTAGCCGGGTTCTCAAACTGTCCGGGGATGAAGCTTCCCGGAATCTCTTTGGCAAGTTCTTCTGCCTTGGCAATGGCACCTTTCATTCCTTTAGCTCCATCTGTCAGAACTACCTCTGCGCCGTATGCTTTCAGGATGTTTCTTCTCTCAACACTCATGGTTTCCGGCATGGTGAGGATTGTCTTATATCCCTTGGCAGCTGCGATAGCTGCAAGTCCGATTCCTGTGTTACCGGATGTTGGTTCGATGATGGTTGCGCCCGGTTTCAGAACGCCTCTCTGCTCTGCATCCTCGATCATTGCCTTACCGATTCTGTCCTTAACGCTTCCTGCCGGGTTAAAATACTCAAGCTTGGCAAGAATGGTAGCCTCAAGTCCCTCAAACTTCTCTACGTTCTTAACCTCTACAAGCGGTGTGTTTCCGATCAGTTCCAGTGCGCTTCCGTAAATTTTACCCATGGTGATATCCTCCTTAATTCCTTATCTCTATTTCCTTATTTCCTAGTAACTATATATGTTTTCTGTGATTTGATTGAATTATATCATAGTACAGGGATTTGTCAATACATTTCCGCCAAAAAAACGCAGGAATTTTTCTCCAGAAAAATCCTGCGTTTTGTGCTGTTTCATTTATTCTGTTTTTATAATTTGGGCCAGCAGACGCATCATCTCATCCACGTCCAGTGGCTTCGCCAGAAAACCATCCATTCCCGCTTCCTGTGCCTTCCGTCTGTCCTCATCATAAGCATTGGCTGTCATGGCAATGATCGGAATCTCAGCTCTCGAATCGTCCAAATCCCGGATCCTCTGTGTTGCCGTGTAACCATCCATATTTGGCATCTGGACATCCATCAGGATCACATCATAATATTTCTCCGGCATCTTTTTCAGTTCCTCAATACACTGGATGCCATCTTCCACATGTTTCACTTTTATTCCGGTTTCTTCAAGAACTGTCTCCGCAATTTCCGCGTTCAGTTCATTATCTTCCGCAAGAAGAATCCGTTTTCCTTCAAGCTTCTCTGTAATATCCGGAATATTCTGTTTCTCTTTTTCCCGAACCTGGTTTTCTAAACTGACAGGAAAAGAAAATTTCATAATAAAGCGGGTGCCTTTTCCCTCTTCACTTTCTACTTCGATGGTTCCACCCATCCGGTCAACCAGAGATTTTACGATTGGAAGTCCAAGTCCTGTGCCTGCAACTCTGGTTTCCGTAGAAGTATGTTCCCTGGAAAATTCCTCAAAGATATGTGGAAGATAATCCTGGCTCATTCCAATCCCGTTATCTTCTACAACAACTTTATAGTCTGCGTTTTTCTCATCCTCGGAATCCAGCTCATCAATAGATACTGTGATCTTTCCATGAGGATTGGTATACTTGATGGAGTTGCTGACAACATTCAGAATGATCTCTTCCATCTTTGTTTTATCACACAGGATCTGATCGTGGACCACATTCAGGCTGCACTGATATTCCAGAGATTTTTTTGTAAGGGATGATTCAAAAACGGTGTTCATGGCTTCCACCATTTCACGGATATTTACACTTTCCGGATTCAGAGTGATCTTTCCACTTTCGATACGGGCCATTTCCAGAACCTGATTGATGATCGTCAGCAAAATATCGCTGGAAACCCTGATCTTTTTTATGTAGCCAAGAGATTTCTTTTCATCATGGAGACTCTTCTCAAGAAGTCCGGAAAATCCTACGATGGCATTCATTGGCGTCCGGATATCATGGCTCATGTTAAAGAGAAATCTCGTCTTTGCCTCATTTGCTTTTCTGGCTTTTTCCGCGGACTTCCGGATTTCTTCTGTATACAGTTTTTCTCTCTGTTTTCTGTGAAGCATCAGATAACAGATCGCAGTGGCCAGAACCGCTATGCTTACAGCAACCAGAAAAACCAGTGCCTGCTGTTTCACGGTAACCCATCCGGTATGTGGAATAATCTCAAAATACCAGGTGTCATTTGGAACCTTACAGCTGATCTGTACAGCCCCTTTGTGAATCGCATCTCCACCCTGGGCAATGATCGTTTTCTTTCCGGAATTTCCGTCTTTTTTCCACATCTGATAACAGTAGGAAGCATCGGTAAGCTTATCCAGTTCCAGTTCTTCCAGAAATCGGTTCCAGTCAAGTACCAGGATTGAGAATCCCCAGAAGGATTTTTCCCCGGATTTATCTGTAATATAAATCGGTTCAAACAACAGTGAGCCAAGGCCTCCCTGATTCAGCTCATAAGGACCGGCTATGGTATACTGGCCGCTTTTCATTGCCAGATTCGCTTCATGTTTACGGGCCGGATTATTTAGCATATCAATTCCAAAAGCTGCCTCATTTCCTTTCAGAGGATAAATATCCTTAACTACTCCGTCCGGTGCCAGTTCAATAGCTTTTATAATTTGAGAATCGTCGGAGATCATCTGCGACAGAGCCTGAAATTCTTTACTGTCCATCTGATGTCCGGATCCAATGATATTCTGAAAGAATTCTGAGACATCAAGATATCGGTTAAGCTGTGATCTTATCCGGTTCACGGTTGTTTCCGCTGTAAAAGCAGCTCGCATTTTCTCTTCATTTACAGTATTCCTGTTGAGCAGCTGTCCGCAGACGGATACTATAAAGAAGGAAATGATCCCTACGACCAGACAGTAGATCCTGATCTGTTTTGAAGTATTATCTTTTTTTATCATTTGATTTTTTTTACCTTCTCCTGCTCGGTATAACGTTACGTCAGATGTATATTTTACCATCCTCATATTTTGTTTACAACAAAAAGAATCTTCCAAACGGCAGTGTTTTTGTCTGCTGCTGTTCAGAAGATTTCTTTTATTGGATCATTCTTTATTATCTGGCGGATTCAGGGTCAGATGACTGTTCAGGCAGATATCTGCTATCCGCATTATCTACTTTGCAGATTCGGTTAACATAATATCTCCGTCGCTACATTTCACACTTAAAGTCGGTGCGGAAGTGCCTACTTGGTTCTCATAAACAGAGAAGTCTTCCTCATTGCTGGATTTTCCACGGGAAAGATCTCCTGTATCTACATCCCCGTCTGTGGTTTTCAGATAAATGTTGGTTTTATCCACGCTGCTCTTTTTCATTTGGATGGAAACATCTCCGTTGGAGCTGGTGATTTCCATATCTCCGTTGAAACTGCTGTTGCCCATCTGAAGCTCACCATCATCAAGAGAAATCTGGCCGTCTGTAAGATCTGCTCTTTTTATGCTCACATCTCCGCTTTCGGATTTCAGCTGCATGTTATCCGTACACTGAAGCTCTTTTACATCCAGATCTCCGTCGCCAAGCTTTGCCTCAAATTTTTCAAACACGCCTTTGTCCAGCATCAGATCTCCATCGGAAAGTTGCGCTGTCATTTTTTCACATAAAAGCTGATCGGCAGTAAAATCTCCGTCCGAAAGCTGAATCTCAGCTTCCAGAAGCTGCGCTTTCTCCGGCACATAGAGAATCACTGTATTTACCGCATCTTCTTTCTGGGTCTGCTCTATATGTGTCCGAAAGACTCCCAGATCATATGTTATAAAATAACCTCCCGTTCCTCCTTCGGACTCCTTAAGTGTAAGTTCTCCGTCTTTATCCTCCCAGGTCAGGGGATCTTTCTTTCCGTTTTTCTCAAGTTTATATTCCATATAATAATGGTCATCATCCGAAGTCCGGATATCCAGGTCAAGATCCTCAAAATCTACATTCAGTTTTGTAAAATCATCGATCTGTTCTTTTTTCATAACTGCAAGGTTTTTATGAGCAGAAGAATTTCCTCCGGATACATACACATGATCTGAAGCATATGTGAAATCTTTTCCCCCGGCAAAATATCCTGCTGTAGAAAGAACGACTCCCGCCACACAGAGCGCTGTGCCTGTCATCAATGCTGTTTTTGCGATCTTATTCATTTCTTTGCACCTTCTTTCTTACAAATCGGTTTACCAGACGTCCGATTCCTGTTGCACACCATTTACAGATATATATGGTAAGCACACCGACCAGGATTCCGGCTCCTGCCATAAGAAATCCGCCGCCAACCATCATGCAGGCTGCTGCCACAGATTTCAGGATCAGTGTGGCTCCAAAACCGGCTACCATGATTCCTCCGGCTATGGTTGCGATGCTGGCCACACCCAGGGAAAAAATCACGGCTGCGATCACAACTACTACGGCAAACAATACTGCCAGCACACTGAACATAAGTGCCAGACTTACCGGTGACGCACAGAGGACAAGAATTGCAAGGAGGATGATCTTACCCGGAGAACGTTTCTTCTTTGTAGAATCACTGGTTGAAGCAGCTGTATTTTGTCCTGCTGCACTCCGTCGGTTGCCGGAACCTTCTGCCGGCAGTTCCGTCTCTTTTTCTCCGGTACTGTCTTTCCCGTCTCCCACACTCTCCTGCAGAAGATTCAGAAGCAGTTCCCTGGCTGCTTCCTTCGGCTCGCCAAGTTCCTCCATTACCTGCTGCTCATTCTCCGGACCTGCCTCATCGAAATATTCCGAAAAATATTCAATGGCATTCTCATAATCTTCTTTCGGAAGCCGCTTCAGATATTTCCTGAGCTGCTCCATATACTCTTTCCTCGTCATTTTCGAAGTCTCCCTTCCACAATATCATCTATGGTATCGCGGTATTCTCTCCACTCTTTCCTCAGATATTCCAGATGACTGCGTCCTTCCTCTGTGATGGAATAATACTTGCGCTTCCTTCCCTGGAACTCCTCGGAATAAGTTGTCAGATATCCGCCTGTCTCCAGCTTCCTCAAAATAGGATACAGAGTTGATTCCTTAATCGATGCTACCATCTTCACAGTCTGACTAATCTCATATCCGTAGGAATCCTGCTGTTCCACAACAGAGAGGATCAGGCATTCCGTCAGCACAGCTGACACCGGATAGTAATACATACGCTCACCCCTTTATGTAATTATTTTATATATAAAATTTTTATATATAATTATTTTACATATATAGTATCATACTTTTCTCTTTTGTCAAGGAGAATTTCGCAATTGCTTTTTCCGAAGTCCTTCTTTATAATGTTTTACAAATACAAACTATTTCCCAAGAAAGGACATGATCTTATGGAAAAAAAGCCCCATCTGATGGCGATCGTCCTGTTTCTGACGGGTCTTATCTGTATTGGACTGCTTTTTGGCTTAAGTTACAAAACCTATCAGAAAATTGATGCCGCAGACCAGAAAATGGCTTCCGTCATCGAACCGGTCAAAACGAAGCAGAAAGCCATGAAAGAAGATATTGACCTTTATACAGCCAAGATCGAAAAGAAACAGGCAGCCGACAAATATCTGCAGCAACGCTCCCAGACTGAACAGGCAGTAAAGAACAACACCGGCGAACACGAACGCGCACCGGAATCCGAAAACAGCCAGAAAAGTTCCAAACCTTCTGTTTTCAGTGAAGCCGGTGGTGAGGGATTCTCTGACGGAGGCAGCGATACCACTACTTCAGCCGCAAATGGCCACATCGTAGGAATTGATCCTGGACATCAGGGTGAAAACGTTGATATGAGTGCCACCGAACCAAATGGTCCCGGTTCCTCCACCATGAAGGCAAAAGCTTCTACCGGAACCAGAGGTTCCTACAGCGGCCTTCCGGAATATCAGCTAAACCTGGATGTATCCCTTCTTCTGAAAAATATTCTGGAACAGCGTGGATACCAGGTAGTAATGACAAGAACTGATAATGACACTGCCATCAGCAATAAGGAACGTGCAGAGCTGGTTGCTTCCCAGGGTGCGGAAATCTGCGTACGTATTCATGCAAACGGTGATGATTCTTCTTCTGTTTCCGGAGCTCTTACCATGTGCCCGTCCCAGCAGAATCCTTATGTTTCCAGTCTCTATGACAGTTCCAACCGACTTTCCCAGTGTATTGTTGATTCCTACTGTGCAGCTACCGGTTTTCAGAACCGTGGAATTATCTACACAGATACCATGACAGGTATCAACTGGAGTACTATACCGGTGACCATTGTGGAAATGGGATTTATGACCAATCAGAACGATGATCTGAAAATGGCAGATTCTTCCTTCCAGCAGACAATGGCAGAAGGAATCGCCAATGGAATTGATGCTTATTTTCAGTAAAAAGGAGTAACTTTTATGAAAAAAAATGTTTTCTTATATATTGTGATTGCAGTCCTTGCCGTTGCTCTGGCAGGACTTGGCGCACTGAATGTCCGCTCCCTGGACAAACTTGCATCCCTTCAGTCCAAGGTCAACGAACTGCAGAAAAGCGTACAGGAAGTTTCGGATTCTGCTGCAGAATTAAGCACCAAGGCAGACCAGCTGGATGCCCTCTATCCGGATGATCCTACCGTTGCCAGCGCCGCTGCTGCCGCAGGCGTACAGTCTGATTCTCAGAATTCCGGAGAAGTTGCAGGCCCGTCCGCGTCTTCTGACAGTCAGGACAGCTCTTCTCAGGAAGAAGGTACTCTTTCTCCTTCCAGTGGAAGCAGTACTTTTACGGATAATTCTGATTCCAGCATGGACAATCTTCTGAATCAGGTACAGTCCCTTCTTCCTTCCGGCAACGGTACCTGGTCTGTATACGTATGTAACCTTGCAAAAAATACCGAAGGTTCCAGCAATGACCAGCAGATGCAGGCTGCCAGCCTGATCAAGCTCTATATCATGGGCGCTGTATACGAAGATTATGACAGTCTTTCCGCCACCTACGGAAAAGATAAACTGGATGATAATCTGAATTCCATGATTACAGTCAGCGACAATGATGCTGCCAATACCCTTGTCAATTATCTTGGCGGTGGTGATGATGCTGCCGGAATGGCCCGCGTCAACAAGTTCTGCCAGGACCACGGATATACCAGTACTTCCATGGGACGTCTCCTTCTTGCAGACAACTCCAATGGAGATAATTACACCTCCGTAAAAGACTGTGGAAAATTCCTGAAAACCATTTATCAGATTGATAAAGGTACTTCCACCGATGACACGCTTGCAGGTGCGGAATATATGTATCATCTTCTGAAGATGCAGACAAGAACAAACAAAATCCCGGCACAGATGCCGGAGGGCGTAAAAGTTGCCAACAAAACCGGCGAACTTGACACCGTAGAAAATGATGCAGGTATCATCTACGATACAGCCAAAGGCATTGATCTTGTTGTCTGCTTTATGTCCCAGGATCTTAATGATACTGCCGCAGCCCAGAATACCATTGCTCAGACCAGCCGTTCCATTTACGGTTATTACAACGAATAAAGCACAGACAAAAAAGGATGACGCGCCAGATACGCATCATCCTTTTTTTCAGCTTTTTTCTTCCCCTTCTTCGTAGGATTTCTCCCATATCTCAGAAAATACTGCCAGCGGGCAGTCTGTCAAAAGACACATCAGAAGGAAACATTCATATGGATTTACTATGTAAATTTCACTCATTCCACAGCGGGCCAGAATCTCCTGGATTTCTTCCAGAAAATGACGGTACCTGGTATACGGATCGTCATCTGCCATCTCCTGGGAAATTACAAAAAATTCCAGCGTAATCAAATCAAAACGTTCCACCGGAAACTTGTGATTCAGGATATTATTGATTCTCTGACGGCTGAAACGCTTCTGGCTGAAATGTTTTGCCAGAATGGAAGCGGACATTTTTTTCAGGTTTCCCATCTTGTTAATGGGAATTCCGCTGCATATCACTTTCTCCAGATCAGATGCACTGATATTTTCAGGTTTCCAGATTTTTTTACCGCCGTTTTCTTCTTCATCCTCCTGATACATGGCTGCAATAATCTTTTTTGCACGCTCCACAAGGATCATAAATTCCTGAAAAGCCTGGCTCTTTTCAGATTTCGGATCATCGCATCTGCCTTTGAGAAATGCCAGATATTCCAGAAGTTTTTCCTCACTGTCCAGACAGAGACCTGTGCCATATACAACTTCACCTGTCTTTTTTTCCACAGGCGTCAGCTTTTTGTAGGTTTCTCTGTATTCTTCAGCTTTATAGTAACCAAGATGGTTCCGGTAACAGTACCAGTAAATCACTTCTTCCGGATTATGAAAATCAAAATCCTGCTCCCGGAGCACCCTGGTCAGAAAGTCGGATACATCCTCCGTACTCATTCGAAGCCCGAATCCCAGCAGAAAAACGGTTTCACGCTTCACAGACGCCTGTGTCAGCCAGTTGTTCACCAGAGAACTCAGTTTGGCCGAAGTTGGAGACATGGATTTTGGTGTATAAGTTTCCTTGAAAGATTCCACCACAATATCCCTGTAAACCTCCTGGGGTACCTGGGAAAAAGGTTCTTCCAATTCTGCACGCTCATAAACATATCTTTTCAGATAATCGCCAAAAGAAACCAGTTCCATTTCTTTATAAAGATAATGAAAAATAACATCTGCATCCTCATCCTCAAAGGAATCCAGACTGACAACCTGGCGGAACTTCTGTGCCGCCTTTCTGGTAAATTCAAAATCCTTCACAGAATCGAAGGCAACTGTCTGTTCAAAATCAAGATCCTGCATTCGATTTCTCATCGCAAATTCTCCTTATCCCTTATATTCCTCACCGGCAGACTGAGCCGGTTGGAAGCAATGCCGCTCTTTATTACCGGCAGAGTTTCTACCGCCCGGTGCTGTGCCGTTCTGCCCATCGTTTGAGAGGATTTTTTTCTTCATAGCCGTTGATCTGGGCAAGGATCATCGTTACATTATCTCTTCCACCTCTGGACAGCGCCATTTCAAGAAGCTCTTCTACTTTTTCTTCCGCGGTACCGGTTTTGCTCAGGATTTCCTGTATTTCTTCATCTGACAGCATATCCGTTACGCCATCTGAACAAATCAGATAACTGCTTCCCGTCTGATAGCCGATCTCCACAATGGATGGTTCCAGAGCCATGTTTTCCTCCTGAAAACCCAGGTACTGTGTCAAAGGAGCTTTTCCAAGCATTTTTCCACTGATCACATGATCCGTAGATATCTGCTGCAGTTTCCCCTGAAAATGGCGGTAAATACGACTGTCCCCAAGATTACAGGCATAGATCGCTTTTTCACTGAAAGACAAAAGTGCCATCGTAGTTCCCATGCTGCTGATACGATTTTCCCTGCTGTATCTGCATACTGCTTCATTCATATTTGCACAGGCTCCTGTGAGAAAAACCACCGGCTCTTTTTTGAGGCTTTTTTTATTTTCTTCATAAAAACCACCCAGTGCTTCCACGGCTGCAGAGGCTGCCATCTCACCACAGCTTTCCCCTCCCATGCCATCAAAAACTGCCAGTACGGGAAGCTGCCAATGCTGCGTATGACCTGCCAGGATTCCGTCAACTCCCTGGTTGTGCACTGGCAGCCGCACTCCGCAGCACCAGAAATTATCCTCATTATTCGTCCTCACCTTTCCGGTGTGACATGTATATGCATAATCAATCTGATAGGCCATTCTTTTTCCTTTCGTAAAAACCCCTTCGACATTATTGCTGAAGCTCCATTACAGAATTACTCCAGTATTTGTCTCCCAGTTCTACATATTTGTCGTTATCACTCTCTTTATCATGAACCTTACCATCTGCATCGATCCATCGGATCAGAAGGCCGTCCTGATAATAAAAATACTGTTTTTCATCTCCGTCCCATACATAAGTATAAAACATCTGCTCGCCCCAGTAAAAATATTCCTCATAAACGCCATCTGCGGAACTGCCGGGATATACAAGTACTTTGGCGATCTCTCCTGATCCGTTATAAAAGCGCAGGCGATCCCCCTCTGTGCCTTCACGTCTATAACTGTCCAGAGCATTTTCTATGGTTGTCGCATGGTCACGTATCGTTTCCATTGCCTGTGCGAAGCTTTTATCTGCATCGTCTACAGTGCCGAAATTTCCTTTGTTCAGAGCATCAGAATCATCGGAATCTGTATACGAAGGTTCCCCGTTGTCCGAAGGTTTCCGTATCGTTCGTACCGCAATGATCCCGCCGATCAGCACAACAATGATCCCGGCTGCTATGAGCATTCTGAAAATGCCTTTCCGCCTCTTTCCGTCATCGGTATTTCCACCATTCTCTGACACGGATCCTTCCCACTCCTGGAGATTCTGGTCACGGTCGTCTTCCAGATCTGTGATAGAAGTAACTCTGGGCTTTACAGCTCCGGTTTTTCTTATACCGGGTTCTGGCTGACGGGAAAATCCTGACTGATAACCGGACAGACTATCTCTTTCGGATACTGTTTTTCCGGATGCAGATTTTTGAGGATTCTGTATTGTACTCTGAGCCTTTGGCCTATTCCGGGCTGCATTTTTTGCTATTTCTCCGTCTGTCGGTTTCTCCGGCTGTACAGATACCGGCGCAGGATTTCTACGTGCCTGACGGATTGCCTCCGTATTCAGTTGACTTGTTCTTGCCAGCTGTCTGGCTGCACCCTCCTGGAGAAACTTCGGCATGGACTCCGGAACAGGTCTTTCCTCCACTGGTTTCGGTTTCTCATGAACTCCCTGTTCTCTGTTTGCCGTTCCATACCGGATTTCTTCCAGTGCTTCCCGAAACTTATCAGGAGTCTGATATCGTTCTTTTGCATCATAAGCACAGGCTTTTAAGATAACGGAGCCGAAAGCCTCTCCCGCATCCACAGGTGCAGGCGGTGTTTCGCCTGACATCCTCCTCGTGAGCGCGTTTTCCTTATCTCTGTATGTGATCAGCTGTTTTTCAAGATTCAGAAACGGAAGCCTGTTATGATTCATCAGTTTATATAACACCAGGCCAAGTGCATAAATGTCCACTCTGCTGTCGTACTGTTCTCCCCTGTACATCTCCGGCGCCATATAGGAATAAGTTCCCTTTTTGGAAAGGGTACTCATGGTTTTTTCCAGTTCTCTGGCGATTCCAAAGTCTCCCAGCTTGAAATCCCCGAATCTGGATACAAAAATATTCTCAGGTTTGATGTCCCTGTGGATAATGTGAAGCTGCCCGCAGTATTCCAGTGATTTACAAAGGTCTATGCCAAGCTTCATCACTTCTTTTTCTGTGAGATTTTTTCCCGCATAATATTCCATGAAGCTTGTGAGATATTCCATGCGGATAAAAATATCCCATCCGATCTCGTCCAGATATTCCATTACCTTGTAATCTTCTACAGATACAATATGGGAATTTCCCCGGAAATACTCCATGGTGCTTACTTCCTGAATGCACTCCTCCACCAGATTTTCGAAATAACCGCGGACAGATCTTTCATCGCCGGATTCTGAGCGCACACTGTCCAGTTCCCCTTTACTGGCGGGGATTGTGATTATCTTAATTGCCGAGTAAAAAGAACGTCCCTTCTCTGTTCTCTGAGCTTTATACACTCTTCCAAAAGAACCTTCCCCGATCTTACTTATGATCTTCCATTCCGGCCACGGGGAAATTGGCAGTTCCTTGTCCATCGCAATCCCTCCTCTCTCAGAAAATCCCTGCTTATAAACAGAAATCTCCCTCCGGATTTCCGGGGGGAGATTTATTTATATTAGCAAGGTATATTGACTTATTCTTCTACCGGTGCAGTTTCCTCTGCTGTCTCTTCAACAGCAGCGGTCTCTTCCTCCGGAGCAGTCTCAGTCTTCTCTTCCTCTACGGAAATTTCCTCTGTATCCTCAGGCTCCTCGGAAGCTGTTTTTACTTCCGGCATTCCTGTATCAAGACTGATCTCACTGTAACGCTTCATACCTGTACCTGCAGGAATCAGCTTACCAATGATAACGTTCTCTTTCAGACCGATCAGCGGATCGACCTTACCTTTGATAGCAGCCTCTGTCAGGACTTTTGTTGTCTCCTGGAAGGATGCTGCTGACAGGAAGGAGTTTGTAGCAAGGGATGCCTTGGTAATACCAAGCATAACCTGTTTGCCCTCTGCCGGCTGTTTGCCCTCTGCCTCAAGTTTCTCGTTAACTTCCTCAACATCAAGGACATCAACAAGTGTTCCTGGCAGGAACTCTGTATCTCCGTTATCCTCGATACGGATCTTCTTCAGCATCTGATGAACGATAACCTCGATATGCTTATCGTTGATTTCAACACCCTGCAGACGATATACACGCTGAACCTCGCGGATCATGTAATCCTGAACTGCACGAACACCCTTAATTCTCAGGATATCATGCGGATTTACACTACCTTCTGTCAGCTCATCGCCGGCCTCAAGAACCTGTCCGTCAAGGACTTTGATACGGGAACCGTATGGGATCAGGTAAGTCTTGGAATCACCTGTCTCCGGATCATTTACGATGATCTCACGTTTCTTCTTAGTGTCGTTGATTGTGGCAACACCTGGGATCTCTGTGATGATCGCAAGACCCTTCGGCTTTCTTGCCTCAAAAAGCTCCTCGACACGAGGAAGACCCTGTGTGATAT
>OLPC01002662.1_pt1 | contig 12984 bp, 13 predicted proteins | sample 1672341 | NCBI WGS metagenome assembly OLPC01 (sample SAMEA3136673, study PRJEB25190) | human gut metagenome | reverse complement strand
CCTTGGAACGAAAGCACGACTGAATCTTCTGGGACAGGTCTTTCGAGTACATTTCGTTGATCATGCTCTTGATCGGTACCAGCATCCCGTCACGGCTCTGGCTGTTCAGGCTGTCATAGTTATCGTTGATGGCTATAAATCTTACACCGAACAGCGGAAACATCTGTTCCAGATACTGGCCTGTTTCCACGAAATTGCGGCCCAAACGCGAGAAGTCCTTTACCACGATGCAGTCGATTTTCCGCTCCTGCAGTGCTTTCAGCAGCCGTTCAAATTCCGGGCGGTCAAAATTTGTTCCTGTGCACCGTTTGTCCGCAAACACATCCAGCAGCATCAGGTCATCCCGATGGTTAATGTACTCCTTGACATAGGAAATTTGCACTTCCAGTGATTCCGTATTCCGAAGCACATCATCGAAATCAGACAATCGTGCGTAAATTGCGGTTTTCCAGACACGGTGCGGTGCGTTCTCGGCTTCTCGCTGCGCCGCACTTACTTTCTTACTTACTCTTGCCATAAGTCACAGCCTCCTTTTAAGCAGACACTTCATGCTGCCCCAGCTGCTTTTGATGCAGTTCTTCCAGCAGATCCGCGATTTCATCCTGGAATCGGAACGTGATTTCCACCCGATTGCCCTCATACACTTCGATTTTCTCGATAAGTTCCACGACCATCGGACGGGTGATTTCTTCTAATTTCCGATACTTACGGTACACGTCCAGAAACGGATAAGCATTTGGAGCATTCTGTAGGTTTTGCCGTTCTGCTTCCAGTTCTGTGATTTTATGGTCATATTCTTCAATCCGCTTGCTGTACAGTTCGTTGTAGTTCAGAAAATCCTCCCGTGTGAGGATTTCGTCTGCATAATCCCCGTACAGCTTTTCCTTAATTCCCTGTGTATGGGCTTTTTCTGCGGTCAGCTGCCGAATCTGCCGTTCAATACGCCGCACACGGTATGGCTCCTGCCGGGCCTGCCGGACGCTTTCTACAAACTCAGCTTCCTCCATTACGATCTGGATCTGCATCTGGAGCGCGTTCCGCACGATGTTGTAGAGCTTTTCATCCCGCAGGTTATGGCTCGTGCAGTTGCCCTTGTTCTGTTTGCTGCCGGAGCACTGGTAGTAAATGTACTTTTTTCCTTTATAGCTGGCCGACCTGCGAACCAGCCGACTGCCGCAGTCCCCACAGTAGAGAAAGCCTGCAAACAGGGCCACCGTTTCGGCATCGTTCGGCCTGCGAGTTTCGGTTTCCAGAATCCGCTGCACCAGTTCAAACTGCTCTGCCGGAATGATTGCTTCATGGGTGTTGTCCACGATTACCCAGTCCCTCATCGGCACGTTCATTTTCTTTTTGGAGCGATAGTCCAGTCGCCGAGTCTTTCCCTGCACCAGTTTCCCAGTATAGACCTCATTGTGCAGGATGCGGTCCACTGCTTTGGCTGACCATGGAGGCTCATCGCTCTTGCGGAAATGCAAGCTCAGCTTTGCACCGCTCTGCAGCTTTCGTGCAGCTGGGGACGGTACCTTTCTTGCATTCAACCGGTCTGCGATGCCCTGATTGCTCATACCGCTGATCTTCCAGCGAAAAATACTTTGTACATTTTCTGCTGCCAGTTCGTCTACGATCAGCTTGGTATGATTGCTGGGGTCCTTCTGGTATCCATAGGTTGCAAAACTTCCCACAAAATCGCCGCGTTTCCGCTTGACCGCAAGCTGGCTCTTGATCTTGACGGAAATATCCCGGCAGTAGGCATCGTTGAGCAAATTCCGCATCGGGACCATGATGGAATCGCTGGTCTTCCACGCAGATTGACTGTCATAGTTGTCTGTCACAGCAATCAGCCGGACTCGCATGACCGGGAAAATACGTTCCAGATAACGTCCCACTTCAATATAGTTTCGCCCGAATCGGGACAGATCTTTCACCAGAACACAGTTGATGGTCCCCTGCTCCAGTTCCCTGAACAGGTTTTGGAACGCAGGCCGTTCAAAGTTCGAGCCGGAGTAACCATCATCCACAAACTCGTCCACAATGCACAGTTCCGGGTGGTCTGCGGCATAGGCTTCAAGCAAGGTGCGCTGGTTTGCAACGCTGTCGCTCTCTGTCTTATCACCATCCTCACGGGACAGGCGCAGATATAATGCTGTGCGGTATCTTGTTTGCTGTGTTTTCTTTTGCGAATTGATATCAGGGTATAACAAAAGCCTTCCACCTCCTTAACGAATCGGCAATACTGTTCGTCAGAGAAGCGAAAGGCTCCACATTTTCTATGTAGAACAAGCCTACCGAGCAAGTTCTGCTCAGTTGGCACATTCCTATTTTCTTACCCACAAACAGCTTACCAGAATCATCATCTTTTGTCCAGTGCTTTATCGCATTAAAGTGTGAAATTTTTCTGCGTGTTTTTTCAGCAGCTTGCCGAAAGTTTCTCTGCCTTTTCAGCTGGCAGACTGAAAGCACCTGCCAATGCGCTCAGACAGTGTGCTGCTCCCTCTTGGTGCAAAATTCAGCTTTACAATAATTCCATTGTCCAGATAGCAGTAAGGATTTCGGACCTTATCCAGCAGATTTTTCAGCCTTTCCTCCTGCGGCAATCCGTGTTCCACTGCATCCTGCTGCAGTTCCTGCAGTTCAGACTGTTCAATCGTGCGGATGTCCCGATTCTTCATCTGGCGGATCTGCGCCAGCCAATTCATTCTGCCGTTTTCTTTCAATTGCATTCCTCCCATTCAGGCCAGAAGTGTTTTCAGCAAATTCAATTTTGCCTGTCCTATGTCCTTTCTCATACTGGGACCTGTGCAGGCAATCGGTGTACACAGTTCCAGCAGACGGTCATAGATACGGGCGTGTGCGGTATCCTGCGGGTTCTTCAACTCCGTCAGGGTCAGGTTCGTGGTAACGATCAGTGGTTTCCTGCTGCGGTAACGGCTGTCGATAATGTTGTAAATCTGCTCCAGCGCATATTCCGTGCCCCGCTCCATGCCGAAATCGTCAATGACAAGCAACGGATAGCCGCAGAGCCTGTCCACGACTTCATTCCGCCCGGAAAAGGCGTTATTCAGTTCATTCATGATTCGGGCAAAATTCGTCATGCAGACGGTCACTTCCTGTTCCATCAGGGCATTGGCAATGCAGCCCGCCATAAAACTCTTGCCTGTACCAACACCGCCCCAGAGCAGTAGCCCCACATTCTTTTCCCGCATTTCCGACCAGTGGGCCACATACCGCTGTGCCAGCTGCATCTGTGGATTTTGCCCGTGATCGTTTGCAAATGTCCAGTGCTGCATCGCCCAGTCGGTAAAGCCCTGCAGCTTCAACCGCTGCACTTTCTCGTAATGCAGCCTTGCACGTTCTTCTTTCTCTTGCTTTTCCCTTGTAGCCTGCCTGCACCGGCATTCAGCCGGATGGCGGTCACGCCCAAACAGTTTTTTGCCATTCGGAAAGAACGCTTCCTTGGGAGTTTTGCAGCTGCCGCAGTACAGCAGCCCATCTTCTGCAACATAGTCCTGCGGTTCCACAGAGATCGTCATAAGCCTGTCCATCGCTGTCTGGATCGTTTCCGTCATAAACTTTCCTCCTTGTTGTAGGTATAGTCCGGGATGCCTGCTCCCGGTTTCTGTTGTCTTTTCTTCCGTGCTGACCAGCTACGCAGGGTCGCCGCATGGTCTGCGTACTTCCTGCCTGTAGACTGCATATAGGCTGAAAGGTCTTCGATCAGAGTATCCAACTCTGCAATTTCCATTTCCAGTTCCGAATAATCTTCCAGAAAAACATTCCGATATCGCCCATACGCTTCTTTAGTTCTATTCAGTTGGTTCAATCTTAGGTTGTTCTTATTTATTTGGTTAGGTGTGCAGTTTTGCGCAACCGTATTGCTCACTTTTAAGCAATCAGGCTGCTCATTTTGGGCCATCTCGATTGCGCATTTCTGCGCAGTCCGGGGAACGCCGAGAAATATCTGGTTTGGCTTGGAAAAGCCATTGGACCGCCGTTCGATCAGCCGTGCGGCTTCCAGTTCCCGCAGGGCACGGGTGACACTGGAAATGCTGCTCTGAAGATCTTCCGCCAGCCCTGCCAACGGATAGAGCACATATGCCCGGCCCTGCACATCCACCCAGCCGTTCTTCTGCGAAAGGGTCATGCGGTCCAGCAGCAAAACATACGTCAATCGTGCCGTATGGGAAAGGCTCATCTGCAGCAGAAATTTCGGATAAGGGAAATAAGCGGGTAGTGGGGTTTGTGCCTTGATGTACTCTTTACTCAAACTTCCTCCTAATCGTTTTCAAAAGTTCCTGCCGAATGGGAAAGTCCTGCACGGGCTTACGCATCCGGCAGGGTTCCGGGGTGCGGGGTGGAAGACCCTGCTGATTACAGGCTCATATCATAGCTGCGCTTCTTGCGTTTCGGTTGACGCTCGCGCTTTTCCTGTCGAGCCTGCTCCTGCCTTGCCTTTTCGCGAACTTTGGCCTCCCACTCGCGTTTCCATGCAAGGTCGGATTTCATCTCATTGGTTTTTCGGAAGATGCTGTACACATTATCCGATGCAATTTCCAGATGCTTGGATTCTTCCCTCAGAGGAGCATAAGCCTTTTTCCTCTCCGCAATTTCTTTCATCAGTTCTTCTTTCCGTTTTTTCAAGGATTTCAGCGATGGCAGCTTTCCATCGTTTTCTTCCCGGAAGTATTTCACGGATTCTGCATAGGTGTCCAATTCCTTGGAATGCTCTGCACGGAATTTTTTCTTAAAAATCGCCTTCGCAAATTGCTGCTGAACCTCTTTGGTGGAAAGGTACTGCCCCGCATAATGAATCTGTTCATTGATTTTGTACAGTTCATCCTCTGCCTGTGACAGTCGTTCATACGCTGCCTGCGCATTGGCCTGCGCAGTTTTACACAGATCGTTCAGTTCTGTCAGGTCGTTAATGTTATTCTCCTGTACCCATACCAGCGTTTCAGCCATTTTCTGCAAATTGCTGATTTTGACCTTTAGTGCATAGGCCAGATTTTCCTGTGCCTTGACATTCTCCTGCAGGTCCACAACGAGCCGTAGCCTGGTTCTGGTTGTAAAGATCAGTATGGGTTCTTCCTTGTACCGCAGATTCTTCTCGGCGTTCTGAACAAAGAATCCTTCCAGACATTCTCTTTTGCAGCTTTCTCCCAGAGAACGCTCCGATATGAACTTGTTCCGTTCCGGCGGCAGATAGCTATAACGCCCACGTTGGGTTTTGACGAAAATGTTGTATTCATCCTGCAGGATGTCTTGAAAATCTTCATACGAGATTGCTTTCTCACGAGCAGCGGCAACGGCATCCCGGATAAGCTGCTTCTGCGTTTGAAACTTTGTCGGATTGGGCGTAAATCCTTCCGTTTCGATTTTCTGTTTTTTCTCATCCAGCCGCCGCTGTGCCCAATACTCCGCTTCGGTCACACCCGTTCTGGATGGTGACAGTAAATCGACCTGATGCAGAAACTCGCGGCGGCACAAATCCATGAGGGATTTCTGCAGGTGTTTCAGGTATTCGTTCGTCACATGGTGCTTGTACCCTGCCTTGCAGTCAATGGGCCGCTCCATAAAGGGCTGCTTAGGCACATCCAATTTTCGCAGACTGTTGATTACGATATGGACATGAATATTTCCGCTGCCATTGTGACCGTCCATGTGCGTACAGACCAATGCCTGATGTCCCGGAAAATTTGCTTTTGCGTATTCCAGCCCAAGCTCCTGTGCCCGTTTCCCCGTCAAACAATTTTCTGTGCTGTCCCGTGGGTCAAAGCTGATGATGTAATGATGGCTTTTGATTTCATTCTTATTTTTGTTCTTCTGATATTCGCGGTTCAGCTGCTGGCAGGCCGCATCAAAGGAATAGGGTTCACAGTTCAGGCCGTCCAGATAAAACTCATCCCGCATGATGCAATTTCCGTTTTGATCAAGGATCGGAGTTTTCCGAAACTCGTCATGCTTAAAAATCAGGTACTCCAGCGCAGCACCATAGTTGGAGCTCTTACTTGCGATGTGCTTTAAGATTGCCATAATTCTTTCCTGCCATTTCTGCGACTTGCTCCCGCATTTCAAAAATACAGGAAATTGCATGGTTGATGTTTTCGAGCATAGCGCGCGACTGGATACCGCCGCTGTTGAAGAACGCCGCGATCTGGTTCAGATTATTCCCGATGGCGGCAAACTCCCGTGTGATGGCTTCAATTTCGTCCGGGTGGACATAGAACACATACGAGGTATTCACGCGGCCTTTCATCAGCATCTGCGCTGTAAATTCAGAGAGGGTCATTCCGGCATCTTCTGCCTGCCGGTGTAAAAGTTCATGTACTACTTCTGTTACTCGTGCGGAGATTACTTTTGTCTTTACGATAGATTTCACTTTTTTCTTCGTTCTTGGCATGGGGCCTCCTTTCCAAAATCAAGAATTTGATTTTCCCGGCAGTGCATCCGCACTCCGGCTGTGACCTGCTGTGGCAGGCCACCAACAGGCAAAATCATGTGATTTTGCACGATGTGAGGGTATGGGGAGCGCAATCCCCATCAAGATGCCGCCGTGGAGAAACTGCCCGTAGGAGCGGTTTCGTATACAAAGGCGAATCTTGCTCTTAACTACCGTCCACTCTGTCCCGGCCCGTTCCTGCCCGATTTTCTCCGGCGTATTTTCCGGTAAGATGCGCAGAATGCACATTCAATACCAGAGGTATCCTGCTGGGGTGGCTCATGAAATTGTCAAGGTGCGATGTAGCTTTGTAAGGAATCAGGGGCTTTCAGAAGTGAAGCCAACAGCGACTAGGTCTGTTTGGAAAAATAGTCCTTACACCCTATACAAACTTTAAGAGGTGTTTTTAAACGGGGGCTTCTACAGAATTTAGAAAAATTTCATTTTTTAATACACCTTCAACTGTAAATCCACATTTCTTATAAGATTTTATAGCTCTTTCATTAAATGAAAAAGTACTTAGTCTTATTTTATTTATATTCATATTATTAAATATAAAAGTTACTAAAGTTTTCATAGCATCAGTACCATATCCTTTACCCCAATAGTCTTTATCTCCAATCATTATTCCTACTAAAGCAACTCTAGATAACCAATTTACATTTTGTATCCCGCATCCACCAATATACTTACCTGTCTCTATATCTTCTATAGCAAAATTATATTGACCATTATCATTTGATTTCTGAGATTTTATCCAAGATTCTTCCTCCCAATTTGTCATAGGAAATGGGATATTTGTAACCAATAATTTTTTTAATTCTCTATCATTAACAAACTTAGTTGCTAGAGGAATATCTTCTTCTTTATAAGCCCTTAAACGAACTTTTTCTCCACAATACATATAATTCACCCCATATTCAAAATTTATATAATTGTATATGAGAGAAAAATAATAGTAAATAATATTAGAAAAATTTTATAAGTTATTTTTTTATTATAGATAAACAATTTAAAATGATTAATAAATATATAATAGGAGTAACAAATTGAGATTATAATTAATATTTTAGAATAGATATAAAATCTAGGAGGTTTATATATGGAAGGTAAAATAAGAAAGATATTTCCAGGTGCAAATACAGCTAACGGATCATTTAATTTCTTTGACAATATAATTCAAGGTGATATAAATAGAATATTTTGCTTTAAAGGGGGACCAGGGGTAGGGAAATCATCATTAATGAAAAAGATTGCTCAAGAATTTATTGATAGGGGATATGATGTTGAATTACACCATTGTCCATCTGATCCAAGTTCGTTAGATGCTTTACTAATAAAAAAATTAGGAGTAGTTTTGTTAGATGGGACTTCACCTCATATTGTAGACCCTAAAAATCCAGGTGCTGTTGATGAAATAGTTAACTTGGGTGAATTTTGGAATGTAGAGAATTTAGAAAAAAATAAAGATGAAATAATAAAAGTAGGAAAGGATATTAGTGCATCCTTTAGAAGAGCATATAAATTTTTAAAAGCTGCGGAACCAATATATTTTGATATAGAAGAAAAATATAGTAATTCTATGAATTTTGGAAAGGTTAATTTATTAGTAGATGAATTTATAGAAAAGTTATTTAAAAAAACATCTAATTCTGGGCAATATAAAAAGGAAAGACATTTATTTGGAACAGCTATAACACCAATTGGTCATATAGACTATACTGATAGTATACTGAGTCAAGTTAAAAAGGTATATTATTTAGATGGGGAAATAGGAACTGGGAAAACTACATTCCTAACAAAGGTATATGAGAAAGCAGTCCAAAAAGGTATGAGTGTAGAAGTATACCACTATCCATTAATTAAAGAAAAAATAGAAACTATAATAATAAAAGATTTAGACATAGCTATAACAGTAAGTCGCATATTTGAAGATAGGGAAAAGATAGATCTTAATCAATTTATAGATAAAGATAAGTTATCTAAATATCAAGAAGAAATAGATTTTGATAAAAAGATTTTTAATGAACTAATAAATTATGCAATATCAAACTTAAAAAGGGCTAAAGCTAAACATGATATAATAGAAGCATGTTATGTACCAAATATGAATTTTGCTGAAATAGAAAAATTAAGAGAAGATCTAGTAAAAAGAATATTAAAATATGAAAATAATTAATAATAAGAATGTAAATTAAAAATATAATACTATTTATAAAAGGCTATGTTAAATAAATTAGTTGCATAGCCTTTTATAAATATAGTTACAATTAAGTAGAATTCAACAGATGAATTTATTTTAATTCTAGGCAATATTTAATACTTAAAAAATAGAATAATAAAAATAAAATGTAAGAGGTAAGTAGTATGAAAAGGAATTATATGTCTATAATATTTATTGTATTTATAATAGGATTATTAAGTGGAATCTTAATTAAAGATTATTATAAACAAGAGTATTTATATATAAATAAGGACAAGCTTATTAAGAAAGAGATAAAAAGTACTCAAAAAAACATCAAGGTTATGAGTAAAGAAAAGAAAAAAATGGAGAAAGAAATAGAAAATTTAAAATCAAAAAATCAAGATTCTAAAGTGGCGAATCAAATAAATACTCTAAAAGAAGTTTTAGGATATGTTGATGTAAAAGGAAGTGGTTTACTAATAAAGATAGATGCAATTAATGATGAAATAGGAAATATAGCAAACTTTGTAGATTACAATAAAATTTTATTAAACATAGTCAATGAAATAAAAGTAAATGGAGGAGAGTACATATCTATAAATAATCAGAGATTGAATCAATATTCAGAAATTTCTTTAGCGGGAAGTCATATAAATATAAATTCTACACCAATAGCACAACCATATAATATTAATGTAATAGGAGATATTGATGAATTAACTGATTATATTAATAAAAAAAATACATATCTAGATAGCATAGGAAAGAATTATCAATTAAAAGTTGAAACTAAAATTGAAAAAAATATAACTATAGAAAAAATGAGTATAATAAATAAATTAGAATATATAGAGGGTGAATAATATTATATTAGAAAAACATACATTACCTGTTTTAAAAAGTGAAAAGTTATTAAAGCGGAACAAATTATTAACTATTCAAAATATTAATAAAGATTTTGAATTAGAAAATAGCAAAGAATATAAAAGTATTACTTCAAACTTACATGAAGATTATGCAAGAATTCAATTTAAAGAAATTTTAACAGAAGCTATTCATAAAGGTGCAAGTGATATACACATAGAACCATTTGAGGACGAGATAGTAATAAGAATTCGAGTTGATGGTCAATTAAGTAAAATATTGACTATAGCTACAGAATCATATTCATTTTTATTAACTGTTATAAAATTGGACTCGGGTATGAATATTGCAGAGAAAAGATTACCCCAAGATGGTAGAATGGAGAAAAAAATAGATGATATTATAGTAGATATTAGATCATCAACTATACCAACAATATATGGAGAAAAGATGGTTCTTAGAATATTAAATAGACAATCCCTTATAAAAGAGAAGTCTGAATTAGGATTTTCAAAACCAGCAATAGAAAAAATAGAAAATATAATAAATAAGAAATCAGGAATATTATTAGTAACTGGCTCGACAGGAAGTGGAAAGACGACAACGGTTTATTCAATACTAAATGATCTATTAAATAGCAAGAAAAATATAATGACAATAGAAGATCCAGTAGAGTATAAAATAAAGGGTATAAATCAAATACAAGTGAATGATAAAATAGGTTTAACATTTGATGTAGGTCTTAGATCCATACTTAGACAAGATCCTGATATTATAATGATTGGAGAAATAAGAGATGTAGAAACAGCTAAAATAGCAATAAGAGCTGCTTCAACGGGACATTTAGTAATAAGTACGATGCATACTAATAATGCTATATCATCAATTAATAGGCTTATGGAAATGAAATTACCACCATACTTAATAAGCTCAACTCTAATAGGAGTAATATCACAAAAATTAGTAAGAAAGATATGTAACAATTGTAATCACGGTATTGTTATAAAAAATGACGTAGATGAAGAAATAAATATAAATACGGAACTAGGATGTGATAAATGTGAAGATACCGGATATTATGGAAGGACTGCTATATATGAAATTTTAGAAATAAATGAAAATTTAAAACACTATATAAATAATTGGACTAATAGTTGTAATATAGCAAGTATTGCAATTGGAAATGAAATGATAACCTTTGAAGATAGTGCTAGATATTTAATAGAAAATCATATAACTACACAAGAAGAGTGTGGCCTATTAGAGGGTATATGATATGCAAAAAACTAATTATATAAATAGAGATAATATCAAAAGTAAATCTAATTTAAAAAAATCTAATCAAAAAATAAAATCTAAAGAGCTAAAGGTACTATGTAAACAAATGAGCATATTACTCAAATCAGGATGTGAAATCACAAGAATACTAAATATACTTTATGAACAATCAAATAAAAAATTGAAAAGGGCGATAGAAGAAGTTTCTATAAATATTCAAAATGGTAATAATATAACTGAATCATTTGAAAAAACAAATTTATTTTCAAGTTTTTTTGTAAATATGTTACAAGCAGGAGAGTTAAGTGGAAATCTAGATAAGATTATGAATGATTTAGCCAAATACTACGATAGTGAAGAAAGACTTAAATCTAAGATTATTAGTATATCTATATATCCAATAATTCTAATAATAATGTCTATGGTATCAGGATTTTTTATATTAGTATTTATAATTCCTAATTTTGAAATGATATTTGAAGCTAATGGTATAAATCCACCATTATTAACTAAGATACTTATAGGTGCATCAGTTTTTGTTAGAGAAAAGTATCTATATATATTTTTTATATCTTTGATTTCAATTCTACTAGTTTGTTATCTAATCAAATACAGTCCAAAAGTAAAATATATTAAGGATAAATTAAAGTTAAAAATTCCATTTATAAATCAAATGATGATATTAGTAATTACAACTAGATTTTGTAGAACATTAAACATATTAGTTGAAAGTGGTGTTCAAATTGTAGATGCCATAGATATATCATCAAGAGCTTTAGACAACATTATAGTATATGAAAAACTTTCAATATCAAGAGAGCATATAAGAAGAGGAAATGAGATAAGTTACTCCATAAGTAAATCAGAAGTTTTTTCAAATTCATTTATATCAATGTTACGAATAGGAGAAGAAAGTGGTAGCTTAGATGAGACTTTAAGTGTAACTAATGATTTTTATAGTGAAGAATTAAATATAAAAATTGAAAAAACTATGAAATCAGCAGAGCCTATAGTAACGTTAGTCATAGGATTAATTATAGGGTTGTTTATAATTGCTATGGTTATACCCATGTTTGATGCGATAAATTCAATTCAATAATATAAAAATTAAATATTTTAAGGAGAAGTTATATGAAATTTAAAAGTTTACAAAAGAAAAAAAGAGCAGGATTTACGTTAGTAGAGATGGTTATAGTAGTCACTATACTAGGGATATTATCAGGAATAGGATTTATGAAATTTGGAAAAGTACAAGAAACATCAAGAAAAAATGCTGATTATGCAGCTGCAGCTAATCTAGCAACAGCAGCTAATTTATATTTATTAGAAAATCCAAATATAGATGTAAATAATAAATATATATCTCTGTGAGGAACTTTATTTTCTAAAACAGTTTCTAAAGCTTCTAATATAACTGCTATACCTCCCTTATCATCTGCACCTAAAGTAGTTGTTCCATCTGTTTTAATTATATTTCCTTCTACTATAGGTTTTACATTTTCACATGGCATAACTTGGTCCATATGAGCTGCAAAACATATGGGATTTTCTGAAGACTCTCCTTTTATGTAGGCTACAAGATTTCCACAATTTCCTCCAATTTTATCTCCTGCATTATCTATTACAGCTTCTATATTTCTTTCTTTTAAATAACTTACTAGCCAATTAGCCATTTCTCTTTCTTTTTTTGATGGACTATCAACTTTTACCATCTCTATAAAATTATTTACTAATCTGTCCCTATTTACCATAATGTCTCCTTTAATAATAAATATATTAGCTATAAATTCTATTAATTTAGTATCTTAAAGAAAAGATAATATTATACACCACATAGGAATTGCCAGCATGGATAAAATAGTAGTAAGAACTACACATTTACTTGCAAATTCAGCATCTCCTCCATATTTTGATGCCAATATGGCTGTTGTACTTCCAGCAGGCATACCTGCTAAAACTACTGAAACTCCTGTTATTAATGAATGAACATTAGTTATTTTACAACCAATAAAAACTATAAGAGGAATTATAATTAACCTAAGCAAAGAAAAGGCCCACATAGTTTTTGACTTCATATCTTTTATATCAACATCAGCCAAAATACTCCCTATTAAAATCATTGACATGGCTGTTGTACATCCACTTATACTTTTTATTGTATCACTTAAAAATACAGGCAACTTTATTTGAAAAATCATAATAGTAAGTCCTATGCCAACAG
>OLPC01002650.1_pt1 | contig 13016 bp, 9 predicted proteins | sample 1672341 | NCBI WGS metagenome assembly OLPC01 (sample SAMEA3136673, study PRJEB25190) | human gut metagenome | reverse complement strand
TTCAGAAGTTATCCACATTTTTTTAAGTATTATAATATCCTTAAGCGTAAAAAAGAATAGCATATTGAGAAATCAATATACTATTCTTTAATAAAATCTTATTTAAAGTAATTTACTCCAGATTCAAATATCTTTTGATCCTTTTCACCTATTATATTCTTTATAACATGCTCTCCTATTCTCTCAGAGTGGCCCATCTTACCAAATATTCTACCATCAGCACTTGTTATACCTTCAACTGCATAAGTTGAACCATTTGGATTAAAATCTATATCATACGTAGCATTATCATTGAAATCTACATACTGAGTAGCTATTTGACCATTAGCTATTAACTGTCTCATAACTTCTTCACTAGCAACAAATTTACCTTCTCCATGAGATATTGCTATACTGTGAGTATCTCCAACTTCTGTAGCTTTAAGCCATGGAGATTTATTCGACGCTATTCTTGTTCTAACTATCTTAGATTGATGTCTACCTATGTTATTATAAGTTAATGTAGGTGCATCAACTGTAGTTTCTCTTATTTCACCATATGGAACTAATCCAAGTTTTATAAGTGCTTGGAATCCGTTACATATCCCTAGCATTAATCCATCTTGCTTAGTTAAGAATTCATTAACAGCTTCAGCGACTTTAGGATTTCTAAATACTGTGGCCATAAACTTAGCTGAACCATCTGGCTCATCACCTGCACTGAACCCTCCAGGTAACATTATTATTTGTGACTTACGTATTTGTTTAACTATAGTTTCTATAGAGTCTTCTATATCTTTATATGTTAAGTTCTTAAACACTTCTATATTTGTATTTGCTCCTGCTTTTTCAAAAGCTCTTTGTAAGTCATATTCACAGTTTGTTCCTGGGAACGTTGGTATGAATACTCTTGGTTTTGCTATAGCTATAGATGATTTTTTAGCTTCACCTTGAGATATAAAGTTTATAGTCTCTATCTTTTCTTTTATATCTACTGACTTAGTTTGGAATATAGGCTCTAGTGTTTCACAATGAGCATTATATAATTCTTCTAATGATATTTCTTCATTTTCTATTATTATACTTTGTTCTTCTGTTGTAGACCCTAGTACTATATAGTTATATCCATCTAATAAACTTAAATCTTCACTTGCTAATTCAAATACTATATTTCCATAGTTCGGTTTAAATAAATCTTCTATACCTTCATTAAACTTAAATCCTATTCTATTACCAAATGCCATTTTACTTATAGCTTCCCCTATACCACCAAATCCAAGTGCATATGTTGATAATACCTGTTTATTGTGTATAAGTTCTGTTACTTTATCTAGGTTTTTCTTTAACATTTCAAAGTCAACTACATCATTTTCTAATCTATCTGTTGATAACATTACAACTTGTGAATTAGTTTTCTTAAATTCTGGTGATACTACATAATCTGCATCCACAGTATCCACAGCAAATGATACTAATGTTGGTGGTACATCTATATCTTTAAATGTTCCTGACATACTGTCTTTTCCACCTATTGCAGGTATACCAAGTCTATTTTGAGCATAATATGCACCTAAAAGTGCTGCAAATGGTTTACCCCATTTTGTAGGGTTATCCCCAAGTTTTTCGAAATACTCTTGTAAAGTAAGTCTTATCGAATCATATTTACCCCCAATAGCCACAGCTTTACACACAGATTCAACTACTGCATATAATGCACCGTGGAATGGGCTCCATTTTCCTATTTTAGGGTTATATCCATATGTCATTATTGTTGAAGTATTAGTTTCTCCACCAAGTACTGGTATTTTTGCTACCATACCTTGAGCTTCTGTTGCTTGATACTTACCACCAAATGGCATAAGTACAGTATTTGAACCTATTGTATTATCAAATCTTTCTACTAATCCTTTTTTAGAACAAACATTTAAGTCTGATAATACTTCCATAAATTTATCTTTTATATCTTCTTCTATCGCTAGTTCTCTTTCTCTTTCTTTTAACTCACTTTCAAAGAATGTGCTTTCTTCGTTAACTTTATCAACATGAACTTTAGTAGTTTGTTTAACTCCATTTGTTTCTATGAAATCTCTACTCATATTAACTATTGCTTTACCATTCCAGAACATTCTCATATATCCAGTATCAGTTACTGTAGCTACATGAGTTGCCTCTAAGTTTTCTTGTCTTGCTAAGTCTATGAATTTATCTTTATTAGAAGCATTTATAACTACTGCCATACGTTCTTGCGATTCTGATATAGCTATTTCAGTTCCATCAAGTCCATCATATTTTTTAGGAACTAAATCTAGATTTATATCTAAGCTATCTGCAACTTCTCCTATAGCAACGCATACTCCACCTGCTCCGAAGTCATTACATCTTTTTATCATTTGTGCTACTTCTTTATTTCTGAAGAATCTTTGTATCTTTCTCTCATTTGGTGCATCTCCTTTTTGAACTTCTGCACTACAAGTAAGTATTGATTCTTCGCTATGTTCTTTAGATGAACCTGTAGCTCCTCCACATCCATCTCTACCTGTTTTTCCTCCAAGAAGTATAACTATGTCACCATTTTGTGGAACTTTTCTTACTACATTTTCTTTAGGAGCTGCAGCTATTACTGCACCGATTTCCATTCTCTTTGCAACGAAGTCTTCATCATAAACTTCTGCAACTTGACCAGTTGTAAGTCCTATTTGGTTACCATATGAACTATATCCATGAGCAGCCTCAGTAGTTATTTTTCTTTGCATAAGCTTACCTGGCAATGTATCTTCTAAAGTTGTTCTTGGATCTGCACTTCCTGTTACTCTCATTGCTTGATATACATAACTTCTTCCTGATAATGGGTCTCTTATTGCTCCACCTAAACAAGTTGCAGCTCCACCAAATGGTTCTATTTCTGTTGGATGGTTGTGCGTTTCATTTTTGAACATTACTAAATATGGCTCTACTTTTCCATCTATTTCAACATCAACATTTATACTACAAGCATTTATTTCTTCACTTACATCTAAATCTTCTAATTTACCTTGCTTTCTTAATTCTTTCATAGCTATAGTTGCTATATCCATTAAGCATATATCTTTTTGTCTATCTACATAAACATTTTTTCTTGATTCAAGATACATATCATAAGCTTCTTTTATTATATCTGTGTACTTACCACTTTCTATTTTTACATCTTCTATTTCAGTCATGAATGTCGTATGTCTACAGTGATCTGACCAATAAGTATCTAATACTTTTATCTCTGTTATTGTAGGGTTTCTCTTTTCAGTATTTTTAAAATATCCTTGAACATGAGCTAAATCCCCTAATGTCATAGCAAGTCCGTTATTCTTTAAAAATACTTTTAACCCTTCTTCATTTAAATCTATAAATCCATCTAATATTTCTACTTCTGTAGGAATTTCTGTTTCCATCTTTAAACTTTCTGGTTTTTCTAAAGAAGCTTCTCTACTATCAACTGGATTTATTATATAATCTTTTATTTTATCAAACTGTTCGTCTGTTATATTTCCTGTTAATATATATAATTTAGCAGTATTTATTTCTGGCCTATTACCTTCATTTACTATTTGTATACATTGAGCTGCCCAATCTCCTCTTTGGTCATATTGACCTGGAAGATATTCTATAGCAAATACTCTTTCCCCTTCATTAAACTCTAGTGTTTCATGATAAACAATATCTAAGTTAGGCTCTGAAAATATTGTTTTTGCTGCATTTTCATATACTTCTCCATCTATTCCTTCTATGTCATATCTATTTAAAATTCTTACGTTTTCTATAGTATCTATGTGTAAACTTTCTATTAAATCCTTTTTTAAAGCTTTAGCTTCAAGGTCAAATCCTTGTCTTTTTTCAACTAATATTCTTCTAACACTTGACTCTAAACTTATAGTACTTAACATATCTTTTCTCCCTTTTTATATAATTAAAATGACAATACTAACTAGGTAGCTCGTTAACACATTGCTCAAATATATGATTTAAACAACCTGGTAACGAGTCACTTATTATAAGTCAGATTTTATGACTTAAATTTTATTATTTAAGCCATAAAATCTATTTTTTAATTAAATCCCTAACTATTTTATCTGATTTTAAGATTCATACTTAGAAAGATATTTCTTCACAAAACTTAATCCCTATATCAGTTCTATAATGCATTCCTTCAAAGTTTATTTTCTCTATATTTTTATATACCTTTTTAGCAGCTTCTTCTACACTGCCTGCACTTGTTGTTATTCCTATAACTCTACCACCATTAGTAACTAAGTTTCCGTCTAACATCTTAGTTCCACTATGAAATACAACTATATCTTCATCTAAATCTTCAAGACCAGTTATCACTTTACCTTTTTCATAATCTTCTGGGTATCCACCTGATGTAAGCATTACACAAACAGCTTCTTCTTTTTTATAATTAATTTCTATATCTTTTAATTTATTATCTAATATAGCTTCCATTATTTTATGTAAGTCAGTTTCTAATCTGAATAAAACAGATTGAGTTTCAGGATCTCCAAATCTTACATTATATTCAAGTACCTTTGGACCATCTTCAGTTATCATAAGTCCTATAAATAATACTCCTTTATAATTTAAGTTATCTTTTTTGAAACCTTGTAAAGTTCTATTTAATACTTTCTCACTTATTTCTTTAGACAACTCATCTGTATAGATTTCACTTGGAGAAAAAGTACCCATTCCTCCTGTGTTTGGACCTTTTTCAAAGTTGTATACTTTCTTGTGATCTTTAGCACTTACCATAGGAACTATTGTATCGTTATCTACAAATGCTAATATAGAAGTTTCAATACCTGATAAAAACTCTTCTACTACTATCTTTTCTCCAGCACTTCCAAACTTTTTATCACTCATAATTTCTCTTAAGGTATTTATAGCATCTTCTCTATTTTCTGGTATTACAACACCTTTTCCAGCTGCCAACCCATCAGCTTTTATGACCACTGGATATCCAAAACTATCGATTTCGCTTATAGCTTCATCTAAATTTGTATATTCTTTATATTTAGCAGTTGGTATATTATGTCTTATTATAAAGTCTTTAGAAAATGCCTTACTTCCCTCAAATGTAGAACATTCTTTGTTTGGTCCAAATATTTTAAGGCCTTTTTTTTCAAATTCATCTACTATACCATTTACAAGGGGAACCTCTGGTCCAACTACAGTTAAGTCTATATTATTTTCTTTTGCAAACTTTACTAAATTTTCTATATCACTGTCACTTATATTTACACATTGCGCAACTTTTGCTATCCCTGCATTACCTGGAGCACAATAGATTTTTTCAACATTATTTTCTTTACTTAATTTCCAAGCTATGGCATGTTCTCTTCCACCACCGCCTACAATTAATATTTTCATAATTTACCCCCTAGTGTTTAAAGTGTCTTGTTCCTGTAAACACCATTGTCATCTCATATTTATCACAAGCATCTATTGAGTCTTGATCTTTTATTGAACCACCAGGTTGAACCACTGCACTTATTCCATATTCATTAGCTAATGTAACACAATCATCAAATGGGAAGAATGCATCTGAAGCAAGTACTGCACCTTTGAAATCTTTATCCTTGTTATTTTCTAAGGCATTTTTAAGTGCCCATATTCTTGATGTTTGACCACACCCTGATGCTAGAGTTTGACCATCTTTAACTATAACTATGGCATTTGATTTCATATTTTTAACTATTTTCATACCAAATTCCATATCTTTAAGTTGCTCTTTAGAAGGTTTTACTTTTGTTACTGTTTCATACTTATCAGCTAATACATTATTTTTATCTTGTATTAATAACTTACCATCTAAATACTTCATATCGTATGGTTGTAAACTCTCTTCTATTTTAGCTAATTTTAATACCCTTAAGTTTTTCTTTTGTCTTAAAACATCTAAAGCTTCTTCTGTAAAATCATAAGCTACTACTATTTCTAGGAATATTTCATTTAACTTCTTAGCAGTTTCAACATCTACTGTTGAAGTTATCCCTACTATTCCACCAAATATTGAAACTGTATCAGCTTCATAACATTTTGTATAAGCTTCTAAAGCATTAGCTCCAATTCCTACTCCACATGGATTGGTATGTTTTATAGCTACTGAAACAACTTCTTCACTATCTTTAAATTCTCTCATAACTTCTAAGCATCCATGTAAATCATTTATATTATTAAAAGAAAGTTCTTTTCCGTTTAATTGTTCATAATTTAATATTGGATTTTTCGCATTTGGTTGGCTATATAAAATACCTGCTTGATGTGGATTTTCTCCATATCTTAAAGTTTGTTCCTTTTGGAAAGTTAAATTAAGTATTTCTGGGTACTTATCACCTACTTCATTAGCAAAATAAGTAGATATAAGAGCATCATATCTTGCTGTAGTTGAGAATGCCTTATAAGCTAGCCTTTTTCTATCTTCTAAAGTTAACTCATTATTTTTTAGTTTTTCTATTATAGTGTCATAATCAGCTACATCAACTATTATTGTTACATCTTTATAGTTTTTAGCAGCAGAACGTATCATAGATGGTCCACCTATATCTATGTTTTCTATCATTTCTTCATGGCTTTTTCCAGCCTTTAAAGTTCCTTCAAAATCATATAAGTTAACTACTACTAAATCTATAGAACCTATATTGTATTCATTTACAGTATCCACATGAGATTTTTCATCTCTTTTATAAAGTATTCCACCATGTATATATGGATTTAATGTCTTAACTCTTCCGTCTAGCATTTCTGGGAATTTTGTAACTTCGTCAATTGTTATTGCATTTACCCCATTCTCTTTTAGTATCTTAAATGTATTACCAGTAGATATAACTTCATATCCTAGATTGTTTAATTCTCTAGCAAATTCAACTACTCCACTTTTATCTGTCACACTTATTAATGCTCTTTTACTCATTTATAAACACTCTCCTACCCTGAATACTTAATTTATTTTCACAGAACAATCTTATACTTTCTTTTAAAATTCTATGTTCAACTTCTAAAACTCTTTTTGCAAGAGACTTTGCATCATCATCTTGTTCTACATTTACAGCTTCTTGCATTATTATTGCTCCAGTATCTGCTCCCTCATCTACAAAATGTACTGTAGCTCCAGTTACCTTCGCACCATAATCTATAACACCTTGGTGTACCTTTTCACCGTAATACCCCTTTCCACAGAAAGAAGGTATTAACGATGGATGAATATTTATTATTTTATTTCTAAATTCATCTACAAATTTAGGAGTTATTATTTTTAAATATCCTGCTAAAACTATTAAATCTATGTTATTTTCTTTTAATAGCTCTATTATTTTATCTTCATCAGTTTCATAAACTGCTTTAATTTTGCTTAGTCTAGCCCTTTCTAAACCATAGGCATTTTCTTTATTTGAAATAACAAGCTTTACTGTACCATTTATTCCACCTGATTTTGTTTCATCTATAATAGCTTGTAAATTTGTACCTCCACCAGATATTAAAACTCCAATGTTTAACATAAATTTACTCCTTCATGAGTATCAACAACTTCACCTATTATATAAGCTCTATCTTTCATTAATTCAGTATATTTTGCATCTACATGTATTTCTTCTTCTCTATTATTTATAAAATTAACTACTTCTTCAGCTTTATCTTTTTCAACTACCATAACTAATCCGATTCCCATATTAAAACTCTTATGTAGTTCTCTTTCATCTATAGCATTGAAGCTTTCTATTACTTTAAATATTGCTGGCTTTTCCCAAGAATTTTTATTTATATCTATTCCTAAACCTTTAGGTATAACTCTTGGTATATTTTCTATAACTCCACCACCAGTTATATGAGCTATCGATTTTATATCATATCGTTTTAATAAATCTAATACTAACTTAACGTATATTTTTGTTGGAGTTAATAAAGCTTCTCCTAAAGTCATTCCTAATTCTTCTATATATTGATCTAGGTTATAGTTATATGTATCTAAGAATATTTTTCTTATGAAAGAGTATCCGTTACTGTGTACCCCACTTGATGATATCCCTATTAAAACATCCCCTGATTTAACATTTTGACCTGAAACTATCTTCGCCTTATCTGCTATACCAACAGAAAATCCTGCTAAATCATAATCATCTTCAGCATACATTCCTGGCATCTCAGCAGTTTCTCCACCTATTAACGCACATCCTGCCATTTTACATCCATCTACTATACCACCAACTATTTGATCTATATTTTCTGCAACTAGTTTTCCAGTAGCGATATAATCTAAAAAGAATAATGGTTTAGCGCCTTGACATATTAAATCATTGACACACATTGCAACTAAATCTATCCCTACTGTATCATGTTTATCCATCATTTGAGCTAATCTTAATTTAGTACCAACTCCATCAGTAGAAGAAAGTAAAACTGGTTCTTCCATGCCTACAAATTCCTTTAGGCTATATAGTCCACTAAAGTTTCCTAAATCACCTATTACATTATTATCATAAGTAGATTTTATTTTCCCTTTTATAAGATCTACTGCTCTGTTTCCCTCGTCTATATCTACACCTGATTGTTTGTATGTTAACATGAAAGTAGTTCCTCCCTATCTAATTTCTTAACTGGATAATCTCCATCAAAGCAAGCTTTGCAAAAAGTAGCTTTATTTTCTGTAGCTTCTATCATTAAATCTATATCTAAGAATTTTAAAGAATCACACCCTATATATTCTCTAATATACTCTACATCATTACCTGAAGCTATTAGGTTTGAGCGATGCGGTGTATCTATACCATAGTAACAAGAGTACTGTACTGGAGGAGATGTTATTCTTAAGTGAATTTCACTAGCACCTGCATCTCTAAGTGATTTTACTATTAGTTTAGAAGTTGTTCCTCTAACTACAGAATCATCGACTAAAACTATAGATTTACCTTTTACTACATTTGATAATGGATTTAATTTTATCTTAACCCCTATTTCTCTTTCTTCTTGAGTAGGTTTTATAAATGTTCTACCTACATATCTATTTTTAACTAGGCCTTCACTTAAAGGAAGTTTACTTTCATTAGAATAACCTACTGCTCCTGCCCATCCTGAATCAGGAACTGGTACTACTATATCAGCTTTTATATCCTCATCTTTAGCTAATACTTCTCCACATTTAACTCTAAAGTCATATGCATTTACATTATCTATAGTTGCATCATTTCTTGCAAAATAAATATGTTCAAATATACAACTTTTCTTAACTGGTTTATAATTTTCAGAGTAGAAATAAGATTTAAGTTTACCATCTTTTGCAACTATTATTTCACCAGGTTCAACATCTCTTATTACTTCTCCACCAAGTATATCTATTGCACAATTTTCTGAAGCAAATATATACTCATCACCTTTTTTACCTAATAATAAAGGTCTAAATCCATGTGGATCTCTAACTGCTACTAACTCATCTTCTCCCATTATTACAAGAGAGTATGCTCCCTTTATATAGTCCATAGTTATTTTTATACTTTCTACTATATCTCCTTTATAATATCTAGCTAATATATATAAAATCACTTCTGTGTCAGAATTTGCTTGAAACATATATCCATCTTCTTCTAGCATATCTCTTAAGTAATTTGCATTTACTAGATTTCCGTTATGAGCTAAAGCTAATTCTCTTTTTCTACATCTCCCAACAAGGGGTTGACAGTTTGCTAAATGGCTTCCTCCAGCTGTTGAATATCTAACATGCCCTATACCTATATTTCCTTTTAAGTTTGCTAGCTCACTTTCTTTAAATACATCTCCAACTAAGCCCATATCTTTTTTATAATTTATATTGTCACCATTAGATATCGCCATTCCACAACTTTCTTGGCCTCTATGTTGAATTGAATATAAAGAGTAATATAATTCTTTAGCTATATCTTTATTTGAATAAATCCCTACTATACCACACATAAAATGTCCTCCTAGTTACTCATTCTAGCAAGAACTTCTTCATAACCTTGTACTAAATCTCCAAGATTTCTTCTGAATCTGTCTTTATCTAATTTTTCATTTGTGTCTACATCCCAAAGTCTACAAGTATCAGGAGATACCTCATCCGCTAATATTATATTTCCTTCACTATCTTTCCCAAACTCTAATTTAAAGTCTACTAACTTTAAGTTCATTTTTAAGAAAAATTCCTTCATAATTTCATTTATTTTTAAGGCTTCATTTCTTAGGAATTGTAATTCTTCTCTAGTAGCTAATTTCATTGCTACAGCATGGTCATCATTTAACATAGGATCTCCGTATGCATCATTTTTGTATGATAATTCGAATATTGGCTCATCTAAAACTATACCTTCTTCTACCCCATATCTCTTGCAGAATGATCCTGCTGTTATATTTCTTACTATTACTTCAAGTGGTAGTATTTCAACCTTCTTAACTAACATTTCTCTTTCTGATATTTTTTTTACGAAGTGAGTTTTGATTTGTTTCTCGTGTAACATTTCAAATATTATTGTAGAAATTTTATTATTTAAAATACCCTTTGATGATATTTGAGCTTTTTTCTCCCCATTGAATGCAGTTGCATCATCTTTAAAATAAACTATAAACTCATTTTCACTTTCTGTAGAATATACTTTTTTTGCCTTTCCTTCATATAATAACATAATAAATTACCCCCTTAAGTTTTTATCATCTTCTAGTACTTTTTCTTCCATTTCTTTTCTATATAAAACTAAATCTTCTTTTACTTTTGGATATTTAATACTTATAATTTGAAGTGCCATTAATGCTGCATTTATACCTGAATCTATTGTTACTGTTGCTACAGGTATACCTGGCGGCATTTGAACTATTGATAAAAGTGAATCTAAACCATCCATTGTCGATGATTTTATTGGTAAGCCTACTACTGGTATTAATGTGTGAGAAGCTATTACTCCAGGTAAATGTGCTGCTTTTCCTGCCGCTCCTATTATTACGTCTGTATCATTTTCTATTTCTTCTAAAAATGATACTAATTGCTTTGGTGTTCTATGTGCTGACAATGCTCTTACAGAAACTTCTACACCAAATCTTTCTAATAACTTTATCCCCTCTTCTAATTTAGGATAATCTGACTTTGACCCCATTATTACAGCTACTTTCATGTTTACCCCTCCATAAATATGATGTGTCATTCATTTTTGTTGAAACCATTCGAATATTATTAAGCATTAATATTTTAATATTCTTTGTATTCCGTAATATTGTATTTATATTTTATTATATATTTCATAAATTATCAAGTATTTTACGAACCTTAACTTTAAAACTTTATTAATAATTCGTATATTATTATTAATTTTAAAAATTAAAAAGCCTAGCACTTTTTAGTGCTAGGCTAGTTTATTATTTTAAGAATACAAATTTTAATATAAATAATATTGAAAGTAATATTAACGATAAGTTTACTTCACTCTTCTTATTAGTAGCTAATTTTAAAACTGTGAAAGATATTATACCAAATATTATTCCATCAGCTATACTATAAGCAAGTGGCATCATAGCAAATGTTAAAAATGCTGGTATTGCATTTGTGAAATCGTTAAAATCTATCTTTGTAAGCGAACTTGCCATCATAACTCCTACTAATATAAGAACTGGCGCTGTTGCTTGCGTTGGTATTGATGTAAATATCGGTGCAAAGAATAATGCAAGTAAGAACATTACTCCTGTTGTTATTGATGTTAGTCCTGTTCTTCCACCTTCACCTATTCCTGATGCACTTTCAACATATGCAGTTACTGTAGATGTCCCAATTAAAGCTCCTATTGTAGTTCCTATAGCATCTGCAAATAATGCTTGCTTAGCTTTTGGAAGCTTACCATTTTCATCTAACATATCTCCTTTTGAAGCAACTCCTACTAAACATCCTACTGTATCAAATAAATCAACGAATAAGAATGTAAATACAACCACAACCATATCAAAGCTAAATATTTGATCCATTGGAACTGATAAAGCTTGCATAAATATCGGCTTTATTGATGGAACAGCTGATACTATTGCATTTGGTATTTGTACAAGTCCAGCTACCATACCTATTGCTGATACAACTACCATAGCTAAAAGGAATGCTCCTTTAACATTTTTAGCTAATAATATCCCAGCTAGTATTAAACCAAATAAAGTTAATAATACTAATGGATCTGTTAAGTTTCCTAATTGAAGTATTGTAGCTCCGTTAACTACTATACCTGCATTAGCTAATCCTATAAATGCTATAAATAATCCTATTCCAGCCGTAACCGCATGTTTTAATACAGGTGGTATACAGTCTATTATTTTTTCTCTAACGTTTGTTATTGTAAGTAATATAAATATAATTCCTTCTATTAATACTGCACATAAAGCAAATTGCCAACTATATCCCATTCTTAGAACTACTGTATATGCAAAGAATGCATTAAGTCCCATTCCCGGAGCTAAAGCTATTGGATAATTTGCTAAAAGTCCCATTGCACAACTTCCTATAAATGCTGCTATTGCTGTTGCAGCAAATACCGCACCCTTATCCATACCTGTTTCTGAAAGTATGTTAGCATTTACAACTAGTATATATGCCATTGTCATAAATGTTGTTATTCCTGCTATTACTTCTGTTTTTACAGAAGTGTTATTCTCTGATAATTTAAAAGTTTTATCTAACCAACTTTTTTTATTTTCTTGAATTGCCTGCATTTTTACCTCCGTCCAATTTATAGTTCGTTTGTTAACTAATCTTACATTAGTAATTATATTATATAGTTCTATTTTTTGCAAGTATTTTATTGTTTTTTCACCTTATAGTTCGTAATTATAATTTATTTTTTATATTTTTCATCATTTTATTAACTTTATCACTTATTATCATCTAAAAATACGAATTATAAATTAAAATATGTTTTTAGACATTTAACGATATTACTATTATCTTTTAATACTTAAATAATGACATCAAAACTTTATAAAACCTGAATTGTATAATTAAATCAGACAAATATATAAACAAAAAAAGACACTTA